>Ga0172379_10005829_pt1 | contig 16964 bp, 9 predicted proteins | sample GrowelOW334metaG_FD_119756 | JGI IMG/M metagenome (GOLD analysis project Ga0172379, IMG submission 119756) | Groundwater microbial communities from an aquifer near a municipal landfill in Southern Ontario, Canada - Groundwater well OW334 metaG | ecosystem: Environmental > Aquatic > Deep... | reverse complement strand
TTGTGGCTATCTGTAACGGTCAACCGGTACGAAGTGGTTTCACCGGGTGTAACCGTTGGATTGGACAGTGTGGGATCATTTAATCCATCGGCCGGGTACCATAAATATACATACCCGCTGTTACCGCCGGCTGCAGTAGGATTGCCCCCCAGAACCACAGCATGCCCCCTGCATATCAGGGTGTCATTGCCGGCTATGGCTGCCAATGATGCTGGCTGAGTGAAATTCATCGGAATGAATCTCTGTCCGAAGACTACACCGCATAACCCATTGACAATCAATATTAATATTGCAAATTTTTTCATAATCCCCCGTTTAGATAACTCCAAAGATATATACAGGTCTAAATAAACGCGATATTTGTTTTAAACCAGACACACCATTTGTGCACAAAACCTTCCTATTTAAGGAAGAACGTTAGTTAAGAGCCTTTATTTGAACATTAACCAACATTTGTTAAATCATTGTTAAAGAATCGGGTCATGGAAATTACTGTATGTTGGCTGAGAAGGGATCTGCGACTTGACGACAATATGGCCATCCGGAGCAGATATTTGAAGAATTGTTCCGGCAGTTTCAGGTTAAAGGTGTTTTTGCAGGGCTGGATTATGAACTGGCATCGAATAACGGCGGATGGCAATGGGCGGCCGGTTCGGGCTGCGATGCGTTACCTTATTTCAGGGTGTTCAGTCCGGAAAGGCAACAGGAAAGATTTGACCCTGAAGAAATATATATCTGGAGATGGTTACCGGATTACCAATCAGCTCAAACCTACCGGAAACCAATCATCGACCATGATATTGCACGCAAGCGCGCCCTTGAATTCCTCAGGCAAACGCAGTAATTGCTAATCTGGCCCTCCACCCGGCATAACAATTTATTGCTGCTTATATTTGTGGCATGAATTCAATCAAGACAATTGACCTGTATGATGAAGGCCGGCTTCTTCCGGTCATGGAAGAGTTTTATTCCCTCCAGGGAGAAGGCTTTCACACAGGTACTGCAGCGTATTTTCTCCGGATTGGCGGTTGTGATATAGGTTGCAATTGGTGCGATAGTAAAGCAAGCTGGACATTCGGTGCCCATCCCCTGATAAAGGTGGATGAAGTGGTTGAAAAGGTACTGGGATTGCCAGGCCGGGCTGTTGTGGTGACCGGTGGAGAACCTACCTTATATCCCTTGCAGTATTTATGCTCCGCACTGAAGAACGCAGGGATAAAAACATTTATTGAGACTTCCGGTGCGTATCCTATATCGGGCAGTTGGGACTGGGTATGTCTTTCACCTAAACAGCAGTCCCCGCCTATCGGGAATAATTTACTGCTCGCCAATGAATTGAAAGTTATTATTGAAAAACCTGCCGACCTCGATTGGGCGGAAGAAAATGCAACTATGGTAGGCTCCGGTTGCCATCTTTTTCTTCAACCGGAATGGAGTCAAAAAGGGATAATTCTTGACCGGATAATCAGTTACATTGAATCAAATCCTCAATGGCGCCTGTCTTTACAAGCCCACAAGTATATAGGGATACCATAATGTGGAAGTTGTTGCTGATATTGGTTTTTTTCGGCTTCGGTCATGTATTGAAGGCACAGGAGGCCTATTATGTCACCCCGATAGCTAAAAGCAAACTGAAAAAAGTGAACGAATCCTTGACGGCACTCGACTGGGAACAGGCAAAAATCCTGGCAGAACACCTGGTTAAGCAATATCCTGAGTGGCCGGAGGCCTGGAGGGTTTATGCTGAAGTTTACCAGCAAACTGGTGATTTACGAAGCAGTGAGAGTGCGGTCAGGCAATTGGTAAAATTGGATTCCTTATCTTATCCGGAGGCTTTCAGATGGATTGCCGAATGGACATTTAACCGGGGCCAATATGCTGAAGCATTGAAGAATATCAACCGCTATTTTAGTTTTATTCATGATACCCTGTCCTTACCTTACCGTACCAGACTGTTACATTCCAGCATCCGGTTTGCATTAGGTCAGAAAAGCAGGGGTGATATCGGCATTCCTCAAAAACAGGCAGGACTGGTGAATACCAGCGATGACGAGTATTTTCCCAGCCTTTCCGTGGATGGTTCGGTCCTGGTCTTTACCCGGCAGACCAAAGCCGTAAAAACTCCCATCGAAAAGAAACCCCAGGAAGACCTTTACTATTTAAATTATTCCGATTCTGCGCCAGGGGTTCCCCAACCTTTTGCCTATCCGATAAATACCACGGGAAATGAAGGAACTCAAAGCATCAGACAGGATGGCCGGCTTATGTTTTTTACTGCCTGCAGCCGACCGGATACCAAAGGTGGTTGCGATATCTATTATTGCGTTAAGTCGGGCGAGAAATGGAGCCACCCTGTGAACCTTGGAAATCCCGTAAATTCAAGATATTGGGAGTCAACGCCATTCCTCGCTCCGGATGGGAAAACCCTGTACTTTTCGAGTAATCGCCCTGGCGGCCACGGGGGTATGGATATCTGGCAAGTTACCTTGCAACCGGATAAATCATGGTCTCCACCGAAAAATCTGGGGGCTTCCATAAATTCTCCCCTGGATGAGATGTCCCCGATTCTTTTGGTGGACGGCCGGACATTCTTTTTTGCTTCAAACGGCCAGGTCGGGATGGGCGGTTTTGATCTGTATGTAACAGATTTATCAAAACCCGGATTTTCCGACAGTCCAAAAAATTTAGGTTATATGCTGAATACCAACTATGATGAAGATGGTATCACTATTAACGCCCAAACCAATACCGGATTATTTGCCTCAAACAGGGATTCTTTAAATGGCAAGGATATATACCAGTTTGATGCGAGCCCTTTTATCCCGGATCATAGAATCATCACCCTGACGGGTAAGGTGACCAACCGTCTTACCGGATTACCATTGGGTGCCAGGGTTGACCTGCAGCCACATGGGGATAGCCTGATCAGCAGTGTTGATGCTGATCCGGTGTCAGGAATTTTTCTTTTAGGCATTCCCGACCGGCCTGCCTATCGCCTTGGCGCTGTTTATCCGGGGTTTTTGCCCTATTCGCAGTATTTCAGTAAGGATAGTGTCAATAATTCGGGTAAGGTTTTTCATTCGATTGAACTTGAACCGATTGAACAAGGAGCAGCGATCATCCTCGAAAACATCTTCTTCGCATTCAATTCATTTGACCTTTTACCGGAATCCGGTAGCGACCTTGCAGAAATTCTGAATTTGTTCAGGCAGAATCCGGGTATCATGGTCGAAATTGCGGGTTATACCGATAATGTGGGGACTGACGAGTATAATATCATCCTGAGTCAGAAGCGCGCGGAATCGGTCATGAAATACTTGATTAGCAGAGGAATAAATCCAGGCCAAATGATTGCTAAAGGCTATGGACGATCCGGACCGATTGCCACAAACGAAACGGAGGAGGGGAGGAGATTAAACCGGAGGACAGAGATAAAAGTGATCAGATTGAAATAGAATTACCTGTCAATTAATTTTCCTATCGATAAGAGTAAGTCTTCGAACCGGATGGGTTTTGGAAGATAATCATCGCATCCGGCATCAAATAACCTGTCAGTATCAACATCTTCAGTATAAGTGGTTTGAGCAATTACCGGCAGGTTAGGACGGAATGACTTGATTGCCTCGGTCGCCTTAAATCCATCCAGATTGGGCATTCGTAAATCCATCAGGACAATATTGATCTCGGGATCGTTCTGACACATCTCGATGGATTCAAAACCATCCATCGCCCAAAGTAAGGTGGCACCGGTTCTTGACAGGGCAGCTTTGAAGAAAAGCATATTGGTCTCGACATCCTCTACGATCAGGATTTTCTTACCGGTCCAATCGGGTATCTTAATACCGCTTTGATTTTTTATGTCCATAATACTTAAGACTATCGGGCAAGTTCTAAAATTTTTTCCAAATCATTGATTTTGAAAGGTTTGCTTATATAGCCGTTCATGCCTTGTGTGAGAAGGCTTTCCATATTTCCCTTGACAGCATCGGCAGTCATCGCAATGATGGGAATGGGTACCGGTATTTGGTTAGCCTTTTCCCACTGCCGTATTGCAATAGTCGCTTCAATCCCATTCATTACGGGCATTTGAATGTCCATGAGAATGATACTGTATTGATTTTTAATACTTAAATCCAAGGCTTCCTGGCCGTTTTCAGCCACATCAATTTTGTGTCCAAGCTTGGTGAGATTATACATGGCTACCCGTTGGTTTACCGGATTGTCCTCAGCCACCAGTATGTATAATTTACGAAATTCCATTGCCGGTGTAGTCTTTGGTGATTCCAAAGGAGTCCCGTTGGTTTGAGAGCGGCCAAATTCAGCGGTAAACCAAAAAGTTGCCCCTTTGCCTTCTTCACTTTCAACACCGATTTCTCCGTGCATCAGCTCAACCAGGCGTTTGGAAATGGTCAGTCCCAGACCTGTTCCGCCAAATTTCCTGGAAATAGACGCATCAGTTTGTGAGAATGACTGAAAAAGTCTGGATTTTCCTTCTGGTGAAATTCCCAGGCCAGTATCGGTGACCCTGAAAAGGAGCTTGACTTTTGTTGCTGTTTGTGCCGACAGTTCAACTTCACAACTGACACCGCCATCCGGAGTGAACTTGATTGCATTGTTAATCAGGTTGATGAGGATTTGTTTGGTCCTCAAAGGATCTCCATTGATCATTGCAGGAATCTCGCCGTTAACTTTACTTTTAAGGTACAACCCCTTTTTCTGAGCTTGGAAATTCAACAGTTTTACCGTCTCATCAACTTTTTCTGCGAGATTAAAATCGATTTTCTCTAATGTTATTTTACCGGCTTCTATCTTGGAAAAGTCCAGTATGTCATTAATGATGCTTAACAGATTATCCCCGGAAAGTCTTACAATCTGAAGAAATTCAATTTGCTCAGGGCTTAACTCAGTTTGCATCAGGATATCGGTCATTCCGATGATGCCATTCATCGGAGTCCTGATCTCATGGCTCATATTGGCAAGAAACATCGATTTGGCAAGATTTGCCGCATCAGCATCCTCCTTGGCTTGTTGCAGGGCTTGCTTGTCATTGTATCGTTCGGTAATATCCCTGGCTATTCCAATCATGCCTGAAAGCTGACCGTCAGGATTCAGGATAGGATTCACATGATAATCCAGTAAAACCTTCCTGCTATCCTGAAGGTTCACCCACAGCTCTTGTTCAACTTTAACCTGCGATTCCTTAACCTGGTTCTCCATCAGGGTCAGGTCGTTTGCAAGCGCAAGCGGAAAGAATTCAGTGTCAGATTTGCCGATTATGTTCTTTTCTTTCAATCCAAAATACGATTCAAAAGCTTTATTACAACCGGTATAGGTTCCCGATAACGATTTGTAGAATGCAATATCCGGGATGGACTGCAATAAGGTATTAAGCAGAAAATTGCTTTGCTCCAATGATTTCTGAATTTTCGTCCGCTCACTAATTTCCTGCTCGAGCAGATGCTTTTGTTCGTAAAGGTCGAGAAAGACACGTATTTTGCCTTTAAGAATATCTGGATTTATTGGCTTGGTAATGAAGTCAACTGCACCTGACTCGAGACCTTTTACAACATGGAAATCCTCGCGATAAATGGCAGATACAAAGATAACCGGTAAATGCCTTGTAGCCTCGTTCGACCGCATCAGGCTCACCGTTTCGAAACCATCCATATCAGGCATCTGCACATCAACCAAGGCAAGTGCGAAAGTGTGATAAAGTGTTTGCTGAAGGGCCTGGTTTCCTGACAGAGCTCGAATTGGCTCCACATTGAAATCAAGCATTAACCGTTCTAATGCGATAAGGTTTTCCACCTTATCATCAACGATAAGAATTTTGGTTAATCCTGCCATTTGCTCATCCCCGCTCAATGTTTAAATATAAGGACATTTTTCTTAGCAAATCTATCCGGTTAATCGGTTTTGTTATAAATTCATTGCTAACCTCTATTAACCTCCTGTTTTTTTCAGCATCCACTGCATAGGCGGTCAGAATGATCAAAGGCAGTGACGGCCTGATTGACCTGATCATTTGTGTCGCCTGATATCCGTCAATGTCCGGCATCCGGATATCCATCAATACAAGATCAATTTCGCGATGATCGGTCACCTTTTGAATAGCTTCACGTCCGGTTGTGGCCCATAGGATATTGATCCCGGTAGGCTTGAGGATTTCCTGCATTAATAAAAAGTTAAGCCTTTCATCTTCAGCTACCAATAATGTTTTACCAGGCCATTTTAAACTATCTGTAAACTCCGCTTCCTGCGATTGGAAGGTGGTTTCATGAAGTTTTGTCACAGGGGTCAAAGGAAGAGTGAACCGGAATACCGAACCTTTATCCAATTCTGATTCAACCCAAATCCTTCCTCCAAGAAGTTCAACCAGGTTTTTCGATATGGACAGTCCCAGCCCTGTTCCCGACGTTCGTGCCTCAGAGTGATTTTCGGCACGTTTGAACCGGTTAAATATCCTTGTAATGTCATCTGGTGAAATTCCTATGCCGGAGTCCTTTACAAAAAATTCCAATTCGGAGTCCTTGATTAAAAAGCCAAAAGATATCTGGCCTGAATGAGTGTACTTGAATGCATTATTGAGAAGATTTGAAAGAACTTGCCTTAACCTTTGCCTGTCAGTGTTGATCAGGACTTTTTGCGAACTGGAACGGATTTCGAGATTCAATGAAATATTGTCCTTACCGGTTTGTTGTTTGATATTTTCGAAGTAATCCCATAGTTCCGCACATAGGTCTTTTAAATCTGCGGGTGCAATATTGATTTTCAATTCTCCGGCTTCCAAACGTGACTGCTCGAGTATTTCATCAATCAGGAAAAGTAAATTATGGCTGCTGGTGCTTACATATCTCAGATACTTTTCTTTTTCTTGTTGTGAAATGGAGGGGTTGGTGATCAAATCCGCAAATCCAAGGATACTATTTACCGGGGTCCTGATCTCATGCGACATATTAACCAGGAGCTGGCTTTTATACTCGCTTGCCTTTTCGGCCTCGGATCTGGCAACTTCAAGCTCTTTTGCCACCTGGATTCCTTTTTGAATTTCCAGGTTCAATAATTCATTTTTAATTTTCAATTCTTCAATGAGTGACTCCATTTTTGCACGGTTTTCCTCCAGATTAAGGAAAACCCGGACTTTAGCCTTGAGTACATCGGGATTGAAAGGTTTTGGAATAAAATCCACAGCACTGGTCTGGATCCCCTTGATTTTGAACTGATCCTCTGTATAGACAGCTGAATGCAGAATGACCGGAGTGAACTCATGTTGCGGAATCATCCTTAAACGGATGAGAGTTTCAAATCCGTCCATCTCAGGCATCTGCACATCAAGCAGAACCAATGAATACCTGTTCGATCCGGCCATGGTAAGGGCAGCTGAACCTGATTCGGCCATATCGACCTTAACCGGAATCGGATTTAAAATAGTTTTGAGTCCAATGAGGTTGAGTTTATTATCATCAACAATCAGAATATGATGAAGCTTCTCCATTTCCTGATTCACTATTTTTTCAGCCATACTCTGAGAAGCGAGAGCAATTTGTTAATGTCGATCGGTTTTGAAATATAATCTGAAGCTCCGGCATCCAGACACCGCTGCCGATCCTCTTTCATCGCTTTGGCGGTTAAGGCAATAATGGGGGTTTCCTTGTACCGTGTAATCTTTCTTATTTCATGAATAGCTTCATAACCATCCATTTCAGGCATCATAATATCCATCAGAATAGCGCTTACATCAGCATTTTCTTCCAGTATCTTCAATGCTTTCATACCATTCTCCGCCTTGAGGACTTTAATCCCCTTTTCCTCAAATACCTTTGACAGGGCAAAAATGTTCCTCATGTCATCATCAACAAGCAACACTTTCTTCCCTTCAAAAGTGTCTTCTTTTTCATACAGCTTTCTCAGTATGGTCTGCTGCTGCTGAGGTAGATCCTGAACAACCCGGTGCAAAAACAGGGTGGCTTCATCGAGCAGCCTTTCCTCCGATCTCACCCCTTTGATGATAATCGATTTGGTGTATTTGTTCAACTCCTCATTTTCTTCACGGGTTAATTCCTGTCCGGTATAGACAATTATAGGTGGGGTAAATGCAAGCTTCAATCCACGGATATCCTTGATAAGCTCGAGCCCGTTTTTATCAGGCAGGCCCAAATCAAGAATGATACAATCGTACACTTCTTTTTTAAGAAAATCGATGCATTCACCTGCTGTGGCTACTTCATTGATCACAATATCAGCTCCTTTTAAAAGCTGGCGCATGGTTTTCCGGAGCATTTCGTTGTCCTCAACAATCAGGAGATGTTTCAGCTTCTTTTCCAAGAAATGCTCAATTTTTTCAAAAGCCCCGGATAGCGATTTTGAATTAACGGGTTTTTTGAGATATCCAATGGCCCCTTTTTGATAGGCTTCGATGGTCTCGTCGAGTGATGACATCATGTGGACCGGTATATGCCTGATTGCCGGATCTTTTTTAATCAGGTCCAGAACTTTCCATCCATCTATACCCGGAAGTTTTATGTCGAGGATGATAGCTGAAGGAATGGTACGCTTTGCGAGTTCAATTCCAGTTTCTCCGTCACCGGCTGTAATGCACTTAAAATGTTGGTTATGACACTCTTTTATTAGAATTTTTGAAAACTCAGGATCGTCCTCAATGATCAGTATATGTTCGGTATCGGCCTGTATATCGTTCCTGTCATCGGGTATAAAAGGAATAATTACGGATGGTTCCGGAATGGGTTCCTTTATGATAGCCGGATTGGGTTCAATGATTTTTGGTGGAGGCGGGGTAGAAATTTTCTGAGCTGCGGGTGTGTTATTGACTATAGTCCCATGGCCAACCGGAAGCTGAATGGTAAATATCGAACCCTGGCCTGGAGTGCTTGAAATATGTATTTCGCCACCTAATAAACGGGATAGCTCCCTGGAAATGGACAGCCCAAGTCCGGTACCACCAAATTTTCTGGATGTACTGCCATCGGCCTGCTGAAATGCTTCGAAAATTGCCTGCTGTTTTTCAGGAAGAATTCCAATGCCGGTGTCGGATACGGAAATGGAGATGACGGACTGACCCCGGAGAGCAGGATTTTTAAATTGGATGTCAGGGGATGCCTGGCTGAATTGAACGGTGATGCCTCCCTTTGAGGTAAATTTCATGGCATTCGAGACCAGGTTTTTGATAATCTGTTCAAGTCTTTGCTGATCGGTAACTATGACAGACGGACAATCGAGATCGATTGATACCTGCCAGTTAAGACCCTTTTCAGCTGCGGTTGCGCGATACAATGCTGAAATATTGTCCGAAATCGACTGAACCTCAATCTTGTCAAGATTGATAGTCATTTTCCCGGCTTCAATTTTCGACAAATCGAGAATTTCGTTGATCAGGTTGTGAAGATCGTTGCCGCTTTTAAATATGATTTGAGCTGATTCAACTTCATCAGGGCTTAAACGGCCCGAAGAGTTTTCTGCAAGGGTCTGTGACAATATAAGCATCGAATTCAATGGTGTCCTTAACTCATGCGACATGTTTGCCAGGAATTCTGATTTGTAGCGGGATGCCTGTTCAAGATCTTTAGCTTTTCGTTCAATTTCCTGCGAGGCCAGTTCCAGTGCCTTGTTCTTTTCAAAAATCTTTTCAGATTGTTCTTCAAGCATTTGGGCATTTTTCTCCAATTCCTGGTTGGTTACCCGGAGTTCTTCCTGCTGGGCCTGCAGGTTCCCTTCTGATCGCCTGAGCTCTTCGGTTTGTTTTTCCAGGGTCTGGTTTGCTTCACGGAGTTCTTCCTCCTGCGCCTGAAGTTCTTCTTTCTGCTCCAGGGTCTTTGCTAAAAGGATACTCATTTCATCTTTTGCTTTCACAGTCTGGACTGTTATGGCAATGTTCTCCGAGAAGTTTTTAAGCAGTTCCAATTCATCCGAGGTGAACGAACTAACCTTACCCAGTTCAATAACCGCTTGCAAGGTGTTATTATAAATGCATGGTAATACTACTATCTCCTGGGGTTTGACTGATCCTGTGGCAGACTTGACCGGGAAATACTCTTCAGGTATCTGGGTCAGAATGATACTGTCGCGTTCAAAGGCGCACTGACCGACGAGCCCTTCACCATAAGCTATGTTCTGATTGAGTTCTTTTCTCTTGCTGAAAGCATAACCAGCTCCCAGATGAAGCATGTGATGTCCTTCATCAGCGACATAAAAAGCTCCGATAGGGAGCTGTAAGTACTTGGCAATGTATTGGATACATGATTTCGCAAGTGAACTTATTTCATGAGCGCCTCGGAAAGCGTCATTCAAACCACCGATGCCGGTCTTAAACCAGTCTTTTTTTGCTGTGTCATGTCGGAGATCATTCAAATCGGTCTGCATTTGAACCAGCGCCTGACCGAGTGCGTCTTTATCGGTATTAAAAGGATACACCGTATCCAGCTTTCCTTTCCCTATATCCTGGGCAAAACTGGCTATTGCCTTAAACCGGTCCTGAATCCGGTTGACAGATCCTGCCATGATTCCAAGCTCATGGTGATCATGAGCTTCCAAACTGGCTAATTCGTTCATCTGTCCTTGGGACAAACCATCCAAAACTTTCGTGGTTAATGTGATCGGCCGGACAAGCGGAACGGAGATGGCATAAATCGCAAAGGCCATGATCAAAATGCAGAGCAGGCCGATAAGGATCGAAACGAAGAAAACCTGGTTAGCGGCTTTTAGGATATCCTTCAAAGGCGCAAGAATACAAACTGTCCAGACTTGATCTGAGTTGCCAATCTTTACCGGACTTAACTTACAGTAATAGCTTTCCCCGCCAGTGAAATAAAGATCTCCGTTGAAAGTTAAACCCTTGGAAATCGATTCTGAAATTTTAAGGGTGTGATCATTGAAGAGGTTGATATCCTTGATCTTGGCCCCTGTGTTCTTCTTATCCGAAGAGGAGACAATGGTGCCATCACTGGAAATTAGAATCGTTTTGAAGTTAATGCCAGTATCTCGGGCCATGATAATGGAATCAAACTGGTCCAATTTGAAATCAATACCGGCCAATCCGATGACTTCATTCCGGTACATGACAGGTACACCGATGGTAGCCTCAAGAATTGAATCTTGTGCCGGATCGCTGTTGGAAGCTTTGTAAAGGTAAGGGTCGATAAAGGATTCTTTTTTTGTGAATTTTATATTAGTGTACTGAGGACTTTCTTTAGCTCCGTTTAGTCCCCTGTATTCGTATCTTCTTTCCAAACTGCCACTCAGACGATCAACCAACCAGGTTTTTCTTCCATCCTTATTTTTGTACGCGGGATCAACAAATTTCAGTTCCAAACTGATCCAGAATGCCAGGTAATCCGGGTTGGCATTCATGCCCTTGTAAAGCGCCGGAAAAATAATTGAATCGATGGACTCTGGTTTTGTTGCCAGGTATTCATCATAAGCTGCTGTAAGGGCCCGTGTTCGCCCAAGGCTAACATTGAGTGACCCGACAATCTGGGAAGCAATTTTATCACACGTATTGTCGACCAGACCAATGGCGTTGAATTTATCCTGTTTGCGGTTATGGACGGAAAAATAACCAACCATGATGGAGGTAATGGCCACCACAGCGAGGGTAATGCCAACGGTTATCCTGACCCTGATACCAAGCTTGATCATACTTTTTTTTTTAGGGCAATAAAATACGAAAAAAAAAGCCGGATTTTGTGGTTCCGGCTCTTTTAGATGAATAACAGGTTATTTGTTCTTTTTCGGGTATGCTGGAATGGGTGGTACTGTTTTTTTGTAAGTCAAGACTTCCTCTTTGATCAGTTCAATGGCTTTATCGAGTTGACGGTCGATGCCTTTGAATTCTTCATGAGGATCATTATCAATAACAACATCAGGATCAACCCCATAGCCCTCGATGATAAATCCGGTGCCATCTGCGGCATATGGGGCAAAAGATGGGGTGATGATCGATCCTCCATCGATACAAGGAATGGACCCGCTGTATCCAACCACGCCCCCCCAGGTTCTGACACCGACCAATTTACCAAGTTGAAGTTTCCTGAAACGGTATGGGAACAGGTCCCCGTCTGAAGCAGAATAACGGTCAATCAATGTGATCTTTGGTCCAGCCAGGGTGCCTGACGGGTTGACCGATCCCTTTTTCTGGTTGGCAGAAACAGTGGCATAGGTGATTTCCCTCTGTAACCTCTCAATGATCATGGGAGACACATTGCCCCCTCCGTTGCCGCGATCATCAATAATCAGGGCTTTTTTAGTCAATTGAGGGTAATAGTGCTTGACAAATTCATTCAGTCCGGTTACCCCCATATCAGGAATATGAATATATCCAACCTCGCCATTAGTTGCTTCTTCCACTTTTTTGATATTACCCTGGACCCAATCATAATATACAAGGGCGGATTCATTGGCAATTGTTTTTACCAGGGCGATTTTCGCATTTGAACCGTCAGGTCTGGAAGAAATCATTAATTCAACCAGCTGGTTGGCTTTTCCGATAAGCATGATATAGATATCGGCCACTTCTTTGATGGATTGGCCATCGATCATCGTTATAACATCCCCAACCTTGATTGATAAACCGGGTTCAGTGAGTGGCGATTTCAGCTCGGGCGACCAATTGGCTCCTTCCATTATCTTGTCTATCCGGAAATAGCCTGATGGCGTTTTGCTAAGGGAAGCTCCCAGCAAGCCCATCTGAATCCTTTCCGGCATCGGACGTTCCCCGTTGTTCACATAGGCATGCCCGATATTGAGCTCACCGATCATCTCGCCAAACAAATAGGATAAATCCGAACGGTGACGGACATATTGAACCAGCGGCTTATATTTATCGTGCATGGCTTTCCAATCGACCCCGTGCATATTCCGGTCATAAAAGAAGTCACGCATGTGACGCCAGGTTTCGTCGAAGATCTGCAGCCACTCCTCCTGTTTATCTACAAGAACCTTAAGACCAGATAAATTAATGGGTTCCTCGATCGAAACTTTTCCTGTGGGAACATCAATAATGCCCATTTTTCCACCCTGGCTCAAGAGCACTTTTTTGCCATTCGAACTCAGTGTATAGCCTATATTCTGACCCAATTCCGTTTCTTTCTGTTTTGCAAGATCGAAAAGTTTGAACCGTGAACCTTGTGTTTCGGATGAATTGTATAGATAGTAAATGCGTTCATTGATCAGTTCCAGACCATAATAATTACCCGAAGGCACTGGAATCTCCAGGATACGATCCTTGATTCCGGCAGGTTCCACTATCGGAGGAGTTGTATTTGCCGGCTTTTTCGGTTCTGCCGTTTTAACTGAATCAGTTGTAACCGTAACTTCATCATCCTTGGGTGCAAAGGGCGAGGAGGTTTCCGGATTGAGAATTGCCAGGTAGATTTTGTTCATGTCCTGATAACTATGGTTCCATTCTGTTGCGGAGTAGGTCGGATTGAAAGTCCTGGCCGATACAAAAACCAGGTATTTCCCGTCGCGGCTGAATACCGGATTTCCAGAATCGTACCACCCATCGGTTACATCAAATATTTTACCTGATTCCATGGAATACAAACGGACAATTCCCATTCCCTGCTCCGGAAGAACGTAGGCAATCCATTTACTGTCGGGCGACCAGGAATATTCGCCGACCGGACCCATTTCGGATTCGACGATTTTTTTCTTTTTTCCTGTTGCAACATCAATGTGCCATAACCGGAAAAGTTTATCGGAGTACAGGATGGATTTGCTGTCAGGGGACCAGGTGAATCCAAAAATATAGGTGTCACTGTTTTTAGTTAGCTGTTTAGTTGATTCGAGTGATTTGGGATCGGAAACATAAATCTCAAATTCACCCGTAACATCGGATAAATAGGCAATCCATTTACCATCGGGTGACCATGAGGCGTTGCGTTCATGAATCCCGGATGTATTCGTGAGGTTTCTGGTTATTCCCTGTTTGACCGGAGTGTTGAACAGCTCACCTCTGGCCGAAAGAATCAGTCTTTCTCCGTTTGGTGACAGGTCTGCTGCCCGGATAGCACCGGATACATCTTTCCATTCCTTGCGGTCATAGAGGAAATCATTTTCAATGAACACGGAAAGCTTGGTTAATTTGCTGTCAGACAGACCAAAAGTATACAGTGAACCCCCGTTTTCGAAGATGATACTGCGATCACCAAGCGAAGGAAATTTGATGTCATAGTCCTTGAAATCAGTTACTTTTGTAGTGGTTTTAGAGGTGAGATCATAACAGAAAAGATTCATGGTGCGGTCACGGTCAGAAAGAAAATAGATTTTATTGCCGCTCCACATCGGGAAAATGTCCTGAGCCTTGCTATTGGTTATATTTTCTGATTTTTCCGTTGCAAAATCATAAATCCACACATCATCCGCCATTCCTCCCTGGTAATATTTCCAGGTCCGGAATTCTCTGAAAACCCGGTTAAAAGCAAGCTTTTTGCCATCGGGCGAGAAACTGTTCGACCCGGCGACAGAGAAGGGCAACTGTTCCGACAGTCCGCCGTTAACCGGAACCTTAAAGAGTTGTCCTTTAAAGTCATTGAATGACTGTTTTCTTGACCGGTAAATGATATAATTCCCATCGGGGGTCCATCCGGTGACAATATTATTAGGTCCCATCCTGTCTCCGACATCATCACGGGAAAGGGTGGCTGTATAGGTTATTCTTTTCGGAATCCCACCCTGGGCAGGGATGGTAAAAACCTCCGTATTGCCGTCATACTGTCCGGTAAAGGCGATTATCTTCCCATCGGGTGAGAATTTGGCGAACATTTCAAAACCGGGGTGGGAGGTCAGCCGCCTGGCTACACCGCCCTGGTTGGTGGTGGTGTACAGATCTCCTGCATAGGTGAAAACTACCTGGTTTTGCCAGATGGCAGGAAACCTCAGAAGTTTGGTTTCTTCCTGTGCATGAAGCATACCAAGCAAGCCAAACAAGCCGAAAACAAACAAAAATTGTCTTTTCATTTTTTAAGTATTAGTAAATCAAATCGATATTCAGATTTTGCTTCATCTCCTTTTTTGAAACTTCGGAAATTTAAAAGTAGGGAAATTGTTAAAGCCTGAGAAAAGTCATGATAATAAATATAGTTAACCATTAACCAACTGTAAAGCAATCAAATAAATGTTGAAATCCTGATAAAAATCATACGCTTTCAGACCTGTTGATTCGCCGGCGCGAACTACTTTTGTACAATTCCTTTTAACAGAATTTCATCATGAGAATTGAGAGAATTGAACACATCGGAATTGCGGTAAGCAATCTCGATGAAGCCATCCGTTTTTATGAGGATGTGCTGAATCTGAAGTGTTATGCCATTGAAGAAGTGGTGGACCAAAAAGTTCGAACAGCTTTTTTCAAGGTAGGGGAAACCAAGATCGAACTTTTGGAATCTACGGATCCGGAAGGTCCGATCGGCAAGTTTATTGAAAAAAAAGGGGAGGGGATTCATCATCTGGCCTTTGCAGTAAATGACATTGAGCAGGCCCTGACGGAAACTGAAGCTAAAGGAGTTCGATTGATTGATAAGACACCAAGAAATGGTGCCGAAGGTTTAAAAATCGGATTCCTACACCCTAAGAACACGATGGGTGTGTTAACTGAATTTTGCTCAACTAAATAATATTTCTTTTATGTCCAGTCAGGAAAAAATTAAGGAACTCATCGACAAGAGAGAACAGGCAAAGCTTGGCGGAGGCCTGAAAAGAGTTGAGTCGCAGCATGCAAAAGGGAAAATGACCGCACGCGAGCGGATCGACATGCTGTTGGATGAAGGTAGTTTTGAAGAGTATGACATGTTTGTCACGCACCGTTGTACACATTTTGGCATGGATGATCAGTTGGTGCTTTCCGATGGGGTGATTACAGGGCATGGGACGATCGATGGCCGCATTGTCTATGTTTTTTCACAGGATTTCACGGTATTCGGAGGAGCACTCTCAGAATCCTTTGCACTGAAAATTTGCAAGGTTATGGACCAGGCAATGAAAGTGGGAGCTCCAGTCATTGGAATCAATGACAGCGGCGGGGCCAGGATTCAGGAAGGGGTCAATTCGTTAGCGGGTTATGCGGAGATCTTTGAGCGTAACATATTGGCTTCCGGTGTTATTCCTCAGATCAGCGCTATTTTCGGTCCTTGTGCCGGCGGAGCGGTTTATTCACCGGCCCTGACCGACGCGATCATCATGAGCGAGACAAATTCCTACATGTTTGTTACGGGTCCAAAGGTGACCAAAACGGTTACCGGTGAAGATATCACAGTTGAAAACCTGGGAGGGCCGCTTGTTCACGGGAAAAAATCCGGTGTGGCCCACTTTATAGCACGCGATGAAGAGGAGGGCTTATTGCTGATCAGGAAATTACTCAGCTATTTGCCAAGTAATAATCTGGAAGAAGCTCCTGTGGAAGTTTGTGAAGATGCCAGCGACCGTGTATGTGATTTTCTTAATGAGGTTATTCCGGAAAGTTCGAATCAGCCCTATGACGTGAAAGATGTAATTCACGAAATTGTTGATAACCATGAGTTTTTTGAAATGCACCGGAATTTTGCGCAGAATATCGTGGTGGGTTTCGGCCGGTTCAATGGGGCTTCTGTAGGCATTGTTGCCAATCAGCCCAGTCACATGGCGGGAGTATTGGATATTGATGCTTCGAAAAAGGCAGCTCGTTTCGTTCGCCTGTGTGATTGTTTTAATGTTCCGCTCCTTACCCTGGTTGATGTGCCCGGATTTTTACCGGGAAGCGCCCAGGAATTTGGAGGAATCATCACCAACGGGGCCAAGCTGCTGTATGCCTATGGTGAGGCCACCGTGCCGAAAGTGACGGTCACCCTGAGGAAATCATACGGTGGTGCGCATGATGTCATGAGCTGCAAGCAGCTTCGGGGAGATATCAATTATGCCTGGCCAACTGCTGAGATTGCTGTAATGGGAGCCCGCGGGGCCATTGAAATTCTCGA
>Ga0172379_10005828_pt1 | contig 16964 bp, 14 predicted proteins | sample GrowelOW334metaG_FD_119756 | JGI IMG/M metagenome (GOLD analysis project Ga0172379, IMG submission 119756) | Groundwater microbial communities from an aquifer near a municipal landfill in Southern Ontario, Canada - Groundwater well OW334 metaG | ecosystem: Environmental > Aquatic > Deep... | reverse complement strand
TGAAAACTGCCAACGCTATGATAAAATCCCCAAAGGCGACAAAATCAAGAAAGTCACCCCAATGAGTTGGGCTGAAATTGCCCGGCGTACCGGCGACTGGAAACGGGAGTACGATCCTGTCACGTGCGCAGCCTGGTTCACTTCGCCGGACGGAAAGACCATGATCCCGGCCGATGATCCGCAAAGCATCTCGGAAAAAACCGCGCGGGCTAAAGCTGACGGTTACGCCGGCGTCTACTGCTGGGCAATGCATCACGACATCGCCATGCCTGACTACTCTGCCCCGCTAGCCCGGGCAATGCGCCAGAGCTGGGAGAAAACAGTCATTAATCATTGACAATGATATATTATTCCGTCATCGCAATATAGTCTTGTAATTCGATAACTTATTAACTTAAATGCACTTCAGACAAAGTTTATGATTAATCGGGTATCGCCCCTCAATCAAATTTGTCTTGCGGAATTTAAAGATGCAACAATCTTAACAAAAGGAATGAAATAGATGAAATATGTAAAGCAAGTGACAATGCTGGCGATCATGACAATGGCTATTTTCAAAATTGAGGCGGCAGATTTGGTCTTGGATACGTTTGACAATCTCTCTGACTGGAAAGTGCGTAATGGCAAAATCGAATCCGGAAATGAAAATGGCAATAAAGTGATGAAACTGACTGCGCCAGACATTATGGCAACCCGGACATGGAAATTTTCAATGAATGAACGCTATGCGCTGGCCGACTATCAAGGCTTGTCGTTCCGTGTCAAGGGAGACAATTCTAACTCATGGAGCTCGGTAAGCATAAGCTGCAGCAGTTGTTCATGGGGGTGGAATTACATCTGCTATTTTCAAATAAAAGGGGCCGATTGGCAGACAATTACACTGGCCTGGGATGATTTTCTGCCTTCCGCCCTGCTGGGCGACAAAAAGATCAACGCCGTTGGCGCGCTTACACCTGTCGGAATTGATACTGTTACTTTGGGCGATCACTGGACCATTGAATACTGCAATAAAAAGATTCCGCCATTTTCATATTTGGTAGATGACTTGAAACTGGTGGAGAAAGCTCAGCCCAGGGTAATCGAAAAATATCCGCAACGCCAGCTTTCCGACGTGATTGCCAAGATGAAATCAGGTCAGGCAGTAACTATTTTCTGTGCTGGCGATTCAATCACGGCCGGCGTCGGAGTCACTAATCCGGAGGTCAATCGCTATGCGGTTAAATTGCAGGCGGCTTTACGTAATCTTTACGGCAACAATAAAATCACCGTTAAAACCATTGCCGTCGGGGGAGCTCAATGTTTCAATCTGAGAACATGGGCGGAACGCGATTTTCTAGGCGAAAAACCCGATTTAGTAACGCTGCACATCGGTTATAATGATAAAAGCGCAGGACTTTCGGCTGCCTTTTTCCGGGCGTCTGTTTCAGAATACATGGACAGAATCAGTTCAATAACCGGCGGCAGCGCTGCTTTTTTGCTGCTGTCCACCATTCCGGGACAAGCTGAACGGTTTACAATGCTGGATGACTATGCCGATGCCGTTCGTTCCCTCGCCAGGGAACGCAATATCGCCATGTATGATCTGGCCGCAGACTTCAAGGCGCTTGGCCCCAGAAACATGTCCAGTTACTTTTCGGATACGGCGCATCCGAATAATCAAGGCAATGAATTGATTGCCGGCAAATTGACCACATATTTCGCCGGACAAAAGTAATCCTTACATAAAACAGTGCAAAGAAAGGAATTTCATGATCCGTACAAGTTTAATGTTATCAGTCTCAGCAGCAGTGAGCGCATTTTTTCAATTCAGCGTCATGGCCGCCGATCCGGCCAAAGTCGAGCCTGTAAAAATACAGGTCGCGGCCGACCGCCGGGACGCCTTGTATAAATGCGGAGAAAAAGCAACCTTTCATGGAACTGTCACGATGGCTGGCAACCCATTGACCGCTGGCATAGTAACCGTAAGAATCAGCAATGACGGAATGAAAACCATCTCCACTCAGGAAATCGATCTGGCTAAAAACAATCCATTCAAAGTTGAAGACACCATGGGCGTCCCGGGTTTTCTGCAATGCGAAGTAAAATTAGATAAAGACAGAGGTTGTGCCGGAGCCGGTTTCGATCCGGAAAAATTGAAAATGTCCGGATATTTTGATGTCGTTAATTTCGCCCGCAGCATCACCTGCCCGATAATTTTCTCAGTCGGCTTTATCGACACCACCTGCTCGCCAAGTTCGGTCTATGCCGCCTACAACACCATTTTCTCCCCAAAAATGATATTTGATGAACCGGCAATGGGACACGATCACTCAAAAAGATTTACCGCATATCGCGACGAATGGCTGAAAGGCAAACTCGGCCTGTCCAAAGAAATCACTCCTTCACTATGAGAATGAATGAATTATGAGTATTTTCGAAATAATCATGTTGATCTGCTTCGGAGCAAGCTGGCCGCTGGCAATATACAAAACCGTCAAGGCTAAAAATCCGGTCGGCAAAAGCATTCCATTCCTTTATCTGGTACTGGTCGGATATATTGCCGGCTGCATCCACAAAACATGCTACAGTCTGGATAAAGTTTTATGGTTGTACGTTTTTAATGCCGTTATGGTGGTGATCGATCTGATCTTGACGCATTACTATATTCATAGGAATAAAAGATTAGGGCTTTGATCAACGGAATTTTTTTAGGAAGAAGCGCTGCAATTATGAAATACGAGAGAATTAATCGCCGGAGGTTGGAATACTGGAAAGAATAAACGTGGAAATTGTGGAACCTGGAATAAAGAAAACCGTTGAGCTGAGTGACTCTCTCAACGCTCGGAATTGATGTCTGAAATGAACTTATTATTCAAAGAGGCTGACTATGAGAACAAATTCAGTGGTTTTTATTGTGGCGCATCCGGACGACGTGGCGCACGCCATGGGCGGCACCGCCTGGCTGCTGCACAAAAAATACAACCTTCATGTTTTTTGCGCTACGAAAGGACAACACGGAATCACGGACAAGACTCCGGACGAAGCAGCCGCCATCCGCGAACAGGAGGAAATGGCGGTATGCCGCAAACTGAATGCCAGTCTGACCTTTCTGTCTCAAATGGACGGCGAGGTTTATTCCGACCGCGAAACATGCAAAATCGTAACCAGTGGATTGAAGCGGCTGCAACCTAAGGCAATCTTCACGCTCTGGCCGGTAAACCGGCATCCGGATCATGTTGCGGCCTATGATATCGCCATGCAGGCAGTAAGACTTTCCGGCATCTCACGGGATACAGACGTGTATATGGCCGAAAACGACATCGGCGGCATCACCCGGCAGTTCGAGCCTGATATCCTCGTGGATATTTCCGATGTTATCGAGCAGAAAAAAGAACTCGTCAGGCTGCATAAATCGCAGAACCAGAATGAGGAAGCAGTCAGCCAAGTAATCTCCCGCAACGTGTTCCGGGCGAAATTCGCAAGCTGCACTTACGTGGAAGCATTTAAAATGACCTCTCCGGTCACGGTCTATCAAACCGGGCATGTAGCCGGACAGATTTTGATCAATATAAGAAACACTAAGGAATAGTGAGTATGAATTCAATTGCTAATAAAAAAACAATCGTCTTGTTCGCGCCCCATCCGGATGATGAAACACTTGGCTGCGGCGGATATCTCGCTAAAAAAATCGATGAAGGCTATGAGGTTTTCGTTGTCGTGCTGACCATGGGCGAAAAACTATTTTCCGCGATGCTGAATATTTTCGAAAACCCGTCTCCGTCGGAAATATGTGCCATCAGACGGGATGAATCAAGACGCGCAACAGAATTTCTCGGCCTGAAACCGGAGAATCTGTTGTTTCTGGATTTCGAAGATGCAATGCTGGAAAAACAGCGTGATGCAGCCATTGCAAAAGTCATTCAGATTCTGCATGAGAGAAAACCGGCAGAGATCATGTGCACCAGCCAGTACGAGGCCCATCCGGATCATGTGTCAACATACTGGATTGTCCGCCACGCCTGCGAAAAAACCGGGCTGAAAATTCCAATCCGGAGATATATCATCTCATTGAAAAAAGGGCTTCATCCAAGCCAACTGCCGGAATCTGTTGAATCAGTCGATATTACTGAATATTTACCGCTGAAGAAACAGGCCATTGCTCAATTCAAAGCGCACCTGGGAATATTGTCCCCAAAGCAGACAGCGCCCATATATGCAAATTTTGATGAATATCTTAAACCCGAAGAGCAGTTTTTTCTGTAATTAAGTAATTAGCCAATGCCAGGGTAAGCTCATGGCAAATTCATGACACAACTGCATGAACTATTTTGGAATGCATGCCCCGATGTAATTACGATAGACGCTCAGAGCAATAGATTTAATTGCGGCATAGGGTTGACTGTTATTTCAGCAATATTGCGGACAACCCAATTCAGCAAATTAAGACGGGATTGGCCCGCAAACTCAAAGACAAGAAAGTCCGGAGTTTGAATGGGAACCGGAAATACATAAAACAGTGGAAATGGATCAATAACAGGAGGCCATTCATTGACGCGACTATTTGATAGAAACTGTTTTGACGCCAATCTTAAAGACTTTTAAACCGTGGAAGTCTAGAACAAAGCTACCAAAAAGCTTACATAAAACGGTAAATAATCATTACATGGAGTCATATCAGATGGAACTGCGGGATACAATGAACGAGCTTCAAATGAAGTTATATCAGATGGAACTGCGGGATATAATGAAAGCGCTTCAGCTTGAAGATACATGCCTGGCTGCCATTGAACCGAACTGGGACAAATCGGCAGCATCTTTTCCGGCGGCAATACCGGAATTTCTTACCCCTGCGGGATACCGCAGGAATTTTGAATACACCGGACTTGCGGCTTCGCTGTTACCGGTACTGGATGACATCTCGGCGAAAATTGTCAACAATCAGGAACTACTCCATCTGGCCTGGCATTGCTATCAGAGTCAGTATGTCTATCCGAATCCGTCTTTCGCAAAATGGCCGTGGTTTGAAAACATTCTCGGCGAAAACAGCACTGTTTTTTATCTGCTGATATTAATTGCGGCATTACCGCTTACCATCAAAAAATATCAGGCGATGGGCATCCCGGAGGAATATGCCGCGGCAATCTGTTCCAGAGCACGCGGTTATTATGACACTTACAAGGCCGGATATAACCGTCACGGCATTAACCCCGGACAACTTTACTGGGCGAGGCTTTATACCGATGCGGTAATATTCCGCGTGGGCAGATTCGAATACTGGCCCAGACAGCTTGACGGACAATACCCATTCGAAGCTTATAAGAATGATAAGACCGGAAAAGTACTTGCGCTCAGAACCGGCGGCTTGAACTATAATCATGAAGGATATTGCCTCGGCAGCGGTGAAGATCAGTCCATGATTGCGTTTACCGGTAAATATGAAAAAACAGATGAATATGTGATTGGCACACCAATAAATCCGGAAGGAACCGCCGCCGCATTTAATGTCAAACTTGATCTGAGAGAATGGACTCAAGTACTCGGCAGCGATGACATTGTGTTGGACATACATATTCCGGAAGGAGGCAAAATGACACTGGATCTGTGCGAACAGTCATTTAAAGATGCTTTGAAATTCTTTGAGAAATACTTTCCGCAAACAAAGATATCCGCATTCGGCTGCTGTTCCTGGATTTTTTATCCTCTATACGAAAAAACCATGCCGGAATCGAACCTGGCCGCGTTTATGAGAGAGCTTTATCTTGTGCCGTGGCCTTCCGGATGCGCTGACGGGTTTTATTTTATCTTCGGCAGGGATTATGATAAACAAGTCACTTATCCGCGCGATACATCCATCCGCCGGGCAATGCTTGATGAATTGCGGACGGGGGGATGCTTGCGGTCTGGCGGAATGTTTTTCCTGGCTGAGCACATCGAACTCTTCGGACAAAAACCATACCGTACTATGCTTAAAGTCGAAGACTTTAACTGAAATGGCAATTGAGATTATGCAGCATGTAATAGCTGAATATCCTGTTGACCGCAAGAGAATTTTTGTAAACGGCCAGTCCATGGGCGGTTTTGCACCCTGGGATATCATCTGCCGTTTCCCGGAACTGTTTGCGGCGGCAGTCCCGGTGTGCGGCGGCGGCGATCCCGCGCTCGCGGAAAGAATATTTCGTATTCCGGTATGGGCTTTCCACGGCAGACTGGATACTGCCGTAAAGGCGGAATCATCCGGAATGATGATCGAAGCGTTAAAACAAGCCGGCGGCAATCCGCTTTACACTGAATATCCCGCCGTTGGACACGATGCGTGGAATTATTGTTATAAGGAACCAGGCTTGTTCAAATGGCTTTTTGCGCAATCCAGGATTTAAGCCGCTGCAATGTCCTGGCGAAGCGGTGAAAGAGCAGAAACATCGTCATCGGTAACCGTTCGGAGTGTTAATGAGATATTCCGTAAACATTCACTGGTTCGTGCCACACAGGCAGCGCGGCGTTCCGCATTGCGACCTCACCATGAGCTCCACCGGACAGAATCTGCGCTGACCCATTTTCCATCGGGGAAAAAATATGTAAGACGAACAGCCAGCGATTACGCTTCATGGTCATGGTATCAGGACAAATGTTTTAAATGCCTCCGGGTTCTTCCCGCTCCATATACCCTGGGACAGTCCCATGCAATATAAACTTGTCTGACCGGGTTTGTCCGAATCAAGACAAATGAAATTGAATCTGAAAACCTTGCCCGGTTCAGGCTTTAACGGGGCCAAGGCGCTCCATGGAATCGCAAGTTCGTATATCATGGTGTTTTTCCCGGATCGCTTTACCGCAATATCAAAAGAGGTTTCTTTATTCTCAATCGCTTTATTTGGCGAAGCTGCGGTATAACAGAAGCATTGCGGCCCTTTTGGAGTAAGAGCAAACCCGAATTCATAATCCGTCAAGTCATATCCTGAAATACCGGACAGCTTTGCGGCGGAAGCATCATTCATAGTATCGAAGGCAATTTGAAAAGAATCATTCTGCCACATCCGGAAACCGGTATTTTCATTAATCATAACATCATCTGTCACCTCGGCGGCAAAATAGAAATTCCTGTCATCATATGCCAGATAAACTTTATAACTCAAATCTTCCGGTCCTGTCCATAATTTACTGGAAATGACATCCGCCGGAAAAACAAAGTCAGAATTGTCAATTACCAATGGTTTTATATCTTTGAACTCTGACAGATCACCATCGATTTTCACGGCGGATTTGATTCTTTCAACCGGCAGCAATTCAAGCACGGAGGAAAATAAATATTCAGTATCATTATTGACTACAGCCTCAACACGAATCTTATTATTGTTGAGGAGACTGTATGAACCATTCCCGATATCGAAATCCACGCCGGCCTTTGATTTTGACGGAATATTGGTTATTTTTCCGGAAGGAACTATTTTCATGCTGTCTGCTGCCGGCCTGACTTCGACTTTAATCCCGTCTCTGGTTTGATTGAGAATATCAACTGAAAAAGAGGAAAGGCTTTTAAGACATATCTCAGCGTTGATCTGAGGCAAAGTGAAGGATGCAGACCGGAGTGAATCAGCCATTGCTTTCTGTTCTTTGCCGCATTCAATGAAAACAATGTCATTGGAAATTGTTATCTCATTCCTGCCTTTCTTCAAAACCGAAGGATTGTTCATGATGTCATATATTTCTCCATCAGCCGGCATGTTAAATTTAAACAGGATGGGTTTGTCGCCAGTAGTCCATAATGCGACTGTCGAACCTTTGTCCTTATTGAAAACAAAACAGTATATGTCCTTGTGCAGTTCAACCATTGACGGAGAACTGGCGTGGGCCAGCCTGCCGGCAACCGTGGAATAAGCTGCAACTGCCGGACGCGGACAGTTGCGTATCCAAAGCCCGAAATCCAGCGATACTGATTGTGCGCCTTTAAAAACAAAATATAACCAATGACGGTTTTCAGGAACTGATTTTGCGATAACAAATCCTCCTGCCAATATCCTCGCCAGTTGCTTTGCATAAACGCTGTCAACCGGAATCTTTGATACAATATCATATCCTTTTTCGTCAATGGAGATGGAATTCCTGCCATAAGATTTTGCCAGTCTGAGTGATTCCAGAAGTATTTCGCGTAAATTTCCCCGTTCCTCGCCGACCGGCTTATAGCCGGGGCCGAAAGTTTTCGGGTCCACGTACGGGTCATGAGCCATCAAATCCAGATATTGATTGAGTTCTCTCCAAAGGATTTTTGCGGCCGGAAACCTCGGATTTTTCTGTCCGTCGCAACCGCTGACCCCGATTCCGCCCAGTTCAAAATCAGGATTAACTTTTTTAATGGCAGAATAAAGATTTTTTACTCTCTTTATATAATGCTCTTTTTCATATTCTCGCTCCATTCCCAGGTCTATTTCATTGATTGCAGACCATTCATGAATCAAGTTCTTATATTTCAAAACCGCTTGATATTCAAAATCAGCCGCGTCTTTGTAAAATTGTTCCGTATAGGGATTTTCGCCTTTTTTATTTCTCCCCCTTATATCCTTCAAAACCCATTGCGGATTCATATAATAATCTCCATAAATACAGAATCCGCCGACAATTTTCATGCCGTTTGCCACACATTCATTTATCCTTTTATCGCTTTCGCTCCAGTCATATTTCCCTTTTTCATATTCCGTTTTCCATGGAATAATGACGCCAATGGTACCGGCCCCCATATTTCTTGCCGTCTTAATATTTTCAATCGCAAGCCCGTATTGCGAGAATCCGAAAAATGTGTCCGGCTTTTCAACAGGACTGAAAATGACAAAAGAGCCAATGCCCGATACCGCAGGCATATTGTTTATTTTCAAAGTAAAATGCGCGGAATAAAAACCGGATTTGTCCAGTTTGGGAAAATTAACACATTTTTTTACTACACTGAGTTTGTCCAGAAGAATGTTCTCTCTGAGTTCATAAATTTTATTGTCGAAATAGTCATAAAGAATAATTTCCAAGCCGGCACTTTTATTTTCCGGGAAGGAATTAAGAAAATATATGTTTAAATACGGAGTTTCCGTCTTTCTGAAAAGGCCGCAATCGCCGCCGGGGACTATTTCCCTTATCGAAACTGCATCGCCGCGCTGAATTATTTCCTCCAGTTGAACACAATCAAACCACACATTGCCTTCTGAAGGATTGTCGGATTTCGAATTTGCGGACAGTACCATTCTTATCTGGCTGGCGGTGTCCGGAACTGATATCTTTTTCTCAACAAAAATCCAGTCTGATGTCCCGGCGATATCCGGGAAAATACTTTCATTTTTATATTTTGTAACATTATTTTCCGTATAAACAATCTCCAATGCCAGTCCGGGTTTGAGATTCGAGGCATTCTCTGTTTTAAGCCAGCCGGAAATTTTGTATTCCTTTACTTCAGGATTGCGGGCCAGAATCTGCATGAAACATACTTTCCGGCCTTTTCCGCCGCTGAATTTCACCGAATAATTCCCGTTCTTTGAAACTGATGAATCCAGTTGCGGGAACAGAGTATCCTGCATCCACACCGGCACCGTCCAGTTGGCAAGCCCGTTTTCAAAATCCCCGTTTTTCAGGATGTTTGCCGGCTTTTCCTCTATTGAGGCAAATGCCGGTATTAAAATCAATGACAGTAATGCAATCGCAAGTCTTTTCATTCGATATTCTCCATTTAAATATTTACCAAAGTTTTACAGTTTGTTTTAACCGCATATACCACTTCCCCGTTTGCAGCATCTCTATAAGTGTATTCCACTTTCCCGCTCTTGTCCTCTATTCCTGCGGAGTAAGACATATCACTTTTACCTCCAGCGGCGCTAACGGAACGACTGCCGTAACGCCTCCGTTAAGCGAGACATCATTATTTCCCAATAGAACCGCGATTTGCTGGAACGCCGTTGGAAATTGGAAGACTGCCGAGGAACTGTCGGCTCCGCCGCTGGCGACCACAATATAAGTTTTACCTTGATAATTGTAAAGACGCCACGCTACAGTATCGGCGGGCGACCTGACTCTCGGAATACCGGGTACAGTTTCTGCGGATAACAATACAGGGAAGAAAGAGCTGATCTCTGAAGCCATGGTTTTAACATCGCTCCAGCGCGCGGCAAATGTGGCATCAGGATCATTTTTAAGGTCGGTAAAGGAATAAAACAACAACCCGTTGGCTCCGGAAGCAATACTTTGCCAGGCCATGGATCGCATCTCCTGGAGGGTCGGCGGACGGTAGTTACCTCCATAGTAAACCTGCCAGTTAAATATTTGGGGAACCATCCACACAGCTTTGCAGCCACGAACGCTGTTTGCCGCGGACTGAGCCCATTGCAGTGCCTGATACGCAGGAGCAGGAGCAACTTGATTCAGAACAGGATACGGGTCAGTGCTAAGAATGTCAGACGCATTAAGAAATCTGCCAATAAAAGTTGGCAGATTGGTATTCCCCCACGTAGGATGGCCGGGATCTAGGTTTTCCAGCCATTGCTGATGGTTTTTGAGACGATTTACGTCATTCAATGGTGTTTCATCGTAGTTGTACCATCCTATGAGTGCAGGGTGATTGCCTTTGACGGCCACTTGCTGCTGGATATAAGGATATTCGTCTGCTTCCGCCTGAATAGCCGATGGACAATAAGGGGTCCCGTAATAACAGTCCTTGAGCGTATAGATTACCTTAAAATTATAAGCGTTAATTTGATCAAGCTGAGTAATGCTTAACATGGCGGGAGATGTCAAACAATTGAATGAAGAGGCAGCATAAGTATCCAAATCACTTTCTGAAAAAGTGCGCCAGTAGGTACCCAGAGGAAAGAATGGCTGACCGTTGAGGATCATTCGACGGTAATTGTCGATGTATACAGCACGACTGGTCGATGATGATACTCGTTTTAATCGACAAGTATCACTTCCCTGGAAAGCGCCGCCTGACGCGACGCATTCCACCGTATAGTCTCCAGCAGGCAGAGAGGCTGAATTAAAAGTTGCCGTGGCGGTATTTATAAATTGGTCCGGATAGGGAGCCAGCGCCAAATCATCCCACCATGCCGATCCGGTGGCGCCGCTTGTTAGATAGCAGATGAATTTGCCGGCAGTGGTTCCGCTCGGAAGTACGGGGGTTATTGCGTAAAGTTGTTGCCACGCAGAGTTTGTTCCCGTAAATCCTGCCGAATACGTTCCACCAAGATACCCGCCCTGGCTATTGTACCATTCCACACAAATGGTAGCGTTGCCGGAGCTTACGTTACTGGTGCGAATTCTTCCGGTCAGAGCATAGCGTTTGCCCGCCTCAAGCGTTACGGAGTTAATGCATAATTTATAGCTGGCTGGATCAGTATTCTGATAATACAAACTGCGAATTCCACCATGCGGCATATCTGTTGATATCGTGTAGTTGACGCCGGTTCTGCCCCACCCAGCGGCCCAGCCGTTGCCATCTACTTGCTCGAAGCCGCTGTTGGTTGCCAGTGGCGAGGTTTCGCGGGCAGGAAAGGTCTGAATAATTTGTCCGCTGGAATTTTTAATATTCACGGACAAGGTGACATTGCCGGGACTCAAGTCGTATTGCTCCCGGTTGATCCCGAACTTAACGGTTACATTATCCCCGGCCGTCTCGCCGCGATAATGATCGGTCGTGACCCCCTGTACCAACGGGTCACGGTATAGAGACAACGAAATATCATCCCACCATGCGGCTCCAATCATCCCCGGCCTCAGAAAACAAAAGACACGGGCGGTGACTGCAGTTGCCGGCATCACGTTGGTTATAACAGATATATTTCTCCATGAAGAGTTTGTCCCTTTGAGCCCTGGCGGATAGCATCCGCTGATCAATCCCCCTAGGCTGTTGTACCATTCAACACAAATTGCGGCCCCTGACTCTGAGCCGGTAACATCCTGGGTTCGCACCCATCCTTCAAGCAGATAACGCCTCCCCGGTTCAACGGCAATGGTAGTCATGCATAATTTATAATTTGCCGGATCAGTGTTTTGATAATAAAGACAGCTAGAGCCACTGCGCGGACTATCAGTTGATACCATGTACGCGTTGCTGGTTCTGCTCCATCCTGCTGCCCAGCCGCTGCCATCTAACTGCTCAAATCCAGGATTGGCTATCAAGTTCTGAGCGTCGGCAATTACAGCTAAAGTCGCGTACTGGACAAAGAAAGCAATCACCCATATCCTGCTTGTTCTCATATTGTCTCCTTGTTTTAATATTTACTCAGATACAGATTCAAGTGAGATATTGTCGAACCAGACAATACCAGTATTGTTTTTTTCAAAATTTCCCTTTGGACTTCTCGTCTGAAGTATTATCCTTAAATGTTCTGTATTGTCAGGCAATTCAAAGATTTTCTCATATCTGGTCCATTCCATTTCAAACAGTTCCCAGGGAGTGATAATGCCAAAATACTTATAGGATTGTTTGCCGCCGGCAACAGCTACACATTCGGCAGTAATTGCCGCAGTCCAGGAATTTTCAAAATTCTTCATTTTGATCCAGCCGCTTATTTTGAATTTCTTATTCCCTGTAGCGGATTTGTCAAGTTTAATAGTCTGAAGCAGGAATACCCTGCCGTTTGGCTCTCCGGTGAATTTCAACGAAGCAGATCCAGGTCCCTGAATGACACCTTTGTCTATCTCAGGTTTGATCGTGCTTTTCATCCATGCGGGAATCTCCCATGATGACACCCCTTCCTCAAAACTGCCATTTGCAACAAGGTTTTCCTGTGAATAAACATTCACCGGCATGTAACTGCATATAAGCGCTATGTAAAATATATATTTCATCGTTTGTTTCTTTTTATTTTTAAGTTAATCAAGGGTTCCATGCGGAAGGCGAGAAGGAGGAAAAAGCATTTATTTCAACGAACTTCTTAAGGCTCGCATGTCCATCGACCCAAAGTATATTCGCGCCTGCCGAATGCATATAATTAACCCGTCCCGGGTTGGAGTCTATTGCCAATGCGCTGTATGTCTTGTTTTTCCCTTCAATCATGTGTACTTTGTCCGAAGATCTGCGTATGGCCCCTATTTTCCTGGGAGCCATATATGAAATAGCCGGGTAGCCTACCGCTGGAACTATATAGCCTATTCGCTGATTGTACAAATAATTAGTTCCCATATAAGTTTCAGATTCCCCGGAGTTACACATAAAGATTTTTTTAATTGCGCTCGGAGTTCCGGCCTGCCATCCCCAGTTCCATGAAGCTTTTTTGTTAAGTGTCCCGGCAATCCTGTCAAGCCAGTATTTATTGCTTTCCACACAGTTTGGAAGCCATTCATTATTATCTCCCGCATAAGCGATAACGGCCACCCCGAGCTGTTTGAAATTATTCAGGCAACTGATTTGTTTGGTTTTTTCACGGGCTTTATTCAGAGCTGGAAGTAACATTGAGGCTAAAATTGCGATGATGGCGATCACGACCAGCAATTCTACAAGTGTAAAATCCACTTTTTTCATTTTTACGGAACTCCTTTTTTATTGTTGAGATTAGTTGCACTAACGTTTTCATGTTTTTCTAGTCTGTTTACCGAACCAAAGCCTGATGTTCGACCATAGTTCGCCGTTTGGGCGCCTCCTGAACATGACTCCGGTTAAAAACTGTTTTTTTGCGATTGTCCGGAAATGGCACATCGTCTGCGCAAGCCTGACTCCACGCGTTGTAAACTTTTCGTGTTTTAGGCCATTGGTCGGGATACTCACCATAGATATAACTCATGTCCAGTCCGGCAGCTTTACCTAGATTGACCGCCATTATTATTTCGTCAATATCTTCAGATTCGCCCAACCCGGCCCCGCCATTGGCACGAACAGCCAGACAACCGTGAGTCCGCGGCGAACGAGACTTCGCGTTAAGCAGAAATCGCTCTCCTCTGGGCGCAAAACCATTGTAAGCCTGCCATGACAAGAAAACACTTTCCGGATAACTCCGGAACTGCTCATCCGCCAACACGATTTTCTCAGGCTCCATTCCGCTGTAGGTCTCGACAATCACAGTTAAATCCGGTCTGATATCTAAAGCCCGGTTGATTACCGGCAGCAAACGGTTGCGGGAAATATTCAAATCAAACATGTCGCTGCGCAACGAGGTGTCCAGGAATGTTTCCTGGCAGCGCTGACAATAACAATGCCCGCAATCGCCCTGCTCAATCTGTATTCCTTTTAAATCAAATTCGCGCATAATCCATTCCACGGCGCGGAAATAAAAGTCCATTGCCGGCTGATAAGACGGACAACAAGTCTTCCTTGCACTGAAATCATTCATTGGCCAGCGGTGACTCCGCAACTTCCCGTCCTGGTCAATTGCCTGTGCCTCTGGATAACGCTCAATGAATGAATCCAGACTGTATGGCGAGTCGCCCTGATAAAAGGCCCCGCCATAGCTGTCCACACCGAAACCGGGATAAACTTCCACGCCCCGTGATCTCGCATAATCCAGCAATTTATGAGCAGCGTGCGTTCCGCCATGAACCTCGCGCAAAAATCCCCAAATTACAATTGCTTCAACTCCATAGCGCTTTGCCGCGTCAACCGCCTGACGATAATTGCCAAGATATGATTCATCACTGAATGAAAAGCCGTGATCCCAGTGCATCCTGATATCCCATGTCCACCAAACTCTCCGCATTTCTGTCTCCTTTGGGACTTTTTTTAAAAGGCCCGACTTAGTTCCAAACTATTAATAACCTAAACATCTCCGCCAGGTAACTATCTCGGCAAAGGATAACCGTTGACAAATTTACTCCATGATAAATAATCAGCAGTTAACGCGCCAGCCCGCAAACCTGGTAAACGGTCTTCTTCCGTTTCCGCCAGAAAGCGGAAATCTATTTCTCGCTTATTGACATGCAATTTCAACTGCTCAGAAACAATACCAGCCATTGACATGATGTGAGCATCATCGCACAATGCCAGAATAACAACGACATCAGGTGCAGCAGCCGTAGTAATTTTCTGAACCGCATATCGGATAATCCCTTCGGTCTTATCAATGATCGAACGCGTCTCAGGAGCCCCATCGACAATCAATTTCCGCAAAACTGGGGCTTTATAAAAAGTAATGCCTTGACTGGCGGCAATATTATCCATGACAGTACTCATGGATACGGCATGCCAAAGCGTATTATTACCAACTGGCATTTGGCAGAATTCCTCGGACAGCGATTCGTTATCGGAAGAAAGGGTTTCTCCATCGATCATGGCCAACTCCAATCCAAAGCCGAAATGCAGAAATAGAATCCGCCGGTATTCAGGATGATTCTTGCGAAAAGCATATGCGTGAACAGATATAGGCGATTCACAAAAAACCAGAATCGACATAATCTCTTCCGCCTGGCGACATACATCAACGGCAAAACGACTGTAACGGTCTTCTCGGGGAAACACCAGAGTCAACGCATTAAGTTTGGCTTTGGCAGCCTCTTCAAGCATATTTACCAGTACGGCAATCTTTCGGACAGCCGTTGCTGGAATCTCGGTAGTCAGGCTAAATTCATCAATAGATATCTTGCTGCATAATTGCCCTGATGCATCCATGACCGCTCCAAATATCCCGCCATTAGTTAATTGGATTGCTCCAAAATGCAAATTCCTGTTGGTTCGGAAATACTGGAATAACGGACGCCCTGGTCCTCGCCTGGCCATCCGCCGTTCCACAACCCCCTGCGCGATCAAACTGGTTACATAGCGATCGACGGTACGGACGTCTATTTGCAGTTCAACCGCCAGCTCCGGACGGGTTATGCCTTCCGCTTTTAATATCTTAGACTTAATTATTTCTTCATAATTTAACATAACTTTCACCAATAATAAAATACATTATACATATATTATAAAATGTATTTTATTAAAAAGCAATACCCTTCTTTAAAATAAAACAATAATAAATATGAACATTTTCCATATCGGATGACAAATGAAAAAACGCCATAATGAAAACCTATCATTACTATTGAACGCAGTAAAAGCGGCAAGCGATCATTTTCATTACGCTTAAATTTCTTAAGAATATCCCGTGAAAAAATATCTTGAATTTTCTCGTCTTTTGAGCCTTATTTCATGCTTTCTGTTGACAAAATTGCTATATATGTAAAGATAATTGAAAGTTGAAAGTTATAAATCTGAAAATAGAAGCAACTCAAAATGGAAAACAGTTGAAAGTTGAAAAGGATAAATATTCTCTTGAAAAGCGTTATGCTCAACGACTATCCAAAGTGTCGGAGTGCAGGAGCCCGCGAATGCGGGAGGGAAAAGTGGAAAGCGAGAAAAGTGGTGAAAGCATTATGCTCAAGGACACTCCAAAGTGTCGGAGTGAGGAAGCCCGCGAATGCGGGAGTGTGCCCCGCTTGCGGGTCCCGCGAATGCGGGAGAGAAAAGCGAGAAAAGTTGTGAACGCGGGAAATGCAGAACTAGGGGCCAGAATGTCCGGAATGATTGCAAAACTGAAAAACATTGTGCTCAACGACACTCCAAAGTGTCGGAGTGAGGAAGCCCGCGAATGCGGGAGTGTGCCCCGCTTGAGGGTCCCGCGAATGCGGGAGAGAAAAGCGAGAAAAGTTGTGAACGCTGGAAATACAGAACGAGGCGCCAGAATGTTCGGAATGATTGCAAAACTGAAAAACATTGTGCTCAACGACACTCCAAAGTGTCGGAGTCGGACGGTTGTCCGTCGGTTATGCCGGCGGCATGGGCACGGGCGGCTGTCCGGCAGTTGCCGATATTTTGATTTTATTGTTCCGCAACTTGAAAATATTAATTTTTTGAATATTGTAATATTTGATGTTTTTAATGTATTAATGCAAGGTGATCAGGATGCACATGGCAGATGCGCTGATTTCTCCCGCCGTTGGCGCCGGAATGTGGGCGGCGGCGACGGGAATCGCGCTATATTCTATAAAGAAAGTCCAGGACATGGAGAATCATAAAGTCCCGCTGATGGCGGTGATGGGGGCATTTG
>Ga0172379_10005827_pt1 | contig 16965 bp, 13 predicted proteins | sample GrowelOW334metaG_FD_119756 | JGI IMG/M metagenome (GOLD analysis project Ga0172379, IMG submission 119756) | Groundwater microbial communities from an aquifer near a municipal landfill in Southern Ontario, Canada - Groundwater well OW334 metaG | ecosystem: Environmental > Aquatic > Deep... | reverse complement strand
TTCCAAGACATTACCGGTTGGTATATCAAAACAAAAAATGTCATCAAATAATGGGCGAGTGGCGGAATTGGTATACGCGTAGGTCTCAGAAGCCTATGTCTGCAAAGACTTGAGAGTTCGAGTCTCTCCTCGCCCACCAAGCTTAGCTTGGCCCACCATTGAGAGTTTCCCGCCTTTGGCGGGACCCCGCCGAGGCCACCGAAGGCGGGGCGAGTCTCTCCTCGCCCACCAAGTAGTTTTCCTTCTTATTTGTCTTCCCCTAAAAGCTTTGGGAGAAAACAAATAACGAGGAGAAATCCCCGTCTCTTCCCTTAATTAAATAATCGTTTTGCTGTTTTTACGTATTAAAAACAAAAATATTTATGGTAGAAAAAATTCAACCTAAACAAGCCCATCGTGGCGGCCAACGTCGCCATCACCGGGCCGGTTTTCAAAAAACCAAACCGCTCGCCGTTAAAACACCAGAGGTCCCAAAGCCATTGGATAGTTTTAATCGCTTTCGCGGAAAAATTTTCCGTCGTCAAGACGCCAAACCGCTTCCTTCTAATCAACCGTCGTCACCCGGTGACACCCTGCGGGTGGTTATTATCGGCGGCTGCGAAGAAGTTGGCCGCAACATGACTGTATTCGAATACGGTAACGATATTGTCATCCTCGACATGGGTATTCAATTCCCCGAGGAGGACATGCCCGGCATTGATTACATTATTCCGAATATTAGTTACCTGCGCGGCAAAGAAAAAAATATTCGCGCCGTAATTTTTAGCCACGGCCACTTGGACCACATTGGCGCGGCCCCAATTCTTTTAGAAAAATTGGGTTATCCGCCAATTGTTGGTCGCAGCCTGACCTTGGCCATGATCAAAAAACGCTTGGAAGACCACGAACCAGGCTCAGCCAAAAAATTAAAAACCATTCTAATTAAAAATATTAGCGATCGTTTTACTTTTGGTAAATTCAAAGTTGGTTTCTTTGATATCGAGCATTCCATTATGGACGCCGTTGGCGTTATTTTGGGCACCCCGGCCGGCAACGTTCTTCACCCCGGTGACTGGACCATGGGTAAGGATGTGGAAAAGAATCAAGTTATTTCTTATCGTCACTTAACCAAAATCCCCAGCCCGCGCATTTTAATGCTCGAAAGTTTGGGAGCCATTGATTTTCGAACCGAAACCGTCTCTGACAAAGAAATGTACGAAAATCTACAACTGTTAATTGATAAGGCCCCGGGCCGAGTGATTATCGGAACTTTCTCTTCGCAGATTAAACGCATTGGTAAACTAATCGAGTACGCCGAAAAAATCGGCAAAAAAGTTGCTCTCGATGGTTTTAGTATGAAGATGAACGTGGAAATCGCTCAGTCACTTGGTTACATTAAAGTTGCCCGAAACACCCTTATTCCCATCAATGAGGTTAATAGCCACCCTGATGAAAAAATCGTGATTATTTGTACCGGCGCCCAAGGCGAAGGCAACGCCGTGTTGTCGCGCATCATCAGTGATAACCATCGCTTCGTTAAAATTAAAAAGAAGGACACTGTCATCTTCTCTTCCTCGGTTATTCCTGGTAACGAACGCACTGTGCAGCGTCTAAAAGACAATCTGTATCGCAAATGTGACAACGTTATTCACACCAGTATCATGGATGTGCACGTCAGCGGTCACTCCAACGCCGAAAACATCAAAGAAATGATTCGCCAAACTAAACCCGACTTCTTTATTCCGGTTTATGGCAACCACTTCTTCTTAAAGGAGGCCGCCAAACGGGCCGTGGAAATCGGTTTCCCCAAAGAACGAATTATTGTGCCGGACAACGGCTCGGTTATTGAATTCAAAAACCGCCAAGCCAAAATATCCGACCAAAAAGTTGATACCAGTTATATCTTTGTCGACGGTTTGGGCATCGGCGATGTCTCGCAAATCGTTTTGCGTGACCGCCAGGTTTTGTCCGAAGACGGTATGATTGTCGTCATCGTCCAAATCGATCGCAAAACCGGTAAACTGGTCGGCTCGCCCGACATTATCAGTCGCGGCTTTATCTTCATGAAAGAACATAAAGATTTAATCGAAGCGACTCGTCAAAAAGTCCGCGACATTGCCGCTGATAAGGATCCAAAAACCGAAGCCGACTCGGATGACATCAAAAACAACATCCGAAACGGCTTAGGCCAGTTCTTGTTCCAAAAAACCGAACGCCGGCCAATGATTCTGCCGGTTGTAATCGAAGTTTAATAGAAACCCCTGGGGTAAACCCGGGGGTTTTGATTTTTCCCCAACGGCCCTTGACAACAAAATGGCTATATACTACTATACTAGTATAACAATATGGAAAAAAAATCTGCTTGGCGTCGGGAATTAGAAAAGACTCTAAGTCTGGCGGCCCGCGACCCAAAAACTCTCAACCTTTTCTTAGACGATTTACTCTCCCCCGAGGAATTACTGGCCTTGCCAGTGCGTTGGCAAGTTATCAAACGTCTCAATCAAGGCCTGCCTCAACACCAAATCGCCAAAAAACTGGGAATTGGCGTAGCCACCGTAACGCGCGGGGCTAAAATGTTAAAAAATCAACAGGGTGGTTTTCGAAAAATTCTCAATACCCTCAAATAATTTATTATGTCGTTTCGCATAAAAGACAACCTAATTTGGTGGCGAACTTGTCAAAGGTAAGGCAAGATTCGTTTTGATTTTTCGAATATTTAACGAAACATCCCGGATCTGGCCGGGATGTTTTTTTATTCGAAAGGGGTCAACGAATTGTTCGTTTGTCCTGACGGACAAAAAACCGTCACTTCACCTCAAGAGGTCTGTCATGCTCGCGACTCCCTTCGCTCCTTCTGCCGTTTCTGCCAACGGATTCAAAATCGTTGTCAGAATCCCCGACCCGGAACAGGCAACCTTGGCCGCTTCGGAAGGCTTCGGCAAACCAATCGACCCGGCTCTAGAAAAAGACGTGACCGAACATCTGGCCGCCTGCCATTTCGGTCTGTCTTTCTTTAGCTCCGAGGACGAATTCGCCGGCTTTGCTCTCTACCGAAGACTCGGCAATATTCTCTGCGGTGGTGGCATGGTTCTGCGAACAGCTTTCCAAGCTCATGGGCTTGGACAAATTGCCATCCAAACCGCGCGGGTCGTAAGCCAAACCGAATACCTGGCCTTCCGAACTCAATCGTTGCGTATGTGGACGGCTGGGAAAAAGGCTGTCTCGATCTGGCGACCAAATCCCTCAGGCACGGACGATCCGGCGTTGGCTGAAGCAATCGAAAGAGCGGCGATCTTTCTTAAGGTCAATCAGACCGTGACCTCAGGATTCTACGGCGGCCCGCTTTACGGGAAAAAGCCGCTCTACACCAAAGACGCGGCGCGTCAGGCCTGGTGGGACTCCATTTGCTCTTTCGAACGTGGCGACGCTATTCTTTGCGTCGGACGCTTTTAACTTCAATGGCCGGCGGTGCTAAACCGCCGCCGGCCGAACCTTTTTTTATGAAAATCATCATTAACCGAAAAATAACAAAACCTTTTGTTTCCGTGGTGTGTTGTTTGCATGGCAATGAAAAATTCGGCTTGCGAATTTTTAACGCCCTCAAAAAACAGATCAATCGCTATCCCGGTCTGCAACTTATTGTTGCGAACGAAGAAGCAATAAAAATTAATAAACGCTTTGTCGATCAAGACCTAAATCGCTCGTTTCCTGGACGACCACAGGGAAACCACGAGACAAAATTGGCTTACAAAATTCTTAAAAAAGTTTTTCAAAGCGATTATGTTTTGGATATTCACACCACGGTTTCCGCGGCTGGTTTTTTAACGCCGATTTTTGCCAAACAAAATAAAAACACTCAGAGAATAATCAACTTACTGCCCGAAGAAAAAATAGTCATGGTTCGACAACCGCTGGCTAATCTTTCTCTTATCGGTAATGTCAAAAACGGGGTTTCTTTAGAATTTGGTAAAAAAGAAGCTAAGGGAAAACCAGCAGTTAAAACAGTTATGGAATTAATTGAAAATTTATATGCCGGACAAACAAACCGACCGCGACAACGACAGATTTTTTGTGTAAATGGAGTAATTCCAAAAGAAACAAAACTTCCAACCAAAGCTAAAAATTTTCAGTTAGTTAAAAAATATAAATTTTATCCAGTTTTGTTAAAAGACGCTTCTTATATTGGTAATCAGGGTTTAAAGGCTAATAAAAAAATCCAAAAGTTGATATAAAATACAAAAAACTGCTAAACTGATTACGTTATGTCTAAATTTCTAACTGCCATCCAGCCGAGCGGCCTTCTGCACCTCGGTAACTATATCGGGGCCATTGAACCGGCCGTGGAATCGCAACGCGGCAACGAGCTGCGAATGTTTGTTGTTGATTACCACGCCATCACTGTGCCGCAAAAGCCGGAGGAACTGCGTAAAAATATTCTCCTTGCCACCGCCACTTATCTGGCCTGCGGTATTGATCCAAAAAAGACCATACTCTTTCAGCAATCGCGCGTGCCCCAACACGCCGAGCTGGCTTGGATTTTAAACTGCACGGCACGCATGGGCGAGCTGGAACGCATGACTCAATACAAAGACAAGGCCCGAACCCGCGGCGAAACCACCACCGTCGGTCTTTTCGACTACCCGGTGCTCATGGCCGCTGATATTCTTCTTTACGACACGGCCATTGTTCCGGTTGGCGAAGATCAAAAGCAACATGTGGAGCTGGCTCGCGATTTAGCCATTCGTTTTAATCGCGATTTCGGCGAAACTTTTGTTGTTCCGCAGCCGAAAATCCGCGAAGTTGGGGCGCGTATTATGGGCCTTGATGATCCGACCAAAAAAATGTCGAAATCGGCTTCCAATCCAAAAAATTACATCTCGCTAATGGACGACACTGAGACTGTCCGAAAAAAAATCATGAGCGCAGCCACCGATTCCGAGGGACTTGTTGCTTTTGACGAAAAACGTCCGGGAATAGCCAACCTTATGACGATCTATACAGCTGTAGCCAAAAAAGACAATGAAAACATGGAACGGCTCGAGGCTGAATACGACGGTAAAGGCTACGGCGAATTCAAAAAAGATTTGGCCGAAAAAATAAATGAATTCCTCGTGCCACTGCAGGCCAAAATTAGAACTAATCTGAAAAACGAAAAGGCCTTAATCAAAATTTTGGAAGCCGGCTCAAAACGCGCGGCCAAAGAAGCCGAGAAAAAAATGGAGTTGGTGCGGAAAAGGATTGGAATAAAATTATAAAAAAGATATACAAAAAATCGTCCTTGCGGACGTTTTTTTGACACAGAACCATCTGTAAGCCGAATTTTGTCTGCCCGATCTTACGACCGAGGAGGCAATCATTTATCTAGATTAGACATTGCTGCCTAATTCATCAGCGAGCTACCAGTAAAACTTGCTCTTGTACCAGAAGGGGTTTTCCACGCGTCCATGTTGCCATGGAGCGAAAGGCGTTCGACGCCTTACTTTTCACCTTTCATCCCGCCAGAGGCGGGACTAGTATTGTCTCTGTGGCACTAATCCCTAAGCTTTTGAACTTGAACAACAGAGATCTCTCAAGGTCGTCCAGATTCATTATGCTTGGTCGCCGTTAGCGACTTTCCTTTTCATCAGCCGTTGCCGACTGAAGGGTATTCGGACTTTCCTCAACTCACCTTTCGGCAAATCGCGATTGCCCGATGGTCTGTGCCCGAAGAAGATATCATAAAAAGGCGTTATTGTCAATGAAGCAAAAAAAGATTAAAATGGAGCTACTTCATTTTTATGAAAAAAAGCGAACTTTTTCTTACCTTCCTTTTACTGCCTTTGGATATTTCAGCAATTGTTGCCGGCGGTCTAACAGCCTATGCCCTGCGCTTTCACCCGGCTTTAGCCGAAATAAAGCCGGTCATCTTTCAGCTACCGCTTGATCGCTACGCCGGTATTCTGGCCTTGGCCGTGGTGTTATGGATTGTTGTTTTTGCTTTCGCTGGACTATACAACACCCACCCCCGTCCTTTAAAAAAAGAATTGGTCCGCCTTTTTATTGCTTCGGCAGCCAGCATGGCGGTAATTTTTTCTGTCTTGTTTTTCTCACGTTCTTTTTTTGAATCGCGTTTTATTGTCATGGCTGGCTGGGCTTTAGCCCTAGCCTTTACGGGGTTGGAACGCGTGGCCATACGCCTGTTGCAACGAGCTCTATTAGTCTGGGGTATTGGCATACACCGTGTGGTTGTAATAGGTAAAAACAAAACTGCCGAAGCCTTAATTAAAGAATTTAAACACAAGGGCCGCCTGGGTTTTAGAGTTATAGCTCACCTTGCCAAATACGACGAATCGACCCAAAAAGTTTTAGCTGATTTAGTAAAAAAGGATGCTGTTGATGAAATTCTTTTAACCGATCAAAATGTTTCGCGCGAAGATACCCTCGAGCTTTTGGCTTTCACTGATGCTGAACATATTTCTTTCAAATACACGGCTGATTTGTTTGCCGCGGCCATTGGTCGTACTGACATTGGCACTTACGCCGGCATTCCGGTCGTGGAAATTCGCAAAACTCCGCTTGATGGTTGGGGGGCAATTTACAAAAGATTTTTTGATATCGCTGTTTCTCTAACTTTAATTGTCATTACCTTACCTATTCAAATCATCACGGTTATCGCCCTTTTTATTGAACAGCCCGGACGAGTTCTTTTCTCGCGTTTGCCTGATGGTAAAAAAACCGTTCGCGTCGGACAACATGGAAAAAACTTTCACTATTTTAAATTTCGTTCAATGATCAAGGATGCTCACAAATACCGCTTTGATCCTGACTTTATAAAAAAATACGGCAACGAACGTGAGGGCACGCCGCTCTTTAAACTTAAAGATGATCCGCGCATCACTCCCGTTGGCCGTTTTATTCGCAAATTCAGTATTGACGAATTACCGGAATTTTATTTGGTCTTTTTTGGCCGTATGTCGCTTATTGGTCCACGACCACACCTGCCGGAAGAGGTGGCCGAATACAAACCACATCATCGTCGCGTTTTAACCATTAAACCGGGCATTACTGGCTTAGCCCAAATCAGCGGTCGGGCTGACCTTGATTTTGAGGACGAAGTGCGGTTAGATACTTACTACATCGAACATTGGAGCCCTTGGCTCGATTTAACGATTTTACTCAGAACACCCTTTGTTGTCCTATTTGGACACGAAGGGGGGTAGTATGAAATTAGCTTTAGTTCACGATCACCTTATCCAAGACGGAGGAGCGGAAAAGGTGCTAAGGGTCATGCAAGACATTTGGCCCAAGGCACCCACTTACGCTCTCTTTTATGATAAAAACAATTTCCCTGACTTTCAGGAAAAGGAAATTAGGACTTCGTTTTTACAAAAACTCCCCCTGGCTTTAAAAAAATATCAGTGGTATATCGGCCTTATGCCGGCCGCAACCGAAGGTCACAATCTTTCGGAATTTGATGTTGTGGTTTCCAGTTCCAGTGCTTTCAGCAAAGGCGTCATTACCCGTCCCGACGCCAAACATATTTGTTATTGTCACACCCCGACGCGCTATCTTTGGAGCGACACCCACAGCTATGTGGCCGAATTGCGCGCCCCAAAAATTCTAAAGATGTTTTTACCACCAGTTCTCTCTCGTCTCCGTTCGTGGGATCAAATAGCCGCTCAACGTGTCGATCTTTTTGTCGCTAATTCTAAAACCGTTCAGGAAAGAATCAAAAAATATTATGGTCGCGATTCCGTGGTAATCCATCCACCAGTGGAGACGGAAAAATTTTCCATAAGTCATGAACCAAAAAAATATTTTCTGGTCGGTGGTCGCCTGGTGCCATACAAGCGTTACGATTTAATCGTCGAAGCCTTTAATCGCACCGGACTGCCCCTTAAAATTTTCGGAACAGGCCCAATGGAAGCTGATTTAAAAAAACAAGCCAAAGGAAATATTGAATTTCTTGGTCGAATTTCTGACGAAGAACGTGCCAAGTTATATTCGGGCTGTCTGGCTTTCTTACATCCACAAGAAGAGGACTTTGGCATTACCGCGGTTGAGGCCATGGCCGCCGGCCGACCGGTTATCGCCTTAAAAAAAGGCGGAGCCACGGAAACCGTGGTCGAAGGTGTAACTGGCGAATTTTTCGAAGAACAAATTTGGGAGGAATTGGCTGATCGTGTTCTTCGTTTTGATGAGACAAAATATAATCCAGAAGTCATTAAAGCCCATGCGGAAAAATTCGGGGTGGAACAGTTTAAACAACAAATGAGACATTTGGTGGAACGAATGGCTGGTGTATGAAAATCGTCATCGACATTAGACATCTGACCAAACCAGAACCCAGTGGGGTCGGACAATACACAACAGAGCTGCTTAAAGCTCTTTTTGCTTTAGATAAGGAAAACGAATATTTTCTTTTTTCCAGCGGTTCTAATCGCGCCAAAGCCAATCTGCCAGTTTTCGATTATCCGAATGTTAAATCAATTCATCTAAATCTCCCCAACCGCCTTCTTAATCTTTCGCTGCTAACAACCGGCCGACCAAAATTCGATGAAATAATTACCAATAAAATCGGTGCGGGTGAAAAACTTCTTTTCTTTTTTCCTAACCTGAATATTATTTCTCTTTCTCCCGGGACGTCGTATGTCCTGACTCTGCATGATCTGTCGTTTGAATTTTTCCCCGAGCTGTACAATCCAAAAGCCCGCTTGTGGCATCGTCTCACTCGCGCTCGAGCCCTGGCCCAAAACGCAAAAGCGATAATTGTTCCTTCGAAGTCAGCCGCTCATGATGTTAACTTTGTTTTCGGCGTACCAAAAGAAAAAATCTTTGTCGTGCCGCACGGTGTTGATCCTCGTTTTTCGCAAAAAATTGAAGCGCAAGATTCTGGGGTTCGTTCGCGCTACCATTTACCAAAAAAATTCGCCCTGTTTGTCGGCACACTTGAACCTCGCAAAAATATCGCTCTAATGATAGAAGCGGTTGCGGCCTACCGCAAAGAAACTAAGGACGATCTTCGTTTGGTTCTGGTTGGCAAACCGACAAAATACAGCCAACGCTTAATAACTCGTAAACATAAAGAATTTATCCATGAGCTCGGTTACGCCCGCAGCCAAGACCTCCCCGCTCTTTTCCGTCTAGCCGATGTTACTTTGTTTCCCTCGCTCTACGAAGGTTTTGGTTTACCAATTGTCGAATCAATGGCCTGTGGTACGCCAGTTATTGCCGGAAAAACCTCGTCTATGCCCGAGGTTGGCGGCCGAGCGGCTCTTTATATTGATCCGCACAAAACCAACGATTTAACCGCAGCCCTACGTGAATTGTTGAGTTCACCAGAATTACAAAGACAAAAAATTGCTCAAGGACTGGAAAGATCAGGGGATTTTAATTGGCAAAAGGCGGCGGCCGCCACCCTTGCTGTTTTTAACTCTCTTTCGTAATTTTAGATGCTTGATACAGACCCTTATCTCTGAAAAATCGGAAACAAAGGCCTTTACCAAATCGGACCAGCTTCAAGAAGGTGACAAATGGAGGAAAACAAAAAGAACGGTCTCGGGGACCTAAAAAAAGCCTCACGATCGTGGCTAAAGAACACGCTCCTGTTGTCGCTAATTATTGGCTCTGTGGCGACCCTCCTGGCTACTCTGGTCTTCAAAGAACCAACATGGAAGGACAATCTTCTGGTAGTCTCAAGTTTCATGATAACCAGTCTCACGACCTTCACCACAATAATGAGTATTAAACTCCTAAGGTTTGACTGGCACCCGGTCTTTCTCACCCGACAACTCGCCTTAAAAAATGAAGCTATCGAAAAGCTGACTGGGGAACGTGATCGGTTGGCCTTTGCCGCTGACCACTTAATCGCGGCTCTGGTCCAAGAGGTTCTACTGCCTCTCTGGAGACACCGCGATGAACAATCGGTGTATGATCCAATTGCACAACAGATCGGGGTGCTCGTCCTCAGACTTGCTGAAAGAATACCTGATCATGTTATGTCCAGTGGAAACTTCATTGGGCTCTTTGAGAACGAGGCAGGCCTGGTCAGGAGTATCTTCGACACAGCGACCAACCTTGGAGTAGTCGACTCGGCCAGCCCGTTAATCAAAGAACTCAGATTCTGGCTCAACATTGCCGCGGCCGAAGAACCAAGACAACCACCGCCAGACGACGATCTTCTCTCCGACCACTGAAAGGTGGCCGGATTTTTTATCTATTGGTATTAAAGGGTTTTGAAGGGTTGGGAAGAGTTAGGAAGGGTTATTGAGATATATTTCTCTCATAAAAAAGTCCATCCCCCTTCTCAACCCTTCAAGACACTTCCAAACCCAACCAATGTTGATAACTTCTGAACAGCTAGCCAAAAATTTGATATAATAAAGTCGCATGAAAATCGGAATTGACGCAAGAATGTATGGGCCAAAGGTGGGGGGCGGTGGTCTTGGGCGCTATGTTGAACAACTAGTGACCAAATTGCAAGAAATTGACCAAGAAAACCGCTATATTTTGTTTCTAAAGAAGGAAAATTTTCACCTCTGCCCCATTACTAATCCTAACTTTGAAAAACGCCTGGCCGATGTCCCGTGGTATTCCTTTGCCGAACAGTGGGTTCTACCAAGAATAATTGACCGCGAAAGGCTTGATTTGGTTCATTTCCCTCACTGGAACATTCCTCTGCTCATTAAAACCCCATTTGTCGTAACTATTCATGATTTGATTCTTTTGGATGATCTCTCCTCAGCCAAAGCCACAACTTTGGGACCGGTTCTTTACGCCATTAAACGTTTTGCCTACCGCACCACTTTAATAAATGTCGTTTCAATGAGCGAAAAAATTATCGCCGTTTCCGAGGCCACCAAACTTTCTATTTTGAAACATTTTCCCAAGGCTAATCAAAAAAAGATCGAAGTGGTTTACGAAGGAGTAATCACTCTTCAGTCTCCCCAGTCTCTTCAGTCCCCTCAGTCCCTCCTTTATGTCGGTAATTCCTATCCACACAAAAACCTGAAAACCTTACTCGACGCTTTCAAAACATTTTCTGAAAAAAATCCCGAAGCAAAGCTGATCATGGCCGGGCACAAAGATTTATTCTCCGAAGCGATTGAAAAATACGCACGAGAAAAACAAATAACCAAGGTTGAGTTCTTCCGAGATATCGATGATACAAAATTAGCTGAACTTTACGCTGAGGCTAAGCTCTATATCTTTCCTTCGCGTCTGGAGGGCTTTGGTCTGCCGGCTCTGGAAGCTATGAGTATGAAAGTACCGGTCATTGCTGCCCGAGCTGGCTCGCTGCCTGAAGTGTTGGGCGAGGCCGCGGAATATTTTGACCCGGATAACACCACTGAACTGGTCGACTTAATGGAAAAACTTTGGCATGACGAAAATCATCGCAACGAACTGATTGCTAAAGGCCTTGAACAAATCAAAAAATACTCTTGGAAAAAAATGGCGGAGGAGATCAAAAAAATTTATCAAAAGGGACTAGGTGACTGAAGAGACTGAGATACTGAGTTATGGAAAATCCATAAACTCAGTCCCTCAGTGCCGCCAGTATCACAGTCCCCCAAACCAAACCACTCCTGCTTGTCGGAGTTATGGAGGTCAAACGCAAAATAAAAAATAAGAAGAAGCTCGCGGCTAAAAAGCCGGCGGTTTTGCGTTATCGCGCCCCAAAAACCACCAAGATGTTCGACGAAGGCGTGCCAGCTAATCTTCTTAATTTCTCCGGCTTAAAATTAAATAAACCAACAATAAAATTTACCGAGCGAACCGACCTGTCGCCGTTTATTGTCTCTTTTGTTTCAGAAAAACCGGCTATTGAGGAATTGCCGTTGGCCCAATTAAATTTTGCCGTTCCTGAATACGAATTTCGTCCAATTAAAACAGCTGCAGACGAGTCTTTATTGCACGAAGACTTGCTCGAACAATTTTTAGAAGAGGAACGCACGCCGTTCCGCTCAAAAAAAATCATACCAGCCGCCGCGCCCGTTTGGCCATCGTTTGAATCAATTAAACAGGCACTGCGAAACTTCACCGGTCGTGAAGAAATCATTGAACCGGTCGTCGCCCGATTTGATTTAGATGTTCTTCAACCAGTTTATTCAAAACCAGCCATGATTGTTGAAGAAAAAATTGAGGAAAAACAAAACGAATACATTGCTCAGTTCGACTTGCCGGAAATGGAAGAAAACGAAACCGCGGAATCAGAAATTTTAACTTGGGACGATGTTGTTCGTTCCACCATCAAAGAAGGACCACAGGTTTTTGAGGAAACCGAGGAAGAAATTGAAGCTGAAGAAAAACCAGTCAGTTGGCTTGAATGGTGGAGCACGGTTAAGGTCCCTGTTCATTTCGGTTCCCTCGAAATGTCGGCTGGCTGGCATCGCGCCCTAGTGGCTTTTGTCTTGTTATCTTTCGTGTTTGTTCTACCGCTCCACGCCATGGAAACAATTCACGACTTACAGAGTGTTAAAAATAATTTATCATCAGCCGGCGTTTCCGCGGTTACTAAACTAAACGAAGCCGTCTTACAGATTACGGCCAATTCCGCTTCAGCCGCTACTTCATTTGAAGCGGCCAAAAAAGATTTCAGTGCGGCTCGCTCAAATATTGAAAGTCTAAACACCACCGCCGAATTACTTCTTTCTGTTCTGCCTTCAACCCACAAAGTTTACACTTCCGGCGTCAATTTAATTTCAGCCGGTGAAGAAATCTCCTCGGCTGGTGAAAAAATAAGTCAGGGTCTTTCCGCCATGCAGACTGATGGGCTGGATACAACCGGCAAGCTAGCAATTTTAACCAAAACTTTCGAAGCGGTTCTGCCAGCGTTGGAACGCGCTGAAAAAAATCTTAAAAAAGTTGATCCAACTGTTCTGCCAGCTGAATATCAAGACCGTTTTTCTGAATTACAAACCCTTCTCCCCAGTTTCCTTGCTTCGGCTAAAAACGTCACGGAATTTTCCGATGTTTTGGCCACCCTACTCGGCGCCGAAGGAAAAAAACGTTATCTACTTCTCTTTCAAAACAACACCGAGATAAGACCAACTGGTGGTTTTATCGGCAGTTTTGCTATTCTTGATGTTTCGCACGGTGAAATCACCAACTTAGAAGTACCAGAAGGCGGCAGCTACGATTTACAGGGCTCGCTTAAAGAAAATATCGTTGCCCCGTTACCGTTACAATTAATTTCCGCACGTTGGGAATTTCAGGACAGCAACTGGTTCCCTGATTTCCCCACCTCGGCGCGCCAAGCCCTAGAATTTTACGAGGATGCCGGTTGGCCGACGGTTGATGGCGTTGTGGCTGTAAACGCAACTTTTGTTTCATCCCTTTTGTCATTACTCGGACCAGTCGAAATGAGTGAATACGACCGAACCATTGATTCGGAAAACTTTTTGTTTGAAACACAAAAAATGGTTGAGACTGATTACGTTAATTATCAAGATGAAACCAGCGAGCGCGAGGAGGCCGCCCCCAAAGCTTTCATTGGTGACCTGGCCGAAGCCCTACTTAGCCGAGTTGGTGATCTCGACACGGCCTTTTTGTTACAAGCGCTTGATGCGATTCAAAGCGGTTTGACTCAAAAAGATATTCAACTTTATTTCCCCGACGAAGCAATTCAAAAAGTCGCACAAAAACTGGATTGGACCGGCGAAATAAAACAAACCGATCGCGATTACCTAATGATCACCGACACTAACTTGGGCGGCGGAAAAACCGATTTGATTATCAGCGAAAAAGTTGATCTTAAGGTTTCCGTTCAACCCGATGGTCGCATTATCAACACGCTTACCATTAATCGAAAACACAACGGTATTAACGGAGCCATGTTTACCGGCGTCAATAATGTAAATTTCATGCGGGTATACGTACCAAAGGGCAGTCGACTTATTTCATCCAATGGTTTTTCCATTCCCGATGTTTCATTGTTTGAAAAACCTGGAGCTGACTGGGAACGCGATGTTGATGTTCTATTTGGTGAAGAAAATACTGAAGTCGATCCGATTAGCGGCACCATGGTTAGCGAGGAAGCCGGTAAAACGGTTTTTGGTAACTGGACACAAACCCGACCAGGCGAAGCTTCAATAATAACTTTTGTCTACGAGTTGCCGTTTGATTTATCCCAACCAACCGGACTTGTTCAAATGGTAAAAGATAAGGTTGGTTTATCTAGCGGGCTTACTTATTCTCTTTTAACCCAAAAACAATCGGGTTTTCTTGATCGTCAGACCTCCGTTACGGTTGATGCCCCGAATTTAAAAACGGTCTGGTCATCGGAAGCTACCAATCAAAACACTTTCAGCAACGAAACCGATTCCTTCATAAGTTTTGTCTTTGAGTAATATGTCAGTTCTCTCCCGTCGAAAGCGACCTTACAATCGTGTTTCTAAAAGTCTAGAAAAAAGCCTGAAAGATATCTACAGTCATGACGGTGATTTAAACATGACTAAGATTGATCGTCACAAACGGTCCCGCTTGACCGCTTTTTTAATTCGCCTGGTCGGCGTTCTTTTTCTTTTGGCTTTAATTTCTTGGGGTGGTTTTCTATGGTGGCAATCTAATCCAACTTCAACCAGCCAACCGCTCAGGGCGGAAATTGAAACACCACAAACCATTACTTCAGGGGCAACTTCGTGTTTCAAGGTGCGTTACGAAAACGCCGGCCGTGTGCCGATTGCCGCTTTGTCTGTTTCAATTAATCTCCCCGAGACTTTCACCTTAAAGGAAGCTAAACCGGAAGCAACTGGAGAAAATTATCAATGGACCTTATCGCCCCTCGGCGTTGGTTCGGACGGTTCGGTCGACCTTTGTGGTATCTTCCGTTCTGTCACCCCCGGTTCGGAAAAAATCCAAGCTGTCTTTACTTATCGGGCAGCTAATTTCAGTTCTGATTTTCAAGATATCGCCGGCACAACCGTGACTATTGAAAAATCTATTCTAGCCCTTGAAGTAACCGGGGCAACCGAAACCGTAGTCGGCGATCAAACCATTTATACGGCTAAAATAAAAAATAACGATACCGAAACAACAGAAAATCTTCGACTGCGCGCCGTCTTGCCAGAATCGTTTACCATTACTTCCGCCGATCCGGCCGTCTCCGAAATTGGCTCGGCTTACTGGGACTTCACCACTCTGCAACCGGGCGAAGAAAAAACCATCACCTTTACCGGCTCGTTCACCAGCTCGGCTTCGGGGATTTTGCCGATTACTATGGAGGCCGGTTTCTTAAACGCCAAAAAAGATTTTATCGAGCAAGCGGAGAGCAAGACTGAGACAAAAGTCATGGGCGGCGACCTGGCCTTTAACCTTATCGTCAATGGCTCAGACAAGGAACAGACCGTTGATTTAAGCAGTCGGTTACGTTTATCACTTTCCTATACCAATCGCGGTGGGGAAACTATGGAAGATGTTTCTTTTGCCCTGACTATCGAAAGTGGTGGAAAAACCATTCCGATTGATTTTCAAAATTCCGATCTTGTCGGAGGAAGTAAAACCGGCAATACCATTACTTGGAACAAAACAAACACGGCTGGGTTGGCTCTTCTTTCTCCAAGCGCTTCCGGAACGGTTGACCCGGTTCTAATTGCTGTCAGTTCGCTTGATCCAAACACCACTGCCGACTCCATTACTCTCCTTGTTAAGGCCTTAGTCGGAAAAGTTAATGGTACGGTCACGACCAGAACAATTTCTTCCACACCATTAACAATAAAATTTAATTCTGATGCCAAACTTTTAACCGAAGCACGTTACTTTGATCGCGATGGTAACTCGCTTGGCTCGGGCCCCTTACCGCCAACCGTTGATGAGGTTACAACCTATCGAATTTTCTGGACAATCGAAAATAAATTGCACGATTTAAATAATCTTTCCACCACCATGAACCTGCCAGCCAACGTGGCCTGGACTAACAATGTCCAAGCCGACAGTGGTTCAATCACTTTCAACGAAACAACCAGACAAGTAACTTGGACGGTTAGTTCTCTCGCTAAAAGTGCCGCCTCGACTTCAACTTGGTTCGACTTGGCTATCACTCCTTCGGTCAGTGACATTGGTTCATTCATCAACCTGACTAATCCAGCCGCTTTCGAGGCCACCGATGCCTCGACTGGTGATACTGTTCACGACTCGACTGATACATTAACCACCGCCCTGCCCTTCGACGAGTTAGCTGAAGGTAAAGGAGTGGTGGAATAAACGAACAAAAACTAAAAGACACTCGGTTCAAACCAAGTGTCTTTTATTTAAAACACCAAAAATAAAACCCGCATGGAACCAGATGTTTTCAGCGGGTAGGGAGAGCGTGATCATTCCTTGTAGGCATTCACTGCCTTGATGATCAGCTCGGCGTCGGCAGGCATCAGATGCTCAGCGACCGGATCGCCGAAGCGATCCAACACGGCGTGGGTGCCGTGCCCGAAACCTCGGTCGCAGTACCCGAGCCGCCAAGGACGCGGCCGTGGTGTGAAGTAACCCTTGGCTTCCAGAGAGGCCATCGCCTTTTCCGGAGGCACACTACCTTCAGCCCTTAGGGCTTCAAGCAGCGGCGGCCTTCGTTCGTTCAAATACGATTCCGGGGGCATTTACCTTCCTCCTGTGACGATTATCGAATCGTTACTTTGGTCGAGCACAATATCATAATAAAACTTAAAGGTCAATACTAAACCAAAAACCGCCCGGTTTAATCCGAGCGGTTTTTTATTTTTAAGATTGGTGCGTCGAGCTGTGCTCGACTCGCACCATCGAGCTTATCTGACTTCTATGCCAGGCAAAAGCTAAGCTTTTGCCATTGTAACAGAAATCGAGCTAAGCTCGATGGTGCGCCCAAGACGATTCGAACGTCTGACTTCTTCCTTCGGAGGGAAGCGCTCTATCCAGCTGAGCTATGGGCGCATATTATTTTGTTGCGCCTAGCGAAGCTGGCAATTTTTCCAGCTGCCCCGCCGACGGTGGCCTTTGGCGGGGTCCCGCCAAAACGAAGTGACGGCGGGAAGCTATGGGCGC
>Ga0172379_10005826_pt1 | contig 16967 bp, 10 predicted proteins | sample GrowelOW334metaG_FD_119756 | JGI IMG/M metagenome (GOLD analysis project Ga0172379, IMG submission 119756) | Groundwater microbial communities from an aquifer near a municipal landfill in Southern Ontario, Canada - Groundwater well OW334 metaG | ecosystem: Environmental > Aquatic > Deep... | reverse complement strand
GAAAGAAGCGACAGTTGCACTCGCGGTGCCACTACCGGATAAAAGCAATGCCCATATACGACGCCCACGCTCAGTTCAAACAGGATTATTACGCGACAAGCGCGTAATTAATCCTTATTCATTTTATATATAGTGATTTTGTCAATTATAGTTTATGCAAATTGTTAAAGGATAAATATTTAGGTTAGCTTATGCGGCATTTTAAAACAGAGAGATGGAGTGCGCTCAACTGGAAGTCGCTAGCAAATAGTTAGGAAAAATAAGATTTTAAGGAAAATTCAGTTTTTCATAAAAATGATATTGACAAAATAGTCATCATCTATTATAGTTATGACTATGTAGATTCACCGTCGAATCAAATTTTATTAAAGTATGATATATGATACAGACAAAGATGACAACTATAAACGATATTTCGAAATATGCCGGAGTATCTAATCGAACGGTTTCAGCCGTATTGAACAATCGCAGAGGAACGGTCCGGGTAGGTCAGGCAACTCAAGAGCGGATACTGGCTGTAGCTCGCGAATTTAACTATATGCCCAACGTAATGGCCCAGGGGTTGCGTTCCGGACAGAGTTTTCTGGTCGGAGTCGTTGTTGCGCGGATTACCAATTCCTTTACTCCTGAAGTATTGCAGGGCATTGAAGACATATTGACTGCCAATAACTACAGCATGGTTCTCAGTACATATCACAACGAACAGGAACTGAAGTTGAAAGTCAACATCCTGGAGCAGAAAAAAGTTGACGGCATGGTGGTATTTTCTGATGCGCGGCAGTCAGTGACTCAGGTGTATGATTCGCTGATAAAGTCGCGTCCTACTGTTTTCATCGGCAGTCTCCAGAAGCAATATGACTTTCCCGCCGCCTACACCGACGGGTTAAAGATCGCGACAACCGCCACCGAATATCTGCTTACCCTGGGGCACAGGAGAATAGCATTTCTTGCAGGAGCCTGCCCCGAACGAGAAGATGGTTACAAAGCAGCTATCGAGCGTGCTGGTTTGAAATTTGATCAAGGGTTGATTGTGAGTGGCTGCATAGACTACAGTTGCGGCAAGAATGCGTTTAACCAGCTTAAATCCGCCGGAACGCTGCCGACTGCCGTGATCAGTTACAGCGACAACGTTGCCGCCGGATTTATCTCGGAAGCCACAGCGCAAGGCATCAAAATACCGGATGAAATTTCAGTCATAGGCATTGACAACTTGCCGATAGCGGAGATGCTGTCTCCCCCCCTGACCACGATTAACCAGCCCAAGGCGGAACAGGGATCAGAAGCGACAAACCTGCTGCTGAAAATGATGAACGGTGAAAAATTGTCCAGAAAAGATTCAATTGTTCTTCAACCTTCGCTAATCATTAGAAGCACTTGTAAAAAATTGATTATGAATCCGTGAAATGAATCAAAAATTGTTAGTCAAAGACTGAAAAAGTAGTCAAAAAAACAAAAGCGAGAAAATCAACAAAATTCTTTCGCGGAGTCAAGTACTGGCAGGCGTTTTTTGAAATGATGTTGCCCTAAAAATAAAAGAGAGGATGCACCATGAAAGAGCTGACCGGAAGTGAGTTTGACGCAATGCGGGTCATTCGCTGTAAATGCATTACCATGAAGCACTTCACACTTATTGAATTGTTGGTTACAATTGCTATTATTGCAATTCTTGCCTCGATGCTGCTTCCTGCTTTGAGCAAGGCGAGGCAGAAAGCGCAGGATATCTCATGTAAAAGCAATCTTAAGCAGATTGGCTTTACAGCCATATCCTATTCATGCGACTACGACAGTTGGTGCATCGCCGGAAAGCCATCCTGCGCAACCGGGAGCATGTGGTCCGTGGCAATATATAATCTTGGATATATAAAGTCGATGAATGTACTCAAGTGTCCAGGCGAACCGGTATTCGTCGCCGGCAATACGAACAAAGCCAACTACGGGTTGAACTATGGTACTTTTGGCGCCTGGCCGGGACACGCCAATGCGATCCCGCGGAAGATACAGAATATCTCCAGGTTTGGACGCGATTCATCGTTAATCTATTTTATAGACACCCCGCCCATAACCTATAAAACCATGGGGGTTGGGTTTAGCTCGGATACTGCTGTATATGCATCCCCCTGGGGAGGCGTATATCCCGTAGCTGCAGGCTCCGGTTCCAGCTCCTATCCTGTATACGCCAGACACAACCTCCGCGCCAACACCGTTATATTCGACGGGCATGTGACAAACCTTGACCGGAGCGACCTTATGTTTAAGAAAAACAATAACTGGAATCCGTTTCAGTCGTCGGGCGTACTTGGAATAGTTAATTTTTGAAATGTGTTCAGAAATGGTCTTCCGGTTCATGCGAAAATGGAATAGATAGTTTTTCAGTATTTTTCATGCAATAGATAAATAAGAAAAGTCAAATATTAAAACGAGGAGTATTGCAGATGAATTTGATAAAGTTAAAGTCAGTGATTTCGGTCAGAGCTGTTTTGACCACGGTACTGTGCATGGCGGCATATTCGTCAGTTGCCGACCATGACAAGGAGTTAGCGGAAGTCAAGGCCGGCCTGCGCAAAGAGGCCAAGGCTTCGTGGTGGGGGTTTAACAAGGAAGATTCGACCAGGGCACTGCAGGATGCAATCAATTCCGGAGTCAGAAAGTTGGTTGTCGATAATACTGGACACGATTGGGTGATTGAATCTGTGAATCTTGCGGACAACCAGGAGATCGTATTTGAAAAAGGTGTTATTGTCACAGCCAAAAAGGATTGCTTCAAGAAGCTTACCGACTGCCTCTTTACCGCCAATCGTAAGAGAAACATTGTACTGCGCGGAGAGGACGGCGTTGTTTTGAAAATGCGCAAGTCAGACTACCGCAATCCATCTCTGTATAAACAAGGCGAATGGCGTCATGCAATTTCGCTTATGAGCTCGGAAAACATATCTATTTTAAACCTGACAATTCAATCAAGCGGCGGCGACGGCATCTATGTAGGGGTGTCCGACCCGTCCATGAACTACTGTAAGAACATCCTGATCGATCATGTCGTGGCCGACGATAACCACCGTCAGGGTATTAGTATAATCAGCGCGGAGAATCTGATCATACGAAACAGCATATTTAAAAACACCATTGGCACCGCTCCAGAAGGGGGAATCGATTTTGAACCAAACCACACCAGCGAGAGGCTTGTTAATTGCCTGGTTGAAAATTGCAAATTCATAAATAATAAAACCTTTGGAGTAGTGTTTTGTCTCCGGTCGGACACTCCGATTTCGATCGTGATACGGAATTGCGAAATTGCTGACAGCAATAAAGGATTGACATATGCGCCGCTGGAGGGCAAATTGACCGGTACTATTGAGGTTGCGGATTGCAAGATATTCGGTTCATCGTCGACCAGTGTCTTCATCGACGGATTTTCAGAGGGTACGTTTATTCTGAGGCGATGCACCATTGACAATACATCAAAGTTACACGGCGCCATTTCGCTTCTGGAGAAGATAGAATCAAAGAACTCCGGGAAGGTCATATTTGATGAAGTCTCAGTAGTGGACAATATCGCCAGCCGTCCAGTATTCTCCTATCAGAATTGGATACAACATCCGAAAACTAATGTTGAAGGCGTGATCAACTACTTGAATAAAGGCGTCGCCGTCAAAGTGGATTGTTCGCTGATAAAGCCGCCAAGCAGTTATTCCGGTGATTTCAAAGTCGCAAAACTGGATGATGTATCCAGGCTTACGCCTCCTGCGGCGACAGAAGCCGGGAAGAACGCCGCCGCTTCCTTCTTTCCGGTGAGATACAACAAGGCCAAATTCCTCCAATATGCCGTCGGCGGACAGCAAGTCACTCTTAAAATCATGGGATTCAAGGTCGGCAGGCTGAATGAAGGTAAACTGGCGATGTGTCTCAAGTCCCCCAGAGGCAAGGAGATTAGGAAATTCGAACTGTCACCCGACAACAAGTTTGTTTCAGTGAGTTTTACCGCCGAAGAAACAGGTTTATATTCAATTGAATGTTTGAAGGGGAATGGCAATGCGTTCGTAATGAATTCAGACAACCGCGGAAACGGATATTTGATAGACGGGATGTTCAAGATCGTATATCCGAGAGGCAGGCTGTTCTTCCAGGTGCCGGCCGGGGTGAAAGACATCAAGATACAGGTCTTTGGCGAGTTCGGTGAAACTGTTGATGTTGCATTGCTCGATCAGCAAGGGAAAAAAATGGATCAGCAGAAAGGGGTTGAAGCGTTGCGCTTGTTGAAATATTGCCGTCCTGACGCTTCAAGATCGGAAGTATGGGCGCTTGAGTTCTCCAATGCCGTGGAGGATTGTGCAGTCTGCTTTGGAGCTCCTCTTGTTCCGGCAGTCTCCACCTCGGCGGAAAATCTGCTGCTGTTTCAATAGAGAGATATCGCGCAGATTTTGACCTCTTCCCCCCCGGGCCTAGTGACCGTAATTGTTAAATTGCGGGGTCTGCTAAGTTTATATTGACCGGAAGACTGGAGAGTTTCACTGCATTGTTATTATTCGCCAATCATTAACTTCATAAAAAGAAAGATATGAAAATGAAAATCACCGCAACATTCATTGATGAAATCAGTCATGACATCCCCCATCAGAACTGGGGGCCGGAAGAGTGGGAAAAAGACTTTCAGGCGATGCACGCCATCGGCATCGACACCGTCGTTGTCATTCGATGCGGCTGGAAGCGCTGGATGGCTTTCCCCAGCCAGGTGTTAAAACAAAAAATGAACGGGCATGAACCTGTAATTGATCTGATAGATTTATTTCTGCGGCTTTCGGAAAAATATGGAATGAAACTTTTTTTCGGGCTTTATGATTCCGGCTATTACTGGATGAACGGCGACTGGGATAACGAAATTGCCATTAATTTCCCGATTATTGATGAGGTCTGGACGCGTTACGGTAAATACCCGTCCTTTGGCGGCTGGTATCTTTGTCAGGAAGTGAGCCGCAGGACAGGCAAGGTCGTGGAAACTTATGCAAACCTGGGGCGCCATTGCAAAGAAATCTCCGGGGGGCTGCCGATTCTGATTTCTCCTTATATCCAGGGCAATAAAGCCGGGGCCTGGGAACCGAAAGTATTATCAGGTGAATGCAGCATACTGCCGGAAGACCACGAAAAAGAATGGAGCAATATTCTCGACGGCCTTAAAGGCGTAGTTGATATAGTTGCATTCCAGGATGGTCATGTTGATTTCTTCGAATTAAGCAGCTACCTTGAGATAAACCGGAAATTGACGGATAAATTCAACATGCAATGCTGGACAAACTGTGAAACTTTTGACCGTGAAATGCCTATCAAGTTTCTGCCTTTGAAATGGGAAAAAGTATTATTGAAACTCCGCGCCGCGGAAAGGGCGGGAGCACAAAAGGCAATAACTTTTGAGTTTTCACATTTTATGAGTCCCAATTCCTGTTATCCGTCGGCTCACGGACTGTATAGACGCTACTGCGAACATTTCAATATAAAATAAGGGATCCGGGAATGAACATAAAATTGAAAAGATATAAAAATAATCCAATAATGACCGCCGGTACAGGGGAATGGGAAAATCTGAATGTTTCCAATGCCGGCGCCGCGGTACATGACGGGAAAGTATATCTGCTCTACAGGGCTGAAGGCGGGGAGCGCCGCAGAGGGCCGGGCAGTTGGCCGGTAACCAGGCTCGGTCTTGCGATTTCTGAAAACGGCTACGATATCGCTTATCGTCATCCAGTGCCGGTATTCGACCGTTCTGACAGCGATTTGTGGAATAAGTATGGTTGCGAGGACCCCCGTATAAGCAAAATCGGCGACACATATTACATCGTATTCACCGCAATGACCAATTATGGCGATCACGGCGGGTGGTTGATGTATTCGACCACCAGAGATTTTGAAACATTTACTCCGATGCGCCGGCTTATGCCGGAATTGGAACAGCGCACCAGCGGCCTGCTGCCGGCGAAAATTAATGACAGATTCTGTCTGTTTCACCGTCCCATGCCTAACATGTGGATATCTTTCAGCAGGGATTTGAATTCGTGGAAAAACATGAAATGTATTTTTCAGGTTAAACCCGGCACATGGTACGAAAACAAACTGGGTATCGGCCCTGCTCCGCTGGAAACCCCTTACGGCTGGCTGTTATTCTGGCATGGCAAAAACAACAATGCAGAATATGCGCTTGGCATTATGCTGCTGGACAAAGATGATCCCGCAAAAATCATCAAATTTCAGGAAGAGCCGATTCTGACATGTGAAACGGACTATGAAAAAAGCGGATTTGTCAATAATGTGGTATATACCAACGGGGCAGTAGAATTAAACGGCAAATTCCTTGTTTATTACGGCTGTTGCGATCATTGCCTGTCTTTAGCTACTATTGATGTTGATGACGTTTATGCCTGGTGCCAGTCTTGACCATGAGATGAGCTCCAGAAACGCCGGAAATAATTTCGGGGGAGATTACTGGCATTTCTGTTAAACGGCATCCGGAATATCGGGTTCTCTCTTGAATATTGCAGAGCACATCGCGGTCAGATTAGCTTCGGTGTTTTCATTGCTTGAATAACGGAGGAATCTGTCGCTCTGCCGGTGCTTTCAGCACGAGAACAGCAGAATAAACGTCCTGCCCGGGCGCGAGCCCCCGGACAAGAGCAGATTCCTGACCATCCCCCGATCAGCCCGAGTGCCGCCCGCTGGTCGTCCGTAAATTTAAAGTCTGTCATAAATCGAAATCATTTAACCATGAAAACAAAATAGTAACATTGAGGAACCGTTCATAAATAACCTTTACATCTTCGCGCTTCTCCCGAATGCTTTTGTGATTGCGGCGACCCTGCGCCGCTTTGGAATTGGATTGCCCCGGAAGCAGGATAAAACCAGTGAACAGCCAAACAAAGCGGCGCAGGAGTGCCGCACTCCAAAGTCAGGCCCAAGCGCCTGACCGGCTTTATGCTCTTCTATTCCATAATCAAGATCCGCCGCTGGGACAAGTTTTTTTCTTGCATTTCGCGGGACATAAAGCATGTTAAAGCGAGTTGATTGCGGCAGGCGATCCGGACTGGTTGAATGATGAAGCCCCCGATGCAAGACGAAGCCCCGGTGTAAGACCATTGCTTTATTTTTAAAGAAAATTATTAAAGAAATCATTGTTGTACTATTGACAAAAGAGAAGAGCTCATATATAATTATGATAGAACGAGCAATCAGAGTATATCAGGATTGATGTTGAATATGGAAAACAATCGTAAAATAACGGTAAAGGATATTGCGCTGAGATGTAATGTCTCCCGGGCTTTGGCAGGCGCCGTCCTAAGCAACACAAAAAACAATATTCGCTTTTCCCAGGTCAAACGGGAAGAGATTCTAAAGGTTGCCCGGGAACTGAACTACCATCCCAACCGGATTGCCCAGGCGATGAAGACCGGGATTGTGCCGCTGGTTGCCTTGTGTGTTCACGTGGAGAAGAATTACCGGGACGAAATCAACTTGTATCTGCATGACTTGCTGCCGAACACGTCCTACAGACTGCAGAAGAACGGTTTTGAAATGATTTTTGTGCCGTATGATAATGCGGATGAATTGAAGGAGAGAATAAAACATCTTGCCGAAGATAATTTGACCAACGGGATCATTACCAACTTTCCACCGGAAAGCGGCAGCGACATCGCCAACTTCCTGAAAAAGAGCAGATTGCCGTTTGTCATGCTGGGAAGTATTCATGAGCCGGTCGTGCCATGTGTCGATATCGATATGTCCGAACTATATAAGGAACTATACGAATACGGCAATTCCAATGGCTTCAAACGGACTATATTTATCCTTGCCAGAAGAAATATTAATGGCGGTATCGACTGGACTATTGCTCTTGCTGTAAAGCCGTCGCCGGAAAAGTGCAGAATAGAGGATTTAGATTTGAACGACAAGAATACGCTATGGGCGGCAGCCGGGGAATTTACCCGCAGAGTGCTGATACAGGAAAAAGGGGTGGCCGAAAAAAATATTATTTCGATTGAAAACAAGCGGATCATGATTCAGTCCAAACCTTCCGTCTATGTAAAAAGCAAGGACAGTCTGCGGGCGACCACTGCGGCGGAGATGCTGATGGAATGGATTAATGACGGCAGAATACCGGCGCCGCGGACAATCAAAATCATGCAGGAAGATGTTGAGTTTATATTGTAGCAGAATCATAAGAGTAAAAAATTATCATAGGAGATTTTTACGAAAAGACAAATAGAAAAAAGGATGTTATGAATTTGCACTTTAAAATTATCAAACCGAAGGAGGCCTTTATGCAAAAGACAAACAGAAGAAAAGATGCCGGGAGTTCGATTTTTACGCTCATAGAACTCCTGGTAGTGATCGCCATCATCGCAATTTTGGCCAGCATGCTGCTGCCTGCCTTAAGCAAGGCAAGAGACAAAGCAAAGTCATCGAATTGCCTGGCCAATCTTAAACAGGTCTGGACCGCGTCATTAATGTATTCCAATGATAACCGGGATTGGCTTCCCATTTCAGACGCCAATGGCACATGGCAATGGCATTTGACTAAATACGGTTATATTCCAGGCGGAGAGACACTCAGCACCAAATCTCCTGCCGGGGTTTTAAAATGTCCCTCGGAAAACAGAACTGACATTGGAGCGACGACCGAATGGAATGCCTGGAAAGGTTCGCATTATGGCATAGGTGTATATCTCAACTATACCGCAGCCAACGTTACCGCGGGAACATACTGGGGTAATCTTAAACGCATCCCATCCAAATATTATAGTAAAACAGCGTTGTATGCCGACAAGGACACAAAGTATACGGACAGATTTACTGGAGAAACCGGCAATTTCACAATGTTTAAACATCTGGGCGGAATGAATGCGGCTTTTGTGGATGGACATGGAGCATGGAAGTCCCGGCTTAAAGTTCCAACCTACGACTTGCTGTTAACCGGCAACTGGGCACTTGATCCTTTCTGGCTGTCATATTGGAACATGACTTCTCAGGGAGGTACCGGCGTCTGGAATGAAAGAATTAATAATTAGGCGCTGTTAAAGAAATAAGCTTTACAAGTTTCGCGAATTATCCGGGGGGATTTCGGGAATTGCCGGAGAGGCGCATACCTGAAGGTATGTAACAAACCGGCAAACCCAAAGGCATTCTGGAGAGTCGCAAAGATGTAGAGGTTATTTTTGCGGGACTCCTTAGTACGTGACTATTAATATCATGAAGAAACAGGAAAAGAATTTATTATGCTTAATTTTGGACGAAAAAAACTGGTGCGGGCAACAGCCCTGGTATTTGCCGGCGCAGTCATCGCATCCGGCGCAATTGCCGGCGATACTTTTTCCCCGCAGGCCTATGCCGGACTGATTAAGACGGAGCCGTATAAGTCAAAAGGTTTGACCCCGGTTGACTTAAAGACGGTAGCGGGACTGGAATCGCAAGTTATTGCTAAAGACGGCACGGCACAGATGCAGATAGTTTTTAACCCTAAAGCTGCCAACGGGTTGTACTACAAGCAGATTGCCGAATTATTGAAAGAATATCTGGACAAGGCAACTGGCGCCAGTTTCAGGATTGTAACTGCCGTTCCGGAAGGTAAAGCGATTTTTGTGGGGCCGGTTGCGCTTCCAGAATTGAAATCGATTATGGAAAAGGCAGATAAACTGCCTGCGGAACATTATCTGATCGAAAGTTTTGCCGGTGGAATCATACTTGCCGGTAACGACCACGACCGATCAATAGATGGCGGCAAAGAAATTTCCATTTACAACTACAATGCCGGGACTGCGGGCAATATGCTGTTTTGCAGTCGCGGCACGCTTTTTGCGGCAGTTGACTTCCTTGAACGCTTCATCGGCATCCGCTGGTACATGTCTGGCCCGCTGGGTATTTGTGTGCCAGACCTGAGGGAAGCCAAACTTCAAATGCCGCCAGTGGCTTACGAAGACGGCCCAGTATTTTCCGCCAGGTATCCCAGTCTGTCCAGTGATATTGACCGAGCCGGCTCGTTTCAGGAAAAGGCATTATGGGGATATGTCTTCACCCGCATGGGAGTGATGATGCCTGTGGTTGCAAATCATACCGATATCTACTGGAATAAATATTACGTCAAGGATCATCCGGAATATTTCGCTCTCCGTGCCGACGGCACCCGGATGACCGGGAAGGGGGGACCCGAATGGTTTTCGGATTTGGACACCTCCCAGCGCTGCTACACCAATGAGGCAGGTTTTCAAGAACATCTAAAAATTATTGAGAAATATTTGAACTCCAAAGCAGATCCGGACAAGTTCGGCGGAATAGACCCGATGCGCGTTCCCAATAAAACCTGCATCTACTGGCTGCCCAATGACGGCTTTCCCGGTTGCGCCTGCCCTGAGTGCATGAAACTCACCGACAAAGACGCTCCGACTGACAGGATACATTCCCGGCTGCTCTGGAGCTATGCCGCCAGGCTCGGCAAGGCGATCAAAGAGCGCTGGCCGGAGAAAAAACTGTGTGTCCTCGCCTACTCGACCGCCGTCTTCATTCCACCGGATATCAAGCTGCCTGACAACATTATAGTTTCATTTTGCATGCAGGATGTGGCTGACTGTTATATGAAAGAGCCGAAATACCGTCAAGCGAATCAGGAACGGCTGGATGATATTTACAACAAAACGCACAATAAGGTGGGTATGTGGATCTACTATCCATCCTGTCCTTCTTACGAAAATAAAATGTCGATCCCGCTATTTGCGCCGCATGTGCAGGTGGAGTTTTTCAAGACGAACAAGGATAAAATCTATGGCCCGTTTTTGTGTAATGCCACACGCGAAAGCGCCGGCGTGAACGGCCAGGCGCTATATCTTTACCACAAGCAGCTCTGGAATCCGGACATTAACGTGGATGCGTATCTCTCCGAATTTTTTGCGCTGATGTATGGACCGTCCGCCACGCAGATGCGGGATTACTACCAGACTACCATCGACAGATGGGAAAATACCAGGTGGTCCTATCTGCCTCCGCCTTATCAACTGTCACGCACGATTCCTGAAAGCATGATCTGGAAGGAAACTTATCCCCGCGATGTCCGCGATCAATTGCAGAAAACACTCCAGGCGGCGCTTAAAGCCGCTCCCGCCGGCAGTATTTACTATGCGCGGGTTCAGTATATGATTGACGCCACTAAGCTATTTTTCGAGCAGGGCAAGTTTGCTGACGAGACAATCAAACCGCTCATGGATTGCGCACGTTTCGAGTTGCCGCCGCAGATTGACGGTGATACCGCTGAATGGAATGGCAAAGTCCCGGTGATGCTGAAAGGCTGGAAAGGAGAAGCGGTCTCCGAGAAAACCGCAATTTTCACGGGATATGACAGCAAAAATATTTATATTGCCGGCAGAGTTTGCGAATCGCAAGGCATGATTCTGCCTGCCGATAAAAACAATAAGGATGATATATGGAAAAATGATTTGATCGAAATATATCTTTGTCCTGACCAGATCGGTATGGCGCAAGCCGGGATGCCGAAGTCGGAACAGTATTACCAGATCGCGATTAATGCCAACGGAACAGTCGCGGTTTATCGTAAAACATTCCAGCAGTTAAAAGCAAGTCCGCTGGATAAACTGGATTTTACTTATGCCGTAAAGCCGATGGAGAAAGGCTTCCAATTCGAGCTTGCTATCCCATATAACAGCATAAGTTCAGAAATCCCGGTTGCCGGTAAGTCCGAATGGTTCGCCAATTTCTACCGCAACCGGCCGCGCGGCGAAGACAAAGGTTATCAGGCGTGGTCGCCGACCATGGGTAAATCTTTCTTTGAGACCTCAACTTTCGGCATTCTCCGCTTTCCGCCTGCGACGCTATTCGAAATGGACTTCGCGAAAGCCGCTATCAGCATACAGGACTGGACGACAATTCCTATCCCGAAAGAAGCTTCGCTTTGCTTGAAAGACGGAAAGCCTGTTATCAATGTGAAGGCGCTGCCTGCGCTCACCGCCGATGCAACTACCTTTATCAGTATTGATAAAATTCCTAAATTACCGCTGGATAAGCCGGTGAAAGTTGAATGGGCGTTCCGCTACAAAGGCGCGGGACTTAAAGAAGTGAATCTGACCGTGAAGTCTTCTTACAACCAGGAACATAAAAGGGATGTAGCATCGAAAACGCTTCAAATCGTTCCCTCCGGCAACAACGGATTGAGCGACTGGCAGCGCGGTTCAGTCAAGGTGGACTCAGGGAAGTCAAAATTCAATGATATCAGTTACTGGGATTTAGGCCTGCGGTTTGCTCCGGGCGCCGATTTTGCCATCGAGATAGATTACATCAAAGTTCTGCCTGACGATAAACCATGACCCCAAGAACCAGGCTCCCGGCATAAAGGGAAATATAACGCAGCAATAATTCAAGAACATGGGGAAGTCAGTCTCCGGGATTTTCGCCTGAATAATTCAGGTTAGCCTGCCCGGCGCTGATTTCCCGCTGAAAATGGATGATATTTAGTATTTACTTCCGGCAGTAAATATTATTAGTGAGCAACCGTTTTCATCCGGTTCACCAATCAGATAAAAGTACATCGGCTGGAACTTGCGTTAACGAAAACAATAAACGGCAAGCAGGAAAGCAGGTAATCATTAAAACCGGGACTCAATGGCGATGCATTGGGTATTTAAATGCGTTTGATGTTTCGGCATTTTAATCATATACACTTTTAAAACTATAAGATATTGAAGCTAAATATTACAATCTATAAAATGGAGGGATTATGATGAAAACACTATGGCAACTGGTTGTAGCGGCATTTATTTCGGCTTCAGCAATAAGTTCATTTGCGCTGCCGTCTTATAATGACGTCCTGCTGGTAATCAATGACAAATCACCGTCGTCGGTGGAAATCGGAACATATTTTAAAACTGCCCGCCAGATTCCGGATATCAATGTTGTGCATGTTTCCATGACCGACCAGCAAAATACCAGTAATGAAGCCGGGCAGGCGACCGCAAGCGAGAAAAAGGGCCTGGTTGACGCCATTAAAAACCATATGGCGGCCAACAACCTGACAGACAAAATAAACTACATTGTCTTAACACGCGGAATCCCGCTGTACGCCGCAAGCCCGGAATTTGCCGGCGCGAGCGCCCCGTTCCATCTTACTGACGTCTATGTGCTGTTCAATTTGTCCGAGTCCGCGGCAGACTACGGCATCCCGGATATTTTCAGCCGGAATAAATACTTTTACTATTACAATCCCGACATTCTTAACAAGAAATTTTCTTCGAAAATGTTCGGTTATTACATTGTGTCGCGGCTGGACGGTGCAGGGATGAATAATATCAGGAAAATGATCGATGACACCAGCGCCCCGGCGTATTCATCATACAAGCAGAACGGCGGAAAAGCAAAATTCCTTACGCTGCATCAGCAAATTTCGACTATGGTGCGGGAAGAGTTGAAAAGACGTAATATAGAACTGGTACAAGTCCCGGCGAATCCGACCACCAAGCAGTTGACCGCGACCATGGATACAGTTGCCAAAGGCCTGATGTTCGCTTTTTTCAATAACGTCAGCAATCCCGGCTATGGTTATGCCGATTTACCGGTGGATAACACTTTTTATGCAGATGCCGACATGGTTGATCAGTATCCTTTTGTTTACCGCGGTGCGACATTCATCCCGGGCTCTTTTGTCACCTGCTTCCGATCACACCCGTCACGACTGATGAACCGGGATTGCGGCGGGTTGCTGGCAATAAATGCCGATACGGCCCAAATCACGGACTACCAGAAAGCTTATGACGGCAGTGATATTAAATTCCGCCACCAAACCTGCGTGGCCTATGATCCGGTCAATAATCAGATATGGTGCGGTACCGGCGAACCGTCCCAGAACATGAATATGAACTGTGACACACCCCGCGGCACGGATGAATTTTACCGCGAACACATGCGCAACGAAGGCGGCGGCATCGCCATCTATGATGCCGCCGGCAATATCCTCAACTGGATAAACGCCAATGACGTAAACAGCCCGTTGAAAAATAATCGCGTAGTCAAGATGGTTTATGATAAAGCATCAAAATGGATGTGGGTGATGCATTACAAAGGCGTTCAGTATTTCGACCTGGTCAGTAAAGTCTGGCATGATGTTCCGGCATTGCAGAATGACTTTGCGGCCGGCTGCTGTGTCTATCCTGATCCATATGACAGCGACAAGGTGTATTTTTCTTTCTATTATGGTTACGGTAATTATGAGAAAGTGTCTTCCCAGATCGCTGGCGCTTCAAGCAGTATTTATGAATACAGCAAGAGCGCTCAAACAGTAAGAGCATACACCATTGACCCTGACAGCGCGGTTGTCGGCCTGGCGCCGCAGATGATAAAAACCTCCGCTGGCACGCTATGGATTACCAAAGGATGGTATAACGGTTCAACCAGAAAAATCGCGCTCATCAGGTATGATCTGGCCAAAAGTGTGATAGTGGAGAAAATCATCCTCAGTGATCTGATTCCGGAAGTAAAAAGCCCCCCCGCTGATCTTAGCTCCATCGTTATTCAGTCGCCTTATGCCCTGGCCGCCGGACCGAATAATACTATTCTGGCTCCCGTCGGCTGTGCAATAGCTTATACTGCGGCAAGAACCGCGCCCGATGGCAAAACGACCTATACCCAGGAAGCCAAAAACTATGTTATCCGGGTTACTGAAAAATCCGGAACCGCCAGCGCCGTCGAAGTTATCAATGCTCCGGTACTTAACAGTATCGGATCTGTAAGATACTATGCCCGTTCCTTAATTGCCAATCCGCAGGACAACAGTAAAATATACGCGGCTCTGTCCTGGCCGTACGCCTCTCCGTGGATGCTGGCAAAATCAACAGATGGCGGAACAACCTGGGCCAAACTTTCAGACTCAGGAAAATTTTGCAATGTTTATGACCTGGCGATCAACAACAAGACGATTTACGCCGTGCGCGGTTATCAGAGTACACAGAACCTGTTGTGCGACTTCATGGCCTTCGGGCTTGACGCCTTCGGCGGCGGCATAGTACATGATAACATGATATATAATCCATCACGCACTACGCCGCGGGATCCCGGCTTCGCTGCCTATGTGAGAGGCTCCGGCGATATATATGCAGCCCCCCGGGATTCGATTGACTGGATTTCCAGCTATTTAGATACTCAGGGGAAGGTCTATGAAGCATGGAGCAGCCTTAAAACTTATAAGTTTGGCGACTCGGTGACGGACGGGGCATGGGTATATATCAGCGCTAAAGACAATAATGCCGGGAATCCGCTTAACCCGCCCTGGCAGGTGGTGGATGTCAGCAATATCAGCGACTATTCATCGGGCGTCGCATACGGAACATATGCTTTTGTCAGGTATAACGGAAAAGTATATATGAGTACCATGAATAATAATACCTATGTGCCGGGAAGCGGGATCGGAGTATATGTCTGGCATGAGACCGATATTAGCAATATCGGCGATTACTCAAGCTCTGCGCAATACACCTATAACGATCTCGTGCAGTACAACGGCGTTTATTACATGGCGCGGCAGCCCACAACGGGTTCTACCCCGGGCATTGTATTCTGGCAGAAAACGGCTGCGACGGTGACTCTAGATAAAGCGCCGATCTCCCAGTGCGAACCGATGATGTTTCTGTATACGGACGGATTCAATATGGGGGAAATACGTTTTGCCACCCAGTCGCAGTATCCCCAGGAAGGCGGCGCCGGCTGGACCGGCCACTTCCTGATGTTTGATCCGAAATGCGCACCGTTCGCCCCGCGGGTGGATGAGGAGAACCTGAAGTCTCAGGTTATTAATAAAACGACCATTGAAATCCCGCTGTTCAGTCCCGGCCTGCCGCCGGACATCGACGGTTTCATTCCGGAGACGATCAACGCCAATACCGTGAAAATCACGGATGAAACAGGCAAGCCGATTGCGCTGTCGAAGATGGAGTACAACGCAGTCAGCCGTAAAATCGTGCTCACCGGAGATCTGTCCGGGATAGTTTATCAGGTGACGCTGAAATGCGGGATCGACGGCATTAAGAATATCCGGGGGGCGAGCCTGATCAATACCCGCGCGGATGAATATAAAGATGAAATCACCTATGCTTTCGGCGACGGTATTCTCATCAATCCGGAAATCTATACGCCGACGTCAACCGTCGGCCCGGTGCAGATGCCGCAGAATAATTCAAAATGCGATTTAAGCGTGGACAAGGTCTGGTGGGACAAAGCACCGGTGGCCGGGCAGCCGCTGACGGTTAAATACCGGATCAGCAATGTCGGAACCGTCAAGACCAATGCCGCGGCGGGAGACCTGGTGGCGAAGGTTTATTTGAACAACATCAAAATGGACATGGTGTCATTCGGCAATCTGGCGCCCAAAGCGTCGGTCACGCTGAGCTCCACCATCAACGGCGGCTTTATCACCGCCGGGAAGCAGACCACCATCATGGTCTGGGCGGATGCCAAAAGCAAGCTGCTCGAAACCCGCGAAGGCAACAATATCAACTCCGCCGCGTTTTTCCTGGATAACCGTCCGGATCTGAAAGTGACTGCAATCACGCTGTCTTCAACCAAAGCGGGCAAAGTGACGGTGAACTTCACAATCGCCAATGCCGGGGTCGGGCCGACCGCGGCCGGGGCCGGTGCGCAGACTGCGGCGGTTTATGTCAACGGCAGTCCTGCCGGAACCGTGAACTACGATGATCTGGCGAAAGGTGCGACCGCTGCATTAAAATTGAACAACGTCACCATCACCGCCGGTACCTGCAAGGTAAGGGTGGTCGCCGACAGCACGGGCAAGGTCACGGAAGCAAACGAAAACAACAACATTCTGGAAAAGATTTTCGTCATTGCAAAATAATAAGGAACTGCATATACATGGGATATAAAGTGAAAATTCAAAAGGGCCAGCGGCCGACCAACCGCGCGTTCAAGGTGGTGATGCCCACCGCCAT
>Ga0172379_10005825_pt1 | contig 16971 bp, 20 predicted proteins | sample GrowelOW334metaG_FD_119756 | JGI IMG/M metagenome (GOLD analysis project Ga0172379, IMG submission 119756) | Groundwater microbial communities from an aquifer near a municipal landfill in Southern Ontario, Canada - Groundwater well OW334 metaG | ecosystem: Environmental > Aquatic > Deep... | reverse complement strand
TATTGCAGACAAAAATTCCGTTAAGGAGGTGATTAAATGAAAAACAAAAATTTGATGATTACAATTTTATTTGTAATTTTAGTAGGAGGAGCTTCGTTCTTCGGTGGAATGAAATATCAGCAAGGCAAAGTTAAGTCTTTTACAAATCAGTTTTCTGGTGGTAACAGAGTGATTAACGGACAACGGACAATGGGGAGTGGCAACCGAAACGGGAACGGAATGACACCGGTAGCAGGTGAAGTTACGTCTAAAGACGATAAATCCATAACGGTAAAAATGAATGATGGAAGCAGTAAAATTATAATCTATTCAAATTCGACTGTTATAAATAAGACTGATACAGGAAGTATTGAAGATGTGAAAGTGGGAGAGAATATAAGTGTTTTTGGAACAAGTAATACTGACGGTAGTGTTACGGCGCAGAATATTCAAATTGGAGTGTTGATGCGAAACGCCAACCCTCTACCAACTCTTTAAAGAGTTGAATTAGTTCTTTCCTGCATCACTTGTCACTTAGGTCCGCGGTCTATCCCGCGGACCTCTTTTTGGGTGGTATTTGTTTACTTTCTTCTTTGTGATAATGTATTTCTATGGATCTGTTTACTATAAAAATTATTGCCCTTTTGACAATGTTTGTTGACCATCTTGGTGTTTTTGTTTTTCCCGACCAACCTTTTTTTCGTCTTGTTGGGAGGCTTTCGTTTCCGTTATTCGCATGGGCAATTGCAAACGGTGCGTATCACACGAGAAATATAAATAAATATTTACTTAGGATATTTCTTATGGCGGTGATTTCACAAATACCGTATCAATTAATTTTTAGGACTTCAGGAGTTCCAAGTCCGGGGCTTAATATTTTATTTACTTTTTCACTGTCTTTACTGGCAATAATACTTCTTAATAAAACCAAGAAATCATTTATTAAATTGTTAATAGTTGTTTTTGCTGCGTTACTCGCCTTGGTTTTAAAAACAGATTATCAGGCGTTTGGAGTCTTCAGTGTCATTGTTTTTTATTTGTTCTACAACAAGCCTTTATTTTTGGGTATTGCCTACTTCCTTCTTACAAATGTATTTTTTCTCTTTCCGCTCTTTGTAAATAAATTTTTGGGAAGTGTTTTTGAGGTCTCGTACATCAATGTATTTGAATTGGTATCAATAACCTCGGTATTTATAATTGCGCTTTACAATAATAAAAAAGGAAAGGATATTAGATTGCTATTTTATGTCTTTTATCCGTTACACCTTCTTTTGTTATATCTTTTCAAGTTGTTTGTTTTTTGAAGGTAATTAAATTTCCGGCTGAGGCCTATTTAGAATATAGATATCTTGTTTATATTCGCTTATTCCAACCCACTTACCTTCACCTTTTAGAATTCTTTCGTATGGGTAGCAGTGTTTGCATCCATTTGAAGGACATTTGAAATGGTCAAGTTTTAAAGCGAGGGAGATCCTGTCTGCAATTTTGTTTATTTTTTCGATGGCAAGCTCTTCATTAGGGAGCTGTTTTTGGACCAGACCCTTTCCGTTATCAAGATACCAATAGCTAGCCTTTGCGATCTTTCTTTTTTGGAGATTTTTTGTCAGAAGATAATATATTGGTAATTGTAGGGATTCTTCTTCCTCCTCAAGTCTTCCGGTTTTGAAATCTATAATGTGAATGCTGTCGGTTTTTGGTAAGTATTCAATCCAGTCGACTTTTCCGCAAAGAATAAGATTTTTATCTTCGGAAAACCAGAAGCTCGAGAGACCGTTTTCGGACTTTAATTTAATTGCCTTGTTAACTAAGGGGCCGGGTTTTTCAATGATTGTTTTTATCATTTTCAGCCCTCTTTCTTTGTAAGTATTTTCCTGTTCAGGGTTTTCAAATCCTCCAATCTGTCCCGAGACTTTTTTCCACGCACTTTCAAATTTGTCGATTGGTGAATCCGCAAACCTTTCTTCACGGGGGATTCCTGAAAGGGATTCGATAACCGTATGGACAACTTGTCCTAAAGTGAGTGCTGGTGAAATAACCGAAATTTTATGGCTGGTTCTCAGGTCTTTGTATCTGTTGTGTAAAAAATAAAGTCTTGGGCATTTGAGAAAATCATTAATGGAGCTGTGTGACAGCCAGATTGCCTTAAACTTATCCCTCGTACCGGATTCATCCATATAACCAATGATATCATCATATACCACGTCGCAAAACTCCTTAAAATTTTCTTCCTCTTGCCTTAGTTTAATAAAAAAACTACACTCTAAAAACGATAATATGGACGATCAGACAAAGGGAAAAAATAATTCGGACAACGTTTTAGATGCGGAGATTGTTGAAGAAAAGGCTTCATCCGAGACTTCGATGAGTCCTGTAGACGATCTGAAGAATATCGAGAATTTGATAAACACGAACATCTCTAAGATAGACAAACTTCAGGGTGGCATTAAACCGGTTAAAGAAATGCTCGAATCCTTGCTTGATGCCGACTTGGAATATGCAGAGTTGGATCAGAAAGCAAAGGAAGCGGCTAAAACGAAGACAATGAAAAAGAAAGAACTTGTAGATACTACAAACGGGAGGGAATTAAACGAGAAGTTAAAATCGCTTAAATCGGAATTAAGAGAGGCTAAGGAGGCACTTTCTTCATACCTTCAGACTTATCAGCAAAAAACCGGATTTAGTGAATATGAAGGACCTGACGGAGAATTAAGACAGATTGTCTTTGTAGCTAAACTTATCCGCAAAACTAAACTTAACTTCGACTGAATTAAATATTCTTCTTGAATAGGGCAAGTTGATGACTATTGCTTTTTATTTTTTTAATTGCGGTTTTTTCGACTTGTCTTATTCGTCCTTCGGTAAGGCCAAAGGACTTTCCGATTGTCTCGAGAGTTTTTTTTCGTAATCGTCCGAGGAGTACCTGTCTTTCTTTCCCTGACAAATCGGGTATTTTCTTAACAAAGAAAGAAAAATACCTCAATGTCCGATTAGGAGTCATTCTTGACCATATTATACCTAAACATTTCAATAAATAGTATTTTTTGCCAATATTATGTTGATAAGGAAAGGGCATGGGAATATAATCTTTTGATATGAAAAACATTATTAACGTAAAAAAATTAACAAAAAAATTTAAGAGCATAGTGGCTGTCGATAATATTTCTTTTGGAGTACGAGAAGGTGAGATCTTTGCTTTTTTAGGACCTAATGGTGCAGGTAAGAGTACAACAATAAAGATGCTAACCACCCTTCTTGATCCAACGGAGGGGGAGATTGTTATAAACGGGTCAAACCCGAGTGAAAACAAAGATGCGGTAAGACATTCTTTTGGAATAGTTTTTCAGGACGCATCTTTGGATGAAGATCTTACTGCCTGGGAAAATATGCAATTTCATGCCGTACTGTATGGGATTCCAAAAGAAATAAGAAACGACAGAGTAGAGGAAATGTTGAGATTTGTAGAACTTTGGGACAGGAGAAAAGATCTGGTAAAAACTTTTTCGGGCGGAATGAGAAGACGTTTGGAAATTGCACGAGGTTTATTACATCATCCAAAGATATTATTTTTGGATGAGCCAACACTTGGACTTGATCCACAAACAAGAAATCATACATGGAACTATATAAAAAATGTTAATAAAAATGAAAATATGACCGTATTTTTCACAACCCATTATATGGAAGAAGCCGAGAAGATTGCAGATAACATTGCGGTAATCGATCATGGAAAAATTGTTGCAAAGGGAACGACAAAGCAGCTTTTGAATCAAACAAGAACCAGTACTCTGGAAGAAGCGTTCTTATCCCTTACGGGTCATCAGATAAGAGACGAAGAAGTAAGTAGTCTTGATAGAATGAGACAAAGGAGATTTATGCATCGTCATTGATAGAATATATGAATACAATTTACATACTTTGGCTAAGACAATTAAAAAAATATTTTAGATCCAAAAGCAGAATAGTTGGTTCGTTGGGTCAGCCGTTGCTTTTTATGATCGCTTTTGGTTTTGGATTTGGATCGATTTATCAAAGAGCCGGTGAAGGAAATTACATTGAATTTTTAGCACCGGGAATAATCTTGATGAGTGTGTTAATGACAGGAATGTTTTCGGGAGTGGATATTATTTGGGACAAACAGTTTGGTTTTCTTAAGGAGACTTTAGTTGCTCCGGTCTCCAGGTTCGAGATAGTATTAGGTAAAACTTTGGGAGGTGCTACGGTTGCAGTAATCCAAGGTATTATAGTTTTTCTTCTTACCTTGGTAATGGGTTTTAGACTGCAGACAATGGCGGATATATTCCCTGCATTTGTTTTTGTTTTTTTAGTTGCGCTTCTTTTTACTTCTTTGGGGACAGCAATAGCATCCATTTTGGAAGATATGCAAGGATTCCAGCTTATTATGAACTTTCTTGTAATGCCAACTGTTTTTCTTTCTGGCGCTTTTTTCCCTCTGAAAGGTTTACCGAGAGCAATAGAATTTTTGACGAAGATTAATCCTTTGACATATGGTATGGACGGTCTTCGGGGGGCCTTAATTAATGTGTCGACATATCCGATTTATATGGATCTTTTTATACTCTCAGTCGTAACTCTTGTACTTCTTGGAATTGGGAGTTATTTATTTTCAAAGATTCAGGCGTAATTCTTCCCCTTTGGATTTTTTATAAATTAATTTGTTCAGTAATTTCTTTTGTTCCACTATCGTATTAATAGGAGGTTTTTTAAAAACTCCAACTTTTTCAGTTTGGTCATCTAAATGAAAATTAGTTCCTATTGCTTTACATAAAAATACCAAAGTGACGGTATAGCCAAAACCTCTTTCTTTCACCTCGCTGAAATACTCAAGATATCCGAGAAACTTTGTTATTGATATTTTTATCCCCAATTCTTCCTTAGCCACCCGCTCGACGGATTTTTTTATTGCCTCTCGGTAGTATACGGTTCCTCCGGGAATGTGCCACTGTCCTTCATACCCATTCTTTTGTCTTAATGTTAATAAGTATCCTTTGTTGGTCTCCACAACAAGATCGACACACAAACGAGGCACTTTAGAATATATGGTTTTAAATTCTTCAAAGGTGAAAGGTAGTTTTCTTTTCATATTTTAATGGAGTTCTGACTTTCTTTCCTTGAGATATTCGCTCCACCCTTGGATGAAATCTAAAACTGCAGCCAGTGGTGTTTCAATAATGAAATTAAAAAAGATCGCTACAACGTTATACTCTTTCCATTTTTTTGCCAAGACGGACCCGACTTTTGCAAGTGGTAGCGTGATAATGTCTAAGAAAAAGTCCTGGAGATTTCTGTCTTCATCGACATTCAGTTCTTTTGATTGGTTTCGCACAACCACTGCAGCGAAAACGGTTAAGGCGATTGTAAAAGTATCGAAAACGACTGAGGTTATTGGCAGTTGGGCGATGTAGAAGATATATGCAATTCCCGAAAACACAATCCACGTAGTAATAATATAAATTATTGCCATGAACACATTGAAAAGTTTGTGTTTTTTTTCGTTTATACGCACTTGATAATGCTCCTGCCCTTCATCTTTGTAAATAAATCCTAAAGAAGTGTTGATTACTTTCTGGAGGTTCTCTTTTCTTGGTGGTCTTATTATGATGATTAAGAAAAACATTACGAAAGTTGGAATTAAAAAGTCGGAGACAGCGGCAAATAAATTGAATCCTTCATAAAATACCTTTGCTAAAGGAACCTCGATAATATAAAAAGTAACCCAATTGGATAAAAATACGGATAACGTTGAGAACACCGCCAAATGGGCGAGTCTTTTCTTAAGAGTTTTGTAACGTGCTTCATAAGCTTCTGTTATAAGTTTTGTGAGTTCTTCTTTGTTTTCTAATTCTGTCGGTATCTCTTTTGGCTTATCTTTTATTTTTTCCAAGACATCATCCAAAAGCATAAATACGGTATCCACCTTTTCAGCAATGACATCGAATTTTCTGTTGATTGGACTGTTAATTTTTTCATAACCGTTTTTCCACCAGGATGGAATCATCCTTGATAAATCTTTAATCTGGTCGTTATTTGGGTTTTGCCAAAAAGTATATGTTTCTTTTAAGAGCTGGTAGATAATGTAATTGTCATCAAGGTCGTAAAGCACTCTTTGGGTAGAGATTTTTATTAACCTTAATTTTTCTTTGTGGTCTAACGAGCTTTCCGGGGTTACAGAGATTCTCTCGTTGAGAATTTGAGTCATTGCTCTTGTTATTTCTTTCTCTTTAATTGGATTTGTCAGGATTTCTTCAATCTCGCACGCGGCAATTTCCAGGATAAATGTGGTAAGGTTTGATCGCTGTTTTACCTTAAAAGATTTTTCATTTGTTATATATTCTAAAAAATGTAGATATTTACGTAGTGCTTGAGAAGCGGTTACTATCCGTTCTTTTGGAACTATGTGGTTTGGCAAATGCCCGCCGCGGATTAGTTCCATGGTAATCATTTCAGCTAATGAATCGGGGTCAAAGTTGCTGATTGAAAACCCCGCAAGTCTTGGAAAAAGGATTCTTTTTAATATTCTTTCGATAGCACCCCGTCTTAAGACATTATCGTCTTTCCAGTCGATTACTTTACGGATTTTTTCGTAAAATTTTGCTAGCCGTGAGGCTATTTCGTCAACATGGATTGGAGTGAAATCTTTTTTTGATTGAATAAGCTCCTGAGAATATTTTTCAACAAGTGTATGTATGTGAGGATTTAACAGTCCCTTATGCTCGTCCAGTTTTTCCGAATATGTGTTTGTTTCTTGAGGAGTGTTTTTAAAAGCCCTTTCCGGATTTTTGTTGTTGGCGGATTTTCCCGGACTAATATATATATCACCCATATTTTAATAATTTTGACAATACCTCACGAAAACAATTAGTAATTATAGTCTAAATAGTGTGTGTTTTCATTCAATTTGTATTCCTGTCTTAATATATTAATTCTTGAGAGTAATTGAAAATAGATATGTCTTAAAGTATTTAATATGGAAAGAGAGAAGTTGCCGGGAACACTGGGTCCGGACAAGAGTGTTTTGGACCGTTCTTCTTTTGGTGTATATACCGATAGACAGGATGGAAATGGAGAAACACTTCGTGATATTTTCAACAAAGATGCAGATATAGTGAAAGCAGAAACAGATGAATTTAATTCAAAATAACCTTCATTAGTGAATTGATAAACATCCGAGGATGATATAACACTATTTTGTATCATTAAACTTTCAACTTTATCTGGAAGTGATGATTCTGAAAATAACTAATTTTTGTTAAATTAATGTTCTGAAGGTGTGTAGGGCGAATATTTATAATTTTCCATACCGATTTCTCATTGCAATTGCCAGGCTTCTTATATCTTGATTGTCGAACCGCGAGAAGGGTTTATTGAGAATCTCAATTGGCAACTTAAGTTTTTCCACTTCTTTTCCACCACCTTTTTCGTAAAATTCAGTTTGATTATATTGCATTTTACGAACCATTTGCCTTAACTCTTGATTTGATCTTCTTCTTTCAGCCCTATTATTTTCAGTTCTGGACATTGACTGGTTTGAACCGAAATATGTAGATTCTTTAATAATTTTAATTACGGTTGAGTTATTATCTTCACTCAAAAACAAATTTCTAAGTATCACTCGACTGGGATTGGTATCATATTTATCATTCTGTTTTGGATACAACAACACTATTGCAGCATCAGTACGGGGAGGAGGGTAGAACATGTTTTTTGGAACCTCGGAAAGAACTGAAACATCGTAAAATGTTTGTGCCAGTAATGAAGACTTTGTGAATTCGATGTTTTCAGGATTTTCAATTTGAAGACTTCTGGCTAATTGATCCCCAACAAGTAAAGTACAATCTTTAAATGGAGCGTCGATAATTTTTTTTAGAAAAGGTTCTGATATATGAAACGGTAGGTTGGACGCCAATTGCCATTCTCTGTGTTTTGAATCATTTTTAATAATTTTTCTAAAATTTACATCCATTACATTCCTATAAATGATTTCAACATTTGGGTGTGATTGTTGGACTTTTTCGAGAAAAGGTTGGTATCTCTGATCAATTTCTATTCCAACGACTTTATTCGCTTTAGATGCAATTATCTCTGTGAGATTGCCAGGTCCACTTCCAACTTCGAGAACATTAGAACCGTTGTCAATTTGACCGGCAACGATATTAAGTATCTTCTCGTCTATCAGTATATGTTGCCCGATTCTTTCAGAGGGAACAATATCTTGTTCATTTAGTTTAAGAATAATGTCGTCTTTTCGATCTTTGTTCATTTAAATACTTATTATATCATACCTATAGTATTCACAACATTCCTATAGTAGGTTACTGAATGTGTAATTTTTGGAGTTCTCGAAACAATATTTTAAATTCATCATTAGTTAGTTGTTCAACTGACTTATCTAGAATTTCATTAGGTAAATGTAGCTCTTTTATAATTTCTCTGGCTTCGTTCTTGGTTATTAGAAAACGTCTGGTTTTGTTATTTGATCCTGTTAAAAGATATTGTTTATATCTGATTATTGATTCTCTTAAAATGTTTTTGATTAAAGTACCCCTATGGGATGAAAGAAATATTTCTTTAAATAAATATGCCGTCTGGTCATTTAATATATCATTCTTTGTTTTTGTTTCTAAAGTGATTATTGCAGATGTGGTTCTTGGGGGTGGAAAGAAATTCTGTTTTTCAACGTACCCTTTTAGTTTTGGTTTAAAGAAAGTGTTTACTAATATGCCTAATTTCCCAAAATCTTTAGAATCTTGTGTTGCGGTTATTTCATTAGCGAAACGAGCTCCGGTCAAAAGAGTTGCTCCGTGGACAGGAAGCGTTACAATTCTCATTATTAAAGGTTCGGTTATGTGGTATGGAATGTTGCCTGATATCCACAAATTACTCTCTTTTCCAAAGTTTTTCTTAAAATTGTTTTTATTAAGTAATTTTAATGCGTTTTGGTAGAGTACTACAAGGTTTTTGGTTTTTTTTTCTAACAAAGAAAGAGATCTAGAAAAGCTTTTGTCAATCTCGATTGCATAGACTTTTCTAGATGTTTTTACCAAGTGTTTTGTTAGAAGCCCCGACCCCGCTCCTATTTCAATTATGGTTTTATTTTGTGGTGTTAAGTCAACGATTTCCTGCATAACTGCCTCGTTAATTAAGAAATGTTGACCGATATCTTTTTTTCTAAGGTTGATAAATTTATTTATCATATAGAGACATTATAAATCATTGCGTATATGTTAGTTAATCACATGAATAACTAAGTTGGACATTATTGAATTAACTTGAGGCATGTTTTAATAATACTTTTTTAAACAATTTTATTTTGTCTGTAGTATCAAAATCTGAAGCATAGGATTGGATAATATTTTTATTAATAATCTGTTCTGTATTTGTGTAAATCGATTTGTCTCTAATTTTGTAAAAGTCGGTGGTTATATGATTATTGTTTAACGACACTTTATAATTGTGGGTTTGTGTGTGGAAACCCATGCTGTTTAATTCTTCGATTATTTTTCTGCTGTTTAATTCTGGATCAAGAATAATTGGAGGCATGTGGAACACTCTTTCCGCTTTAATAAAATTTTTTTGGAAAGTAATTTTACTCGTTTTTAAGGCAATTTCTTTTTGAAACTCTAAAATATTATTTTTGATTCTCAACCTTTTTGCTTTATTGTTTTCCATATCATCCAGTGCTAAGAGTAGTGCAAATAAGTGTGGTCTGAACTTTATTCCAACATTATTATTAATATTTTTGTAATGTGTAGTGATTAAGTCATCAGGAACCCTATTGGTGTGCGAAAACAAGAGAGCTCTATCTCTAAACATAGGATTATCGGTTGTTAGAACTCCCAGCTCCCCTCCACTAATTAATTTACCCAAACCAAACGATGCACAGTTGATATCAAAAAAATTCCCTATTGGCTTATTGTTCCAAGTAGCTTCGTGTGCATGTGAGGAGTCTGAGATGAAAAAAACTTTATGTTTTTCTCTAAGCTTTGCCATCTTGTCTAGGTCAGCAATATTTCCCCATGGTTGTAAAACCATTACCGCTAAAGTATTTTTGTTAATCAGTTTTTTACATTTATCGAAATCTAATGTAAAAGTATCCAACTCTACATCACAGAATACGGGTTTTAAACCTAGCGTACATATAACACTAATACTGACATGAAATCCGTAGGACGGAATAATAATTTCGTTTTTATTATTTTCGAGAGATAAACAAAATAGAGCAAGATAAAGAGCTGACGTCCCGTTGCAAGTTGATACTCCATACTTGTTTCCAAATAATTTGGATGCTTTATTTTCAAACTCTTCCATGTATCCACCCTTTACAGTTGATAGCCATTTTTCTTTTATACAATTATTGATCTGCTCAATATATTTTTTATTCTTCATCTGATTATCTATATTGATATAGTTTCAATACCACAGTTAATGTCTTTAAAGCATCTTCAGGTGGCATAAATAGTTTTTTTCTGTTTCCGCAAACGACATTAAAAAAATCCTTCAGTTGCTCTCTATGTTTCGTTCCGTAGTAGGATACGGGTGGAGCTTTTTCAAATTTATCTTCACCTGATTCAAATTTTTTTCTCAACACCTCGCCCTTTTTGAAGTTCTCATGAATTAGATGAATTATCTTGACTGGATAGTCAGCAGAAAATGTTACGGTACCTTTTGTTCCAATGATTTCAATTTTCGAATCCCACGTATCTACTGAAGTGTTTGTGGACGAAAGCGAAACAAGGCTTTCGTCTTGAAATCGCATAATAGATGAAAATGTATCTTCGGTTTCTATAATGTTTTTAAACTTTAGTGTTGATCCATATGATTTTACGTCGATAGGTAATACCTTTTTAATCCATAAAACCAAATCTAAAGTATGAATGGCTTGATTTATTAATGTTGAACCTCCTTCAAGATTGCGGCGTCCTTTCCAGTAACTGTTTGTATAGTATTCATTATCTTTTTGGCAGTTTAGTGTTGCGTTTATTAATGTAATTTTTCCAAAATCGCCTTTATCCAGAGAGCATTTTACATCTTTAACTACCTGGTTATATCGATGTTGAGAAATAACAGACAGAATTTTTTTAAATTTCTTGGCCGTTGTGATCATCTCCTTTGCACTGTTTATATCAAGTGCCATCGGTTTTTCGACAACGACGTTTTTTCCTGACTTTAACAATTTGATTGCAAGTTCTGCATGGCTTTTATGATCAGTACAAACAGAGACTGTGTTTATGGAGTTGTCGGATATAATCTCATCTAGCGAACTTGCTACCAGTTTTATATGGTGGGTTGACGCGAATTTTCTTGCTTTTTCCTGATCTAGATCGAAACATGAACCAATTTCGACTCCATTACTAATACACGCATCGACGTGGCTTGGTGCAATGTGTCCGCAACCGATAATTGCATGTTTTATTTTCATGATTAATATATTAGCTTTTGAACCTGTAATTCTTCTAGAATTATTATATGGATTTTATTGTTTCTCATAGTAACTCTTTAAGGTGCACCTATTTTCATTCATATCGCTTTTGAGTTTACTTCATCTATTAGAACCTGCGCCCATCTATCAGTTTTATTTTGAGCAAAATGTAAGATTTTTATATCCGTGAGGTGTTGTTTAATATCTTCAGGCTTAGGATCCGCTTGTTTTATGATTTCTTCTAAAGCGTGTCCCGGCATGAAATTCCAAGCGAGAGGTAGTTCCCTTATAGTTAAACTGCTTTCCAATTGATCTACGGCCAACCATAGACACAATTGGTCGTTTGGAACGAAAAAGTCTTTATTATTTTCTGTTAGCATCTTTAGATAGTTACTTCTCCATAAGTTGGCGAGTGTGTTAACACCCTCTGTTGATCCGTAGATAATTCCGCCATTCCAACATCTAATGTTTTGTAGCCGATCGGCGGAGTAGTCAGCTGAAAACGTGTTGTTAACAAGATTCGCCATTTGATGCGGTGAAAGTTTGGTGACATTTTTGAAATAAAGCCAGCCTATTTCTTTAATTGATAGGGTGTGGGGACGGCGAAGTAGCATATAAACGACAGGATTATTGCTATCTGCAGTACTTAAATCTTTACTTATTTTTCCTATGTCTTCGAGAGCTATAATGTCGCTATCGATATACATAAGTTGCTCCGAACCTTTCTGGTTCATTGACTCCAACTTTGCGATTCTGGTAGAGGCATGGTCTAACTCATCAGGAGAGAGGGAATTTTTTAAACTGCTAGGTATTGGAACTTTGTGGATCTGTACATTCTTTTCAGAAGTTGAGTTATCGATTTGAGAACAGCTGTAAACATCAATTGGAATGTTTGAATTATGTTGCCTTATGCTATGTATAGCAGTCTTTAGGTAAGTGACGTATTTTTTGTCACTACTCATAGTAAGATTTAATGAACATTCTGTTTCTTTAGACATATTAAATATTTACTTGTCCATTTCTTTATCCCAAACGTCTTTTTCTCTTCTAATTTTTAATAATTTTTCCAAATTAATTTTTGAACTATCTTGAAGTGATGCGTTATTTGGGTCTTTCAAGTTGTCTAAAATAACATTGGCGATTAGTTTAGTTTCACTTTCCGAATATCCTCTAGCCGTAATCCAGGCAGTTCCCAATCTAATTCCACTTGCTACATAAGGTTTTAGTTTTTCTCCAGGAACCACCTGTCTGTTTGTGAGAATGCCAATTTTTTCTAACAATTCTTCTGAGTTTTTACCTGTTAAACCGAAGGCCTGATAGGTGTTTAATACCATTAAATGAGTGTCACTTCCACCGGTTACGAGAAGGTTGGGATATTTATTAAATTCTCCCTCAAAGATCTTCATGTTGTTTATTACTCTATCAATATAATCTTTGAATTCAGGTTTTCCAGCGTCAATCATACATAGTGCCATTTCATAGATTCTCCTTAGAGGAACACTTGATTGAACCCCAGGGTGGACTGCCTTATCAATTTTTTCGGCCACTTGTTCTTTGCATAAGATTATTCCCCCATGGGGACCAAGCATGGTTTTGTCTAACGTTAGAGTTGTTACATCGCAATGGGGAAAAGGTTGGGGAAACCTTTCGGCAACTATAAGTCCTGCCGGGTGAGATAGATCAGCCATTAAGTATGATCCTGTTTCTTTACAAATTGATGCCAGATTTTCAAAATCTATTGTTCTTGGATATGAAGATGCACCGCATACAATCATCTTCGGACGAAGCTCTAATGCCCGTTGTCTTATTTCATCATAGTTTAATAAACCCGTTTTTTCATCAACCCCATAAAAATCAAAATTGAAGAAACGCCCAGAGAAGTTCTGTTTTAATCCGTGGGTTAAGTGACCCCCATCATGAAATTTCATTGCAAGGACTGGATCTCCATTTTCCAGTAATGCTTGATAAACTGCCTGATTTGCTTGACTTACTGAGTGGGGTTGAACATTTGCATGCTCTGCACAGAACAGGTTACAGGCTAAATCAGCGGCGATTTGTTCAATCTTATTAAAACCTTCAACTCCTGCATATGGGCGATGCCCAAGTAGTCCTTCAGCGATTGCGTTGTGTCTCAAATGTGTATTGTGGAAGTACTTAAGTGGGGTAGGAGAGGCAGGTGCAATCAAATTGATTGTATTTAAATCATATTCATCCTGTATCTCAGCGGCTTTTAACAATTCTTTTTCTTGACTTATAAAATATTCGTTATCTTTTCTCATATTGAATAGGGTCAGTAATATTATTTAACTTAAATGCCTCAATCCTGGCTTCACAATTGCTACACAGTCCACAAGCTTTTTCGGTGTTGTTATGACAAGACCAAGTTAATTCAAACGGAACATGGATTTCTGTTCCTAATTTGACGGCGCCAATCTTATCTGTTTCCATTAACGGTGCAATTAACTTAATAGATGGTTTGAGCATTGTCCCTTGGTTAACTAGTTCTTGCATTGCTGCAATAAATCTAGGACTGTTGTCTGGACATATATGATCCCCTCCAGTAGAACCTATGCACACTACACCAGCTCTTAAGAATTCTGCGTAAGCGATTGCCTGACTTTCTAAAATTGCATTTCTGTTTGGAACATATTCATTTATGGGTGTAGTTAAGGTTTCTGTTTTTGTTAGTGAAATTCCTGGCAGTGATTTAAGAATTGGTACGGTAATAATATTAATATCTGCATTGAAATATTTGGCCAGTGCGGTAGCACATTTTTGTTCTCTCAACAGTGTTTTCTGACCCCAGTCAAAGAAAATGAAATGTAGATCAAAATTGGCCTCTTTCATTAATCCAGCTGCTACTGCACTATCTAATCCACCGCTAACAGTACAAACGGCGCTTTTTCTATTAATAGCTTCTACGCTTTTTAAAAATTCATCTCTTTCCATGTTTATGTCCTTCTTTTATTTCCGAACCATTCGAGTTGATTTCTTTTCGCTACTTTCCAACCACGTTCACTTACAGCTTTTTCAACTGTGGTGAGGTGTTTGGAAGTACTCTCGATTGTATGTCCTTCTGGCATAATTAGAATTTTTTCAGGGATTAACCCACACTCCGAGACTATCTGGTCTATTTCTTCCAAGTCTTTTGTTTCACTGACGACAAATTTAAACCATGAATTAGGTAAAGAATTTATAAATTCAAGTACTTCTGGTTTATATCTTTTTTGTTTTTCATTGCCACTGTTTTCTAGTTTGGGTGAACAGTTGAATTGACAATTAGATAGCTCTGGCAAGGGCATTATTGTTCCATTGGTTTCAATCTCGACGTTCCAATTTGGTAAATGTTTGATCACTTCGACGATTTTATTTTGCTGGAGAAGTGGTTCACCGCCTGTAATTACAACTCTTTTTTCTGAAATAGGTGTGTCCGGCGAAAATTTTTCTTGCCATGATTTCTCAATTTTATTCACGGTTTGTGGAAATGACCAATCTTGAGGTTCTTGCCAAAATTCAGGATTATTTTTATTCCATGTGTACGTTGTATCGCACCATGAACATTTTAAGTTGCAGAAATGTAATCTCAGAAACACAGCTTTACTCCCAGAGGTTACCCCTTCTCCTTGTAGGGTGGCAAATATCTGATCCCCACTGACTTTGAGTGTATTTTCTCGCAGACTAATCCTTGCTCTGTCTTCTGGTGTTACTTTATACCTTTCCATTTTTCGATATCCTTTCTGGAGCAGACGACCATACTAGTTGGCGTTTCCCACAATTTAATAGAGTGGAGTTTCAGATTTGTTTTATAGATGTCTTTGAATTTGTTATCAAGATTTTTAAATATCCACGCCGCAATATTTTCGGCAGTAGGTACGAAAGGAACAACAACATATTTTAAATCGTCGTTACTCTTAAAAAAATTTATAAGTACTTTGTCATTTTTCCAGACCATGAAACCATGGTCTAAAACGTCGTGTATATACTCTATTGCAGTTTTTTTAATTTCCCCAAAGTCAATGACCATTCCTTCACTTGAATTGCCGCTGATGTTGATTAGATCTCCCTCCATCCATATCTCGGCTTTATATCTATGTCCATGAAGATTTCTGCACTTTGATAGGTGGTTTGTCACCCTATGACCCATATCCCACTCAATTTGTTTTGAGATTCTCATCTTAATTTTTTCCTCCTCCTATTTCTCTGTAAAATTGATCTACGAATTCAGATTTTTTCTTTAGAATTCCGCGTATAGTTGTCGTTTTCGTTACGCAATTCTCCTTTTTTATTCCTCTCATGCTCATACAAAGATGTTCTGCTTCGATGCTTACAATTAAACCTTTCGGTTTAAGATTTTTTTCAAGTGCATTTGCAATTTCGTTGGTTAAATTTTCCTGGGTTTGAAGCCTTCTACTAAAGATTTCTATTAATCTGGCAAATTTAGATAGCCCTAATACTTTTCCGTTTGGTATATATCCTACATGAACCTTTCCGTAAAATGGAATCATGTGATGCTCGCAGAGACTGTAAAACTTTATATTTGTTATGGTTACTAAATCTTTAAATCCGTTACTTTTGAAAGTTTTAAATACAAGTTTTGGGTCCTGGGAATATCCAGATAAAATCTCGCTAAACATTCTATAAACTCTCTGGGGCGTCTCCTGAAGCCCTTCTCTTGAAGGGTTTTCTCCGAAGGTAAGAAGTACCTTCCTTACTAGATCTTCAACAATAAAGTTGCCTTTATTTTTGTTCATTACAGATTTTGTTTTATCGGTCCGGCTTTAAATCCGGCTGTGATCTGTTACCGCTGCTATTAACAATTATGGTTTTACAAAACACCCTAATTGTTAGGTGAATAATTATATAACTCTATTTACCACGATGTCAAACATTTATGTCAATTGAATGTTACGTTACCTTGTTGGGCTAATTCTTTTTAGATTTTGGAAATTGGTTAGTTATGAGTTATCGCCAAGGGCATTTTGAACAGATTGTCTGAGCACCGATTTGTTTGACAATCTCATCGATTTGTTTTTGGAGTTGATCCATTTCCTTAATTTTCGGATCTATAAATTCCAGATTTTCCGGACCTTCAACTACATCGATTGCAATTCGTGTCTTTTCGTGTATAAGGTTCACACGTTGTTCGTCTAGAGATGCAATTCTACAGCCGCCGTCAAATTCACATTTTACTTTACACTCAACCATAGTGATGCAATTATATCGCTTGATAGCAAGTAAAGGTTTGTAGATTATTTACTGTTTGAGAATGGGGGTTAGTGGTGGTTGTTGTGTTTAATTTCTCGTGCGAAGAAATTATCTGTGTCAACTAAAACATGCTGATGGTAATCAGCTTTGTTGTTTGAGTGTATTACAATTTCCGCTTTCAGATTTTCAGATGTTTGTTCCGGTAATTTTCCATATATATCAACTCTGTTTCCTTTTGAAAAAGTTGGATTATCATCAGATGATGGGTGAATAAGGTTGAAACGTGCGGCACCCGTTTCATTTAATCGGACACATCCCTTGTCACCTGCAAGATAGTTTCCTTGTCGATG
>Ga0172379_10005824_pt1 | contig 16975 bp, 14 predicted proteins | sample GrowelOW334metaG_FD_119756 | JGI IMG/M metagenome (GOLD analysis project Ga0172379, IMG submission 119756) | Groundwater microbial communities from an aquifer near a municipal landfill in Southern Ontario, Canada - Groundwater well OW334 metaG | ecosystem: Environmental > Aquatic > Deep... | reverse complement strand
CTTCCTGGATCGCGGGGTGCTCGTACATCAGGGCCTCGACCTCGGCCGGCCAGACCTTGAAGCCGGAGGCGTTGATCATGCGCTTGAGGCGGTCGACCATGAAGAAGTAGCCGTCCTCGTCGATGCGGCCCAGATCGCCGGTGCGAAACCATTGCTTGCCGTCGATGTCGACGAAGGCATCGCGCGTGGCCTGCGGGTTGTTCCAGTAGCCGAGGAACACCTGCGGGCCGCGCGTGACGATCTCGCCGACTTCGCCGGGCGGCAGTTCGGCGAAGGTATTCGGATCGACCACCATCGATTCGACGTCGAAGATCGGGATGCCGAGGCACTGCTTCTTGGGCCGGTCCGGCGGGTTGATGTGCGAGGGTGCGATGGTCTCCGACAGGCCATAGCCTTCGACGTAGGTGATGCCCATGTCGAGCAGTTTCTGCGCGATGGCTTCGGGCATCGCGGCGCCGCCGCCGCTCATGCGGCTGATCGAGGACAGGTCGTACTCGCCGAGTTTCGGATTCATCAGGAAGTCGATCACCATGGTCGGGATCGCGGTCCATGAGGTCACGCCGTAGCGCGCGATGCACTGCGCCGCGGCGTCGCGGTCCCAGCGCGGCAGCAGCACGACGGTGGAACCCGCCTGCAGCGGGCCGCTCATGCTGCCCTGCATGCCGGTGACATGGAAGAAGGGCAGCACCGCGAGATACACCGCATCCTGCTGGATGCTGAACCACTGGTAGCCGCCCATCTGGGTGTGCATGGCCGTGCGATGCGTATGCATGCAGCCCTTGGGATGCCCGGTGGTGCCCGAGGTATAGGGCATCACGCAGAGGTCGTCGGGGCCGACCGTGACGGGGCCGGGTTGAAGCTCTTGCGCCAGTGCGTCCGACCACAGCGTGACGCCGGCATCATTGATGGCCTGCCGCGGCGCCTTGACGAAGTCGGGCACCTTGAGATCGGTTTCCGTCTTGAGATAGTCCACATAGGCCGCGACGAGAATCTTCTCCAGGCCCTGACCTTCGCCCGATCCCAGCAGCGGCTTCATCTGCGGGTAGATGTCCTGCGCCGCAATGGCCACCGTGGCGCCGCTGTCCTTGACGTAGTGGCGCAATTCGCTCGTCATGTTCATCGGGTTGACCGGCACCACCACCGCATTGGCGCGCAGGATGCCGTAGTAGGCCAGCACGAACTGCGGGCTGTTCTGCATGTAGAGCAGCACCCGGTCGCCCTGCTTGACGCCGCACTGCTGCTGCAGCCAGCCGGCGATGCGCTCGGCCTCGCCCTTGAATTCCGCGAACGTGATCTTCGTGTCGTAGAAGATCAGGTAGGACTTGTCGGGAAAGCGCTTCGCCGAAACCTCGACGTTGTAGAACAGGTCGGTTTCGGGAACGCTCATGTGGCGCGGCAATCCCTTGGGCCAGAACGCGAAATGTCGGTCGGACATGTGTCTCCTTTGTTTTACCTGGGTTGGGTACGCGAGCTGGCTCTACAGATAGCGCCCCAGTTCCTGCTTGGCGATGGCGTTGCGATGCACCTCGTCGGGGCCGTCGGCGAAGCGCAGGGTGCGCGCCTGGGCGTAGGCAGAGGCCAGTGGGAAGTCGTCGGAAACGCCGGCACCGCCGTGCGCCTGCATTGCCCAGTCGATCACCTGCAGGGCCATGTTCGGCGCGGCGACCTTGATCATGGCGATTTCCTGCTTCGCCACCTTGTTGCCGGCGGTGTCCATCTTCCATGCGGCATTCAGGGTCAGCAGGCGCGCCTGGTCGATCATGATGCGCGCGTCGGCGATGCGTTCGCGCGTCACGCCCTGTTCGGCGATCGGCTTGTGGAAGGCGACCCGCTTCAGGGCGCGGCGGCACATCAGCTCCAGCGCGCGCTCGGCCAGGCCGATCAGGCGCATGCAGTGGTGGATGCGGCCCGGGCCGAGGCGGCCCTGGGCGATCTCGAAGCCGCGTCCTTCGCCGAGCAGGATGTTGGACACGGGAACCCGCACGTCCTTGAAATCGACTTCGCCGTGGCCATGCGGCGCGTGGTCGTAGCCGAACACGCTGAGCGCGCGCACGCGCCTGACTCCCGGCGTGTCCATCGGCACCAGGATCATCGACTGCTGGTTGTGCCGGCTGGGATTGTCGGGGTCGGTCTTGCCCATGAAGATGAGGATCTTGCAGCGCGGGTCGGGCGCGCCCGAGGTCCACCACTTGCGGCCGTTGATCACGTAGTGGTCGCCATCCCTGACGATGCGCGCTTCGATGTTGGTGGCGTCACTGGAGGCCACGGCGGGCTCGGTCATGGCGAAGCCGGAGCGGATCTTGCCTTCGAGCAGCGGCATCAGCCATTCGTTGCGCTGCGCATCGTTGCCGTAGCGTTCGATGGTTTCCATGTTGCCGGTGTCGGGCGCCGAGCAGTTGAAGGCTTCCGGCGCGATGTGCGAGCGGCCCATGATTTCGCACAGCGGCGCGTATTCGAGGTTGGTCAGCCCGGCGCCGCGTTCGGACTGCGGCAGGAAGAGGTTCCACAGCCCGGCGGCGCGGGCCTTCTCCTTGAGTTGCTCCATGATCACGGTCGGCACCCAGGGGTTGCCCTTGGCGCGGTTGGCCTCGACCTCGGCGTGGAACACATCCTCGTTCGGATAGATGTGCTGGTCCATGAAGGCATTCACGCGCTTCTGCAGGTCCTTGACCTTGGGGGAGTATTCGAAATCCATGATGTGTCCTCGGGTGGTGGTGTTTAGTTGCTGGCCAGCAGGCGTTCGACCTGCCGCCAGGCTTCTTCGGCCAGCGGCTTGGCGCGCTTGCCGGTTTCGATCGCTTCCGCGCTCGACGCATTGCCCTGCAGGGCGCGCGCCATGATGCCCTGCAGGATGCCGGCCAGGCGGAACATGTTGAAGGCCATGTAGTACTCCCATTCCTTCGGCGGAATCGGCGCGCGACCGGTGCGCTTGCAATAAGTGGCGACGTAGTCGGCCTCGGAGGGAATGCCCAGCGCCGCCAGGTCGTAGCCGGCGAGGCCGCGGAACTGGCCGGGCGACAGGCGCCAGGTCATGCAGTGGTAGGCGAAGTCGGCCAGCGGATGACCGAGGGTCGACAGTTCCCAGTCGAGTACGGCGAGAATGCGCGGCTCGGTCGGGTGGAACACCGTGTTGTCGAGGCGGAAGTCGCCATGCACGATGCTGGTTTCCTCGCCCGGCGGAATGTTCTGCGGCAGCCAGTCGATCAGCTTGTCCATCGCCTCGATCTTTTCGGTTTCCGAGGCGCGGTACTGCTTGCTCCAGCGCGCCACCTGGCGCTCCAGGTACTTATCCGGCTTGCCGTAGTCGGCGAGGCCCACGGCCGTGTAATCGACCTGGTGCAGGGCGGCGATGACGCGATTCATCTCGTCGAAGGTGGCGCCGCGCTCGGCCTGGCTCATGCCCGGCAGCGCCGGGTCCCACATGATGCGGCCGTCGACGCAGTCCATGATGTAGAACATGGTGCCGATCACACCGTCGTCCTCGCACAGGGCCCAGGTGCGCGGCACGGGCACATCGGTGCCGGCCAGGCCGGAGATCACCTTGTATTCGCGATCCACCGCATGGGCGCTGGGTAGCAGCTTGCCAGGCGGCTTCCGGCGCAGCACATACTTGCGTTTGGCATCGCGCAGCAGGAAGGTCGGGTTGGACTGGCCGCCCTTGAACTTTTCGACCTGCAATGCGCCGGAGAAGCCCTCGACATGAGTCTGCATCCATGCCGCGAGGCTGGCGGTATCGAAGGCGTCCTGGGCGGTGACCGGACGCGTGCCGGTGAATTTGTCTGTCACTGTGTTGCTCCGCTGCGAGAAAACAAGAAACCATTAGCCACAGAGGACACAGAGTTCACAGAGGAAAACCAAAGGTACACAACGGTATGGGGCAGCCTTGCGGGTCTATGCATTTTGCTTCTCTCTGTGTTCTCTGTGATCTCTGTGGCAAATAGGTTTTCGCCGTTACAGCTTTACCAGTTGTTTACCGAAGTTGCCGCCCTTGAGCAGGCTGATGAAGGCGGCCGGCGCGGCGGCAAGGCCGTTGGTCACGCTCTCGCGGTACTTGATGCGGCCGGCGGCGACGTGGCCGGAGATTTCCTCCAGCGCCGGCGGCCAGCGCGTCATGTCGTCGGAGACGATGAAGCCCTGCATCCTGATCCGGTTGATCAGCACCGCGCCGATGTTCTTGATCGGGTAGGGCTCGCTGTTGTACTGCGAGATCAGGCCGCAGACGGCGATGCGCGAGAAGGGATTCATGCGCGTCAGCAGGGTGTCGAAAATCTCGCCGCCGACGTTCTCGAACACGCAGTCGATGCCCTTGGGCGTGGCCGCCTTGAGGTCTTCGCGCAGCTTGCCGGCCTTGTAGTCGATGCAGGCATCGAAGCCGAGTTCATCCACCACGTAGCGGCACTTGTCCGCGCCGCCGGCGATGCCGACCGCGCGCGCGCCGTGGATCTTCGCCAGTTGCCCGACCACGCTGCCCACCGCGCCCGAGGCGGCGGTGACCACCACGGTCTCGCCGGGTTTCGGCGCGCAGATGTCGAGCAGGCCGACCCAGGCGGTGACGCCGGGCATGCCGACCGGGCCGAGCCAGGCCGACAGCGGAATCGCGCTGTCATCGACCTTCTGCAGCGCATTGCCGTCGGCGACGCCGAACAGCTGCCAGCCCAGCGGGCCGACCACCTTGTCGCCGACGGCGAACTTGGGATGGTTCGACTTGAGGACTTCGCCGGCCGTGCTGCCGACCATGACCTCGCCGATCTGAACCGGCGTGGCATAGGACTTGACGTCCGACATGCGGCCGCGCATGTAGGGGTCGAGCGAAAGCCAGTGGCTCCGCACCAGCACCTGGTTGGCGCCCGGTTCGGGAATGTCGCTCTCCTCAAGGCGGAAATTGCTTTCCTCGACCCAGGCGGCGGGACGGCTGGCGAGGACGATCTTCTGGTTCTTTTCCATGATGGGGGTGTCCGTTATAGTTTTATGGGTTGGCGTGCAAGAGTCGGTGCTGGCGCTACGGCGATTGCTGCGCCTATTCTGCCTTGCTGTGGCCCTCGCGGCGTAACTTGAAGGTGCCGAGCGACTTGGCCACCAGTTCGCCGCTTTCGTCGAAGGCTTCGCCCTCGCAGAAGTGCAGCGAATTGCCGCCGCGCAGCAGCTTGCCTTCGGCGACGATGCGGCCCTTCGCCGGGCGGATGAAACTGAGCGACATGTCGATGGTCATCACGCCGCCTACATGCTCGTGCGCAGTGCGCGCGGCGACGGCCATGGCGACGTCGAGCATGGTCATGATCACGCCGCCGTGTGAAACCTCGAAGCTGTTCATCAGCTCCGGGCGCAGTTCGAGCGAGATGCGCGAGCGCCCGCCCTCGGCCATCTCGGCCTTGACGCCGAGATGCTTGAGGAAGGGAACCTTGAGGCCGAAGAAGTCGGCCGTGCCGCTCATCGCCGTTCTCTTAGAAGCAGCTGCTGCCGCCGTCCACGGTCAGGGCATGGCCGGTGACGTGGCGCGAGGCTTCGGAGGCGAGGAAGACTACCGCGCCCTTCAGGTCCTGGTCGCCTCCGACGCGCCCCAGCGCAGTGCCGGCGATGATCCGGTCACCCATCATTTCCATCAGGCCACTGGCCATCTTCGAGGGGAAGAAGCCGGGGCAGATGGCGTTGACGTTGATGTTGTACCTGCCCCATTCCGCGGCGAGGGCGCGCACGAAGTTCACGTCGGCGCCCTTGCTGGTGTTGTAGGCGATGGTCTGCATGTCCGGCGGATTGCCGCGCAGGCCGGCGATCGAGGCGGTGACGATGATCTTGCCCGACTTCTGCGGGATGAAGGCGCGCTTGCCGACTTCGCGGGTGAGGAAGAACATGCCGTTGACGTTGAGGTTGATGACCTTCATCCAGGCCTCGTTCGGGGTGTCCTCGGCCGGTGCGCCCCAGGTGGCGCCGGCGTTGTTTACCAGGATGTCGATCTTGCCGTAGTGCTCGAGCACCTTGCTGACCAGGCCCGGGATCTGGTCGAACTTCGACAGGTCGTTGGTCACGGTCAGCACCTCGACGCCGAGCTTTTCGAGGTGAGCCTTGGCTTCGGCCAGTTCGTCGGCCTTGCGCGCGGTGATGGCGAGCTTGGCGCCCATCTCGCCCAGCGCCTCGGCCATCTGCAGGCCCAGACCGCGCGAACCGCCGGTGATGATGGCGACCTTGCCGGTCAGATCGAATAATTGTTTGACGCTCATGAGAATCCTTTCAAGAAAAACCTTTTAGCCACAGAGATCACAGAGGACACAGAGAAAATCGATTGGTGTTGTTTTACCTCTGTGATCTCTGTGTCCTCTGTGGCTGCTTTTTGTTTTACACCACCTCGAACAACCCAGCCGCCCCTTGGCCGCCGCCGATGCACATGGTGACGACGACGTACTTGACGCCGCGCCGCTTGCCTTCGATCAGCGCATGGCCGGTCAGGCGGGCGCCGGAGACGCCGTAGGGGTGGCCGACGGCGATCGCGCCGCCGTTGACGTTGAGCTTGTCCATCGGGATGCCCAGCCTGTCGGCGCAGTAGAGCACCTGCACGGCGAAGGCTTCGTTGAGTTCCCAGAGGCCGATGTCCTCGACCTTGAGGCCGGCCTTCTTCAGCAGCTTGGGCACCGCGAACACGGGGCCGATGCCCATTTCGTCGGGTTCGCAACCGGCCACCGCGAAGCCGCGGAAAATGCCCAGCGGCTTGAGGCCGCGCTGTTCGGCGACTTTCGCATTCATCACCACGACAGCCGAGGAGCCGTCGGAATACTGGCTGGCATTGCCGGCGGTGATGACGCCGCCGGGGACTGCCGAGCGGATCTTGGAAACGCCTTCCATGGTCGTGTCGGGGCGGATGCCCTCGTCGGCGGCGATAGTCGCTTCCCGGGTCGTCAGGGCACCGGTGGCCTTGTCGGCGACGCCCATGGTCACGGTCATCGGCACGATCTCGTCGTTGAACTTGCCGGCCGCGGCCGCGGCGGCCGCCCTGAGCTGGCTGTTGACGCCGTATTCGTCCTGGCGCTCCTTGGCGATCTTGTAGCGCTTGGCCACCTGTTCGGCAGTCTGCAGCATGCCCCAGTAGACCTCCGGCTTGATCTTCAGCAGTGCCGGATCGGCGAGCATGTGGCGATTCATTTCGCCCTGGGTGCAGGAGATGTTCTCGACGCCGCCGGCGACCAGGATGTCGCATTCGCCAGCGATGATGCGCTGGGAGGCCATGGCGATGGTCTGCAGGCCGGAGGAGCAGAAGCGGTTGATGGTGGCGCCCGGCACGGTGACCGGCATCCCTGCAGCGAGTGCGATCTGGCGCGCGATATTGGCGCCGGTGGCGCCTTCGGGGGTGGCGCAGCCCATCAGCACGTCCTCGACCTCGGCCGGGTCGAGCTTGGCGCGGGCGACGGCGTGCTTGACCGAGTGCGCGCCGAGCGTGGCGCCATGGGTCATGTTGAAGGCGCCCTTCCAAGACTTGGCGAGTCCGGTGCGGGCGGTGGATACGATAACGGCATCAGTCATTTGATTCTCCAGAATTCGTTTCAGCAGCTCAGGCTGCGGTCAGCAATTTGCCTTCGGCGACGCGTTTGACGATCAGCGGTGCCGGCTCCCAGAAGCTGTCGCCGGAACTGGCGGCGAACTCCTTCATGCTCCGCGCGACGTTGTAGAGGCCCACCTCATCGGCATACAGCATCGGGCCGCCGCGATGCAGCGGGAAGCCGTAGCCGGTCAGGTAGATCATGTCGATGTCGGAGGCGCGGGAAGCGATGCCATCCTCGAGGATGCGCGCGCCTTCGTTCACCAGCGCGTAGATGCAGCGCGCGACGATTTCGGCATCACTGATCTTGCGCGGCGTGATGCCCAGCTCCTTGCGATAGTCCTCCAGCATCTTGTCGACTTCGGGATCGGGAATCGCCTTGCGGTTGCCCGCCTGGTAGAGATACCAGCCCTTGCCGGTCTTCTGGCCGTAGCGGCCCTGCTCGCAGAGGCGGTCGGCGAACTTCGCGTAGCGGATCGAAGGCTTCTCGACATAGCGGCGCTTGCGGATCGCCCAGCCGATGTCGTTGCCGGCCAGGTCGCCCATGCGGAACGGGCCCATGGCCATGCCCCATTTCTCCATCGCCTTGTCCACCTGCGCCGGCGTGGCGCCTTCCTCGAGCAGGAAGCCGGCGACGCGGCCGTAGTGCTCGATCATGCGGTTGCCGATGAAGCCGTCGCAGACGCCGGAGACCACGGCGGTCTTCCTGATTTTCTTGGCCACCTGCATCACGGTGGCCATGACATCCTTGGCCGTCGCCGCACCGCGCACTACTTCGAGCAGTTTCATGACGTTGGCCGGGCTGAAGAAGTGCATGCCGACGACATCCTGCGGGCGTTTGGTGAAATTGGCGATCTTGTTGACGTCCAGCGTCGAGGTGTTGGAGGCGAGGATCGCGCCGGGCTTGGCGACCGCGTCGAGCTTCTTGAACACGGCTTCCTTGACGCCGATCTCCTCGAACACGGCCTCGATGATCAGGTCGGCATCCTTGAAGTCGTCATAGGACATCGTGCCCTTGAGCATGCCCATGCGCTGGTCCAGTTTTTCCTGGGTCAGCTTGCCCTTCTTCATGCTGTTTTCGTAGTTCTTGCGGATCGTCGCCATGCCCTTGTCCAGCGCTTCCTGCTTCATTTCCAGCATCGTTACCGGGATGCCGGCGTTGAGGAAGTTCATGGTGATGCCGCCGCCCATGGTGCCGGCGCCGATGACGCCGACCTTGGCGATCTTGCGCGTCGGCGTATCGACGGGAACGTCGGGGATCTTCGACGCGGCGCGCTCGGCCATGAACGCGTGGCGCAGCGCACGCGATTCCGGCGAGCCCATCAGGTCGATGAAGCCGGCGCGTTCCACCTTGATGCCTTCGTCGAAAGGTTTGCTGACGGCGGCCTGCACCGCGTCGATGCACTTGAACGGCGCGGGGAAGGGACCGGCCACGCCCTTGGCCATGTTGCGGGCGAACTCGAAGTAGGCTTCCTGGTTCGGATAGTCGATCTTGATGTCGCGGATGCGCTTGAGCGGCCGCTTTTCGGCGATCACCTTGTCGGCAAAGGCCAAGGCCCCCTTGAGCAGGTCGCCTTCGATGAACTCGTCGAACAATGCGGTGGCCTTGAGCTTTTCCGAAGGCACCGGATTGCCGGAAAGAATCATGTTGAGTGCGGCCTCGACGCCGATCACGCGCGGCATGCGCTGCGTGCCGCCGGCGCCGGGCAGCAGCCCCAGCTTGATTTCCGGCAGGGCGATCTGGGCGCCGGCCACCGCGACGCGGAAGTGGCAGCCGAGCGCGAGTTCCGTGCCGCCGCCCATGCAGACGCCGCCGACGGCGGCGATCACCGGCTTCGGACAGGCCTCGATGATGCGGATCACGGTCAGCAGGTTGGGTTCGGCGAACGACTTCGGCGAGCCGAATTCGCGGATGTCGGCGCCGCCCGAGAAGGCACGGTCGGAACCGATCAGGACCACGGCCTTGACCGCAGGGTCGGCCGCCGCGCGGTCGATGCCGGCGACGATGCCGCAGCGCAGGTCGTAGCCGAGCCCATTGACCGGCGGGTTGTCCAGGGTGATGACGGCGGTGCTGCCGTGCAATTCATAGTTGGCGCTGCTCATGCTTGCTCCTTGCTGAAATGATCGGGCTTCATCCAAAAAACCGCACATCCGGCCACAGAGAATACAGAGTTGGTGCGGCTTGATGGTCGGCGCTCATCGTACGCGGCTGGCGTGATGATGACTGGCGGCAAGCCGCGGCTTCTGCTCTGTGAACTCCGTGTTCTCTGTGGCGAATTGAGGTTTCGAAATTCATACTTCCAGCCATTCCTTGCGGATGGCCTGGTTGTTCTTGAGGTCGGCCGGCGTGCCTTCGAAGACGATGTGGCCGTGGCCCATGAGGTAGAGGCGCTCGGAGATGTCGAGGGCGATCGCCAGCTTCTGTTCGATCAGCAGGATCGAAATGCCGCGCTTCCTGATTTCCTGCAGGAAAGTTCCGACCTGCTCGACGATCTTCGGCGCCAGGCCCTCGGTCGGTTCGTCGATCATGATCAGATCGGGATCGCCCATCAGGGTGCGGCACAGGGTCAGCATCTGCTGCTCGCCGCCGGACAGAACGCCGCCCGGCGTGTTGTCGCGTTCCTTGAGGCGCGGGAAGAGGGCGTACATGTCGTCGATGTTCCAGCGCCCCTCGCCGCGCGAATGCGCGCGCGGGTCCTTGATGCCCAGCATCAGGTTCTGCCTCACCGTCAGGTCGGGAAAGATCGAGCGGTCTTCCGGCACATAGCCGACGCCGAGGCGGGCGATCTCGTAGGCCTTCTGGCCGAGGATCTCGCGGCCCTTGAAGCGGATGTTGCCGCGCGCCACGACCTGGCCCATGACGGCCTTGGCGGTGGTCGAGCGGCCGACGCCGTTGCGGCCCAGCAGGCAGACGATTTCCCCGGCGTTGACATGCAGATTGACGCCATGCAGGACATGGCTCTTGCCGTAGTAGGCATGCAGATCGCTGACCTGCAACATGACTTCACTCATGGCTCATGACCCGAGTGCGAGCCGGTTCCCAGGTAGGCTTCCTGCACGGCGGCATTGCAGCGGATGGCGGCCGGCGCGTCGGTGGCGATGATCTGGCCGTAGACCAGCACCGAGATGCGGTCGGCGAGGCCGAATACCACGCCCATGTCGTGCTCGACCATGACCAGCGTCTTGCCTTCGGTGACGCGGCGGATCAGCGCCACGGCATCGTCGGTTTCGGAGCGGCTCATGCCCGCGGTGGGTTCGTCGAGCAGAATGACGTCGGCGCCGCTGGCGATGGTGATGCCGATTTCCAGCGCGCGCTGCTCGGCGTAGGAGAGGATTCCGGCCGGCGTATCGCGGCGTTTGGCCAGGCCGATGTCCTCCATCACCGCATCGGCGCGCAGGCGCGCATCGGTCAGTCCGGCCAGCCGGTGCCAGAAGGAGTAGCGGTAACCGAGCGACCAGAGCACGGCGCAGCGCAGGTTCTCGAACACCGACAGGTTGTGGAAGATATTGGTGATCTGGAAACTGCGCGACAAGCCCTTGCGATTGATCTCGAAGGGCTTCAGGCCGATGACATTCTCGCCCTTGAGTTCGATGGTGCCGGCGGACACCGGCAGACGCGCGCTGATCAGGTGGAACAGCGTGGATTTGCCGGCGCCGTTGGGGCCGATGATGGCATGGCGTTCGCCGCGCTGGATATCCAGGTCGACGCCGCGAATGATTTCGCTGGCGCCGAAGTTTTTCCTCAGGCCGCTGATGCGGATGGCGGGGGCGGTCATGCTACCTCCACCGGGCCGCCCCAAGGAGGCAGCAGTGTATTAATCGGAAGCCGCGTTAGCGGCTGAACCGGCGTTACCCCCTTCCTTGGGAAGGGGGCCAGGGGGTTGGCCGTCACGTCCTGTCTCCGTGCAGCGTCGCCAGCGTCTCGTTCCACGCGGCGCTGGTGCGGCCGCCGATCCAGCGGGTCAGCGCCACGCCGACAGCCGTGGTGGCCAGCGCAATGGCCCAGGGTTCCATGCTGCTGAGTTGCAGTTGCATGCCCATGACCTTGGTCGCCGTGTCGCCAGCGCCGACTCCTTCACCGGCTAGCAGCGCGTAGGTCATTTCGATCAGGCCGACCAGGCCGGCGAGCAGCACCAGTATCGGCAGGGCGACGGCGAGGTAGTGCGGCACCATGCGGCGGAACAGTCCGGCCTGCCACAGGTTGCGCTGCATCGCGATCACGCTGGCAATGCCGCCCGGCGCCATCAGCACCATGAACAGGAAGAACAGGCCGAAATACAGCAGCCATGCCTGCGTCATGCCGCCGATCACGATCTGCATCACGGTGACGAGTATGGCGCCGATGATCGGCCCGTAAAAGAAGCCGATGCCGCCGACGAAGGTCATCAGCAGCACCACGCCCGAGGTGTGGGCATTGAGGGTTTCGGCGGTGACGATTTCGTAGTTGAGCGCCGTGAGGCCGCCGGCAACGCCGGCGAACAGGCCGGAGAGGATCAGCATCAGGTAGCGCACGCGTTGCGTATCGTAGCCGACGAATTCGGCACGCTCCGGGTTGTCGCGCACGGCATTGGCCATGCGCCCAAGCGGCGTCTGCGTCAGGGCGAACATGGCGACCGTGGCAACGAATGCCCAGGCCACGATCAGGCCGTACATCTCGACTTGCGGGCCCCAGGTGAAGCCGAGCAGGCTTCCCTTGCCGACCACGCGATTGCCCGAAACGCCGCCCTCGCCGCCGAACAATCCGGGGAACATCAGCGCGCAGGCGGCGACCAGTTCGCCGATGCCGAGCGAGATCATGGCGAAGGTGGTGCCGGCTTTTTTGGTCGTCACCCAGCCGAGCACCACGCCGGCCAGCAGCCCGGCGAGGCCGCCGACCAGCGGCAGCAGCGCCACCACCAGCGGACCGCCATCCTTGCCGATCATGTTCAGCGTATGCATGCTGATGAAGGCGCCCATGCCGAAGTACACCGCATGGCCGAAGGAGAGCAGGCCGGTCTGGCCCAGCAGCATGTTGTAGGACAGTGCGAAGACCACCATGATGCCGATCTGGCACAGCAGGGAGAGCATGAATCCGCTCTTGAACACCAGCGGCAGCGCAACGGCGAGGGCGAGGCAGGCGCCCCACAGCAGCAGGCGGCCGCGGCGGAACACGGCTTGCGGGACGTGACTGTTCATGGTCCCACCCCCCGGCCCCCGCCCCGAGGGCGGGGGTGACTGAGGTTCGGCTGCTGGCGCAGCCTTCGGAGTGTTGTCTGGCGCCGGCTTGGGGCGGCCCTGCGCACGGCGCTCAAGATTCGCGCGCCCCCATCAGGCCGCGCGGGCGGAAGATCAGGATCGCGACCATCAGCATGTAGGGCAGCACCGGTGCCAATTGGGTGATGGTCAGGCGCGCGACCTGCGAACCCGCCGGCAATGTGACGCCGATCAGGGCGAAGACGTCGGTGACCGAGATGGTCAGGCCGATCGAGAAGGTCTGGATGCAGCCGATCAGCAGCGACGCGACGAAGGCGCCGCCCAGCGAGCCGAGGCCGCCGACCACGACGACGACGAAGACAATGCTGCCGACGGCGGCCGCCATGCCCGGTTCGGTGATGAAGGCGTTGCCGCCGATGACGCCGGCCAGCCCCGCCAGCGCCGTGCCGCCGCCGAAGACCAGCATGAAGATGCGCGGCACGTTGTGGCCGAGGGCTTCGACCATGTCCGGTTTGGTCAGCGCGGCTTGGATGATGAGCCCGATGCGGGTACGGGTCAGTAGCGCGTAGAGGGCGACCAGCATGCCGACCGAGATTAGCATCATGAAGCCCTTGTAGATCGGGAAATCGGTGGAGAACAGCGTGAACAGCGTGCCGTCGAGTTCGGCCGGAATCTTGTAATCGACGGAGGAGGTGCCCCAGACCAGGTGCACCACTTCCTCGACCAGAAAGGCCAAACCGAAGGTGAACAACAGTTCGGCGACATGGCCGAACCTGTGCGCGCGACGCAGGCCGTAGCGCTCTACAACTGCGCCGACGGCGCCGACCAGCAGCGGCGCGACCAGAAGACCGGGCCAGAAGCCGAGCCAGGCGCTGATCTGGTAGGCGAAATAGGCGCCGAGCATGTAGAAGCTGGCATGGGCGAAATTGAGGATGCCCATCATGCTGAAAATCAGCGTCAATCCGCTGGACAGCATGAACAGCAGCAAGCCGTAGGTGATGCCGTTCAGCAGCGAGATGACGACAAACTCCACTGGACCTCCTGGCTATTCGGGGGTGATGCCGCCGGGTGGCCGCATCATGAACGGAGGCAGGGCGTGCCCTGCCTCCGGGTCTTGCCTCAAACGGAAGCTTTGTTTACGGACGTTCCATGATGCAGGACGTCGGCATTTGCGAATCGCGCTGCGAAACGGAGGCCAGCGTCTTCCAGCCGAAGCCGGTGCCTTCGGAATCATGCTTGACCGCCTTGCCGTCCTTCTTGCTGAAGACCGAGATGAACAGCGGCTGCATCAGCTGGTGGTCGCTCTTGCGCATCCAGACCTCACCGTTCTCGGCCGGGAAGCGCATGTCTTCCAGCGCCAGGGCCACGGCCTTGGGATCGGTCGACTTGGCGGTGTTCATCGCCTTCGCCACCATCTCCGTCATGGTATTGACGCGCATATAGTAGAAATAGATGCCGGGGTATTTCTTGTTGAAATCGGCTTCGAACTTCTCCGTCGACTTGGTCGGCACGTTCGAGTGCCATTCGGTGAGTTGGAGTACCTTGTCCTCGCCCGATGCGCCCATGGCCTGCGGCGTGCCGAGACCGCCGGCATAGTAGGTGAAGAAGCGTGCCTTGAGGCCCGCATCCTTGGCCGCCTTGACCAGCAGCGACAGGTCGTTGCCCCAGTTGCCGGTCATCACCGTGTCGGCGCCCGACGCCTTGATCTTGGCGATGTAGGGAGCGAAGTCCTTGACGCGGCCGATCGGGTGCAGGTCCTCGCCGACGATCTTCACATCCGGGCGCTTCTTCGCCAGCATTTCCTTGGTGTATTTCGCCACCTGATGGCCGTGGGCGTAGTCCTGACCGATGATGAAGACCTTCTTGATCTTCTTGTCCTTCTCCATGAAGTTGGTGATGGCCTCCATCTTCATTTCCGTGTTGGCGTCAAAGCGGAAGTGCCAGAAGCTGCATTGCTCGTTGGTCAGCGTCGGATCGACCGCCGCGTAGTTGAAGAACAATACGGTCTTGTCCGGATTGCGTGCATTCCACTTGTTGACCGCGTCGATCAGCGAATGGGCGGCGCCCGAGCCGTTACCCTGGGTGATGAAGCGGAAGCCCTGATCGATCGCCGCTTTCAGCTGGATCTGGCTCTCCTGCGGGCTGCCCTTGTTGTCGAAACCGACAAACTCGAGCTTCTGGCCCATGATGCCGCCCTTCTGGTTGACCAGGATGTCGGCGGCTTCCTTGAAGCCCTTGAGTCCGGCCTCGCCGACATTGGCGAAGGGGCCGGAGAGCGGGTCGATGTAGGCAATCTTCACCTGGGCGAAGGCGCTGCCGCCAATCAATAGAGTGCCTGCTACGAGTGCGAGGCGTTGCAAAAGCGTGTTCTTCATGGGTGTCTCCTCCTGGGTTGTCGTCCGGTTCTGGCAAAAGCAGCCTGCTGAATCTTGTTGTTCCGCTTGGCGGAACATAGTTCTGTAATACACGCAGAATCATACTGATTGTGCCGTGGGGTGTAAACGAATTTTTTGAGTGCAGTTTTCCCGTTTCGTTCGTCGTATCCATCTTGTGTCAGGAGTCACCGGCGATTGCTGCCGATTGCCAGTGAGCGGCCGCGGCGGAATGGCTCGACCGGAAATGCTGCACTGCGGAATGATGGTTGCTCGCCGCCGAAGAATCCGGCAGCCGTGCTTCCAATCATTGGTGCGAACTCCGGCGTGTGCCGGCGCCCGCGGCGCCTACTCGGGCGCCGGGCTTTTGCCCGCGGCATCGGCCGCCGCGAGCATCGCAGCTCGGCTGTCGGGAGTTTCCAGGCTGATGCGGCCGAGCTTGCCGCCGCGATAATCGGTGAGCAGCACCATCGCCGCCTTTTCGAGATCGAGTTCGCCGCCGCGGCGGCCCTTGATGATGCAGCCGCGCTTCTTCGCCACGGCCTCGAGCACGCCGACGCCATCCATGCCGTCGATGTCAAGGCCATAGCGCTCGGCGAGCATCGCCGGGTAGCGCTGCAGCAGCAGGTTGGCGAGGAACACCCCGACCTCCGAGTCGATCACGGCATTGCGGCCGATGGCGTGGCTGGCGGCCAGCATGAAGCCGTCGCTGTCGTGCTTGATCTTCGGCCACATCAGGCCCGGCGTGTCGGTAATGTTCATGGTCGGGCCGAGGTCGATGCACATCTGCGACTTGGTCACCGCCGGCTCGTCGCCGACGGCGGCCACCCGGCGCTTCAGCAGCGCATTCATCAGCGTCGATTTGCCGACGTTGGGAATGCCCATGATCAGCATGCGCAGCGGCTTGATGCCGTCATTGCGGTGCGGCGCCAGACCTTTGCACAGGGCGGGCACGCGCGCCGCCTCGCCCGGCTTCTTGCTCGATATGGCCACCGCCTTGACGCCGGGCTGGCTGTTGTAGAAATCCAGCCAGGCCTGGGTCACCACCGGGTCGGCGAGGTCGGACTTGTTCAGCAGCTTGAGGCAGGGGCGCTGGCGGTGCAGGCGCAGCTCGCGGATCATCGGGTTGCTGCTCGCCTCGGGCAGGCGCGCGTCGCAGACCTCGATCACCACGTCGGTCAGCGCCATGGTCTCGGCCGCCTTCTTGCGGGCCGAGGTCATGTGGCCGGGGAACCACTGTATGGTCATGGAATAATCAGTTCAGTAAAAAATCAGCTTGCGGTGTCGTCGGCGGCGATGTGGATTTCTTCATCCGCGAGGCGCACCACCTGGCCCGGTCGCAGCTTGCGGCGGGTGCGGGTTTCGATTGCGCCGTCCACCGCCACGTCACCCGCGGCGATCAGGGCCTTGGCGGCGCCACCTGAAGGCGCCAGGCCGAGCAGTTTGAGGAGGACGTTCAGTTCGATGAACTCGCCCTGAACTTGAAAATGGTGAATTGCCACGAAATCCTCCGGAACCGCGGATTATAGCCGCGCAGCCTTGAAAGTCGGCGCTGGCGCTACGGTGGCGCCGCGGCGATCAGATCTGCGTGAGGGTGAGGGAACGCCGGAAACGCGCCAGCGCCAGGGCGAAGAAGACGGCGCCGATGACGGCGATGCCCACGAAGTCGCGCCAGACCACTTCGAACCCGGCGCCGCGGTAGAGGATGGCCTGGGCCAGGCGGACGAAGTAGGTGGTGGGGGCGGCGAGCATGATGTCCTGAATGATCTGCGGCATGCTCTCGCGCGGCGTGACGCCGCCGGAGAGCATCTGCAGCGGAATGATGGTGAGGATGAACAGCAGGCCGAACTGGGGCATGGAGCGCGCGATGGTGCCGAGAAAGATG
>Ga0172379_10005822_pt1 | contig 16979 bp, 23 predicted proteins | sample GrowelOW334metaG_FD_119756 | JGI IMG/M metagenome (GOLD analysis project Ga0172379, IMG submission 119756) | Groundwater microbial communities from an aquifer near a municipal landfill in Southern Ontario, Canada - Groundwater well OW334 metaG | ecosystem: Environmental > Aquatic > Deep... | reverse complement strand
TTTAAGGTAGGCATCCTCAGGCAGATTTGACAAAGCTTCGCGAATATATTTATCCTCAACCTGCTTCTGCCGCAAGGCATAGGCCAACTTGATCTTCCCCCATTTGTTGAACCTGAACTTGTCGTTGACAAAACTGCTGGCATACCGCCGCTGATCAATGAATTTCTCCTTTACCAGAGTGGCAATCAATTTCGAGCGCTCCTCCATCGTTAATTGCCATTCGCTACACTTCAATTCCAGATCAAACGCGCATTTCTCCGACCTGCCGCAAAGATCAGTGGCTTTGGCATAAGCTTCCCGATAGGTAAGTCGTTGTTTAAATATATCCATAATGAGCCTTTTTGATCCCAAATATCACACTGTTTCTCTTCGCCACGCTAACAAAAATACCAAATTCCTATCGTGAACACATGAAAAAAGCTAAGTTTGTTCATCATATTTAATTTGTAATTTGTAATCTGTAATTTTTAATTTCTAATTCGCCTTTCATGCTCAGATCTGACATCACAGGCATTCTTCTGGCCGGAGGCAAAAGCAGCCGCATGGGAAAGGAGAAAGGTTTAGTTGAGTTCAGAGGGAAACCTCTGATTCAGTACGGTATCGATCTGCTCAGCTCCTTCACTGACCGGATTATTATCAGTTCTGGAAACCCGGATTACATTCCTTTCGGATATGAGATAATTCCAGATGAAGTTTCAGGGCAAGGGCCTGCTGCCGGACTTGCTGCCGCATTACAGTGCTCCAATACTCCCTGGAACGTTGTCCTTGCATGTGACCTGCCCTTTCTGGAGAGGGAATTTATCGAAGAATTACTTAACTCTTCTCCAAATTATCAGGCTGTTGTCCCGATGCACAATGGAAAAATGGAACCATTAGCCGCTCTTTACCACAAAGATTTGGGGAAGATATTTGGTGAAGCTGTTGCAATTGGCAATCTGACATTGCACAGCATACTTCGTTCGTGCCATGTCAATTATTTTGAAGCAGATCCAATTACAGAAAAATATCCAAACCTGTTTGCAAATTTTAACTCCATGGAACAGATGGAGCTCTTTAATGATTGAATTTTTCATAATATTTCAATAGAGATCATATGTACTTGCCTGTTTTACTCATAGTTAGCCAAATAATTCATATTCGCTCTTTATATAATTTTTTTGCTAAATTTGAATTGAGGTGATTGTAGCCTACTCATTTCCAATTCTATCCGAGCTCAATGGAACAAGACTTACAACAAAAAATCAATGATTTGCAGGAAGCCTATAATTCCTTGAAAGAAACTTTTGATAGAACCATTCATGAAAACGATCGGGTGGTAAAGGAATTAAGAGCAAGCGAAGAGACTTACCGGATGCTGTTTGACAGTATCAATGATGCTGTTTTTATTTCAGAATTTTCGGAAGATGGAAAATCTAGCAGAATTGTAAAGGTTAACAAAATTGCATGTCAGCGTCTGGGGTACACTCAGGAAGAACTGTTGGCAAAAAATTCCACCGACATCAACTCGGAAAGAATGAGGCCTATGCTTGCATTGGTCATGCAAGACATTCTCAGCAAAAGTCGTACAATATTTGAAACTGAGCATGTTACAAAAGATGGCAAGGCAATTCCGGTCGAAATAAGCACAAATGTTGAGCAAAAAAATGGCAAATTCGTTTCTCATTCCATTGCACGGGATATCTCTGAACGGAAAAAAGCCGACTTGGAATTAATTAAGTCAAAAGAACTTGCCGAGCAAAGTAACCTGCTTAAAACAGCGTTTCTTGCGAACATGAGTCATGAAATCCGCACACCAATGAATGGGATTCTGGGCTTCGCAAGTCTCTTGAAAGAGCAAATTCTTACCGGAGAAGAACAGCATACCTATATCAATCTGATTGAAAAGAGTGGGTCCAGGATGTTAAACCTCATCAACGATCTGATTGACATTTCCAAAGTTGAATCTGGTTTGACGGAGCTTAGCTATGCATTCACCAACCTCAATGATAAACTCAACTTCCTTTATAAATTTTACAAGGCTGAAGCCGGGCAGAAGGGTATAGAACTTACCGTCATTAGCAAAATCGCACCCAAAGATGCCATTGTTTTGACCGATCAGGACAAGCTATTTTCAATCCTTGCGAACCTGATCAAAAATGCACTAAAATTTACCAGGACCGGAAGTATAAGGTTTGGCTGTGAGTTGAAAAGAGATAATTATGAATTCTTCATCAGGGATACCGGAATTGGAATTGCAAAAGAGAAGCAGAAAATTATTTTCGACCGTTTCATACAAGCCGACTCAAGCCTGTCAAGAGGATTTGAAGGTGCCGGTCTCGGCCTCTCCATCTCAAAGGCATATGTTGAAATGCTGGGGGGAGAGATCTGGCTTGAATCGGAGGTGGGCGTTGGATCTTGTTTCTATTTTACGCTTCCTGTCGGAAAGAAACCAGTGACAGAAACGGCAGTTGGTGAGCCAATTCCACACTGTGCTGACAGGGAAAACCTCATGAAAACAATTCTAATTGCCGAAGATGATGAAGATTCCATGATCTATCTTTCAATTTTGGTAAGGAATATGGACTGCAAATTATTGCAGGCGAAATCGGGAACCCAGGCCATCGAAATTTGCCGCAACAATCCGGATATCGACATGGTACTTATGGACATCAAAATGCCTGTTATGGATGGGGTTACGGCAACTAAACTCATCAAGGAATTCTATCCCGGGCTGGTTGTTATTGCCCAAACTGCTTATGCCCTGGAAACTGAAAAAGAAAAATATGGCGAGATTTTTAACGCCTACATGACTAAACCCATCAATGCTGGCGAGCTAAGACAAATGATTAACAAATACCTGGTTACCAATAGTTAAATCAAAGATGAAAACCTATATTTCCATACTCAGGGGAATCAATGTGGGTGGAAACCGGATATTAAAAATGAATGATTTACGCAAGATGTACGCAGATCTGGGGTTTATAGACAGTCAAACTTACATCCAAAGCGGAAATGTCGTTTTCAGGTACCGGAATGTAAATCCGGAGGAGTTGGAATCCATGATAACACAAGAAATTTTGAATAAATATAACCTCGAAGTTCCAGTCATCGTTAAAGATGGGAATGAGTTAAAAACGATTGCCGCTAACAATCCCTTCATCTCCGAAATGCGATATGGAATTGATCATCTGCATGTGACTTTATTATCCTCAAATCCGGATCCGTGCAAGTTCGATAAAATCAAGAACGGGAACTTTTATCCAGTAGAATTCAGGCTACTCGGGAGTGCCGTCTATCTCTATTGCCCGGAAGGTTACGGCAAGTCAAAACTAACAAACGGCTTTTTGGAAAACAAATTAGGACTCAAAGCAACAACCAGAAATTGGAGAACCCTCACCGAATTGGTCCAAATGGCAGAAAATATTGACCGAAAATGATTCTCTGATTCTAAAATGGCATTGAAAATAGTAATCCGAACTTAGGAGGAAAATCACAAACTAAATATAATTTTACTTTTACAATCGAGTATCAACCAAAGAACTAAGACGATGAAAAAAGAATTGCAAGGAAATGCTCAATCAGGAGCAATGTACGGATTGGGATTTATTGGTGCAGCCATTTATTTTATCTCTCACGCCACCGGTTTCTGGATGGGTGTGCTTGGCTTTTTGAAAGCAATGGTGTGGCCGGTATTTTTTGTCTATGAAAGCTTTAAACACTTTGGGATGTGAAAGAATACCAGGGTTTTCAACTGATATTAAGAACAAAGTTTTTACGCTAAATATGGAAAAACCAAAATCGTATTGCGAAGCTGTAGAGCATTATGACCCCTCCAACGTACACCGGATCTACCACGACCAGAAATATGGATTTCTTATCGAAGATGACAATGAACTGTTTGAACTGCTCATTCTGGAAATCTTTCAGGCCGGTTTAAGCTGGACAACCATCCTCAACAAAAGAAAAAACTTTCAAAACGCTTTTCATCAATTCAACATCCCGGTAGTTGCTGCTTACCAGGAAGCTGACAGGCAACGGTTGTTAAATGATGCAGGAATTGTTCGCAATCGTCTGAAGATTGAAGCTGCCATTCACAACGCGAACGTCCTTTTACAATTGAAAAGTTAATTTGGCTCTTTCAAGAATTGGCTGGACCTGAACCATCCCCGCTCAAAAGAGCAATGGGTAAAGTTGTTTAAGCAAACATTCCGGTTTACCGGCGGAGAGATTGTGAATGAATTCATGATGAGTGCCGGCTATTTACCTGGCGCACACATTGAAAGTTGTCCGGTATATAAAGATGCAATAAATTCAAATCCTCCATGGCAGAGAAAATAGAACAGCCAATCCTGGCCTTCAGCTCACAATCGGAATGGCGAAAATGGCTCGAACAGAATCATGCACTCTCCAATGGAATCTGGCTGCAGTTTTACAAAAAGGGATCGGGCACATCCACGGTAGTATATGCCGAAGCTTTGGATGAAGCGCTCTGTTTCGGATGGATCGACGGTCAGCTGAAACGGGGCGATGAAAATTTCTACATTCAGCGGTTTACCCCGCGCCGGGCACGCAGCATGTGGTCGAAAAGAAATATCGGGATCGTGGCCCGTTTGGAAAAGGAAGGGAAAATGCACCCCGCCGGACACAAAGCCATCGAAGCCGCTAAAGCCGACGGAAGGTGGGATAGCGCCTACGATTCGCCGGGCAACATGAAAGTTCCGGAAGAGTTGTTACAGGAATTGGCCAAAACACCGGACAGTCTTACCTTTTTTGAGTCGTTGAACAAGGTCAACAAATTTGCTGTCTGCTGGAGAATACAATCCGCAAAAAACCAGGCTATCAAAGAAAAACGGATGAAGGTGATTCTTGAAATGTTGGCAAAAGGAGAGAAAATTCATCCTTAACCACATGAATAAACGCTACGACAATGGTTGGATTTTGTATGCAACGGTAAACTTCACCCTTTTGTGATTTAGACAGCAAAAAATGGAGAAACAAGCGAATGCCAGCAGTGAATTCTTAAGTCAGCTTACCTTTGAACCCTTATCCAGGGAGAATTGGTCAAAGTTTGTGCAACTCTTTGGACCCAGGGGAGCCTGCGGACATTGTTGGTGCATGTATTACCGGCTAAGCAAACCGGATTATCATGAAGGCAAGGCCAATGACGGAAATAAGGAGGCGATGCAAAATCTGGTCATGAATAATTTCCCAACCGGAATTCTTGGCTTTTACGACGGGAAACCGATAGCCTGGTGTGCCTTTGCCCCCCGGGAACATTTTCTCAAGCTTGAAAAATCAAGGGTTCACAAAAGAATAGACGACCAGGAAGTTTGGTCGATACCCTGCTTTTTTATAGCCAAAGAGTTCAGACGACTGGGGGTTACCGTTGAATTACTGAAGGCTGTCATCAAGTATGCCAAAGAGAATGGGATCAAAATCATTGAGGCCTATCCAACCATTCCCACCAAGGAGACCCTTCCTGACTCCTTCGCCTGGATAGGGCTCTATAAATCTTTTGAGCGGTCAGGTTTTGAAATAGTAGACACAACATCAATAAACAGGCCTATGGTACGTTATTATACAATTAAAGAGTAATTCGGTGAAGTTAAGGTTACAGTTTGATACGACAAATATCCACTGGGAGAGAGTTGCCGAAATTTTGCAAACAGTCGGAATGGCCTATCACGACAGCGAAACGCACAAAACTGCCTTTGAAAATAGTTATGTCGTTGTATTTGCTTTCGACGAAGATGAAATGATTGGTTTTGGCAGGGCAATTTCCGATGGAACTTATCAGGCTGCAATTTACGATGTTGCAATACTCCCTGATTATCAAGGGAAAGGCATTGGCAAAGCCATAGTGGATAGGATTTTAACTAAATGCCCTAATTGCAGCGTTATTCTCTATGCGGCCCCGGGAAAAGAACTATTTTATGAAAAACTCAATTTCAGGAAAATGAAGACGGGAATGGCTTTGTTTACAAATGCCGAAAGAATGAAGCAGAGAGGATTCACCGAATAAATAATTCGAAGTTCACAATGGGAAATTGACAATTGATCATAGAAAAGTTCTATTTCACTGATTGTTTTTGCATTACAAAATTTCGCATGAGATATTTGTAGTAGCATTTTTACTTATCTTAAAAAGGGTTCTGTTTTTTTAACGATTGATCGGCAACAAGTATCATTTACAATCAATAAATTTGAATAAATAAACGCTGAGCTTTCAAGTTGAACCTGGGATTAGAAAGTAATGTGAACTTAAAACACAAAGACAATGGAAACTTTTATGAATCAAACTACAGGTAATGTTCGCAAAATACTCCGTATGGGAATGACCAACTTATGGGGCCTTGCTCTTCTTTTGATCCTCATCCTATCGGGTTGCACTACGCCAACGGTAGCACAAAGGGCCGAAGTGCACATAAATCTCAATTTGCCGTCATGGGCTCCTTATTACGCTAACCCAAATCTCGTACGCTATTACTATTTGCCTGATATTGAGTGCTATTACGATGTAATGAACCGGGAATTCATTTACATGGAGGATGGTGAATGGATGTTTGGCCGCTCGTTGCCACCTGTTTACAGATGGTTCGATCTTGACAACTGTTTCATTGTCGCGTTAAATACCCGTGTTTTTGAACCATGGAGGCACTTCAACTATTATGTTTCCCATTACCCGCGCTATTATTACCGTACTGTTTACAGGGACCGCTACCGCGATCGTAACCGTCCCTTGCGCGGATTCAACGAAAACGAGCGTGATGTGGTCTACAACCGCCGTTCAGACAGGGAGAATAACTCATTCGAACGCCGAAACGAAGAACGCAGGGAAGGGAATAACCGCTTCGAAAACAGGGAAGAAAACAGTGTCAGGCGAAACTTCCCGGAGAGAAGGGTTGAACCTTCCCGTTCAGCCCAACCCGTACAGTATAACAGCAAGGAAGTTGGACGACCGGTGAGGGTACAAAGAAATATGAAGAGAGCCGATGATGTAAAAATCAGGGAAAACAAAGAGGTAAAACGGGAAACAGAACGCAGGCAAAGATAATTGCATATCCGTTAAAAAAATACCCAATGGCAGAGCTTAAGGACGGTCCCGTTCGATTAAGAGGATTTAGCGACTTGGATCAAGTCCGGCTTGCCGGGCTCTGCAACAACAAGAAGATCTGGGACAATGTTCGTGATCTTTTACCCTCTCCCTATACCGAACAAAATGCCCTGGAGTTTATCCGTCTTTGTCAGCAGGAGGTGCCGGCAACTACCTTTGCCATAGAATACAAAGGAGAACTGGCCGGTTGCATCGGACTGGTGAAGCAGACTGATGTTTATCGCCTGGGCGCTGAATTGGGTTATTGGATCGGAGAACCCTATTGGGGAATGGGAATAGCAACCAAAGCAGTCGGACTACTGACGGATTATGGATTCAATCAGTTGGGCCTCGTACGGATTTATTCCGGTGTTTTCGATTTTAACATTGCATCCCGGAGAGTATTGGAAAAATCGGAATTCAAGTTGGAAGGGATCTTTAAAAAATCAATTATTAAAAACGGGAAGATTGGCGATGAATACAGGTACAGCAAACTAAATCCACAATCCTGACCACAAATAACACAAATTGAAACAAATAACCCCTGCTTTACCACAGATTGCACAAATTGCACAGATTAAGCAATGAGAAATTTTGGTGTTGAATATTTCAGGAAGTTACTGGTGATGTTTTAAAATGACGAATAAATAAAGATAATATCATCCTATTTACCCTCACCAGTGTAAAAATGACGTAATTTTTTTGTAAATTTGAGCAACACGCTTTGGTGCAAGGAAACCCATCATATCACTAGAATCAAGCTCAAATGGCGAAATTAATCAAGAAATTCGGAATGTCTGCTGGTCCTCAAAGTGAAAAAGGGGTTCAGAATCAGACTACGAGAAAAAATGAAGAAGAATCTTTTCCTTCTTATCCATTGTATCCGCCAGATGAGGATATTTTCAACAAAGACCAAAAAGTGGAACTAAATCCTGAAGACCCTACCAAGAGGAAGGTTCCCTATGAGAAACCAGGCAAAATGAACGAAAAGGATTTTGAGGAGGATGTTTCCGGCAGTGACCTGGATGTGCCAGGCCCTGAAACAGACGACGAGGAGGCGCTTGCTGGTAGTGAAGACGAAGAGAATCAGTACTTCAGTTTAGGTGGGGACGATCATGAAAAACTGGATGAAGATTAATTCCAACACCTGGAACAGGATTCGCTATACCCTTTACACTCCCGGTTATGATTTGGTAGCCCGGATTTTCGAACAATCGAGAAAGCGCTCGATCGAATCCTTGCAGGTGAAACCCGGAGACAAAGTGCTGATTGTCGGTGCAGGTACCGGACTGGATCTCGAATTCCTGCCGGGAAATTGCGAAATAACCGCCACCGACCTGACCCCCTCCATGGTGGAGAGGATCAAGAAGCGTAACCTGCTCCTGAAACGAAATGTTCAGGCGATGGTCATGGATGGCATGGCCCTCACATTTGAAGACCGGACATTCGACAAGATCATCCTACACCTGATACTGGCCGTCATTCCCGACCCGATGGCCTGCATCAGCGAGGCATCCAGGGTACTGAAGCCGGCTGGGACTGTGGTCATTTATGACAAATTTGTTCCCAAAGGGAGGAAAATTTCGCTCCGTCGCAGGATCGTCAACATCTTCTCCAATTTCTTCGTGACAAATCTGTCGCGCGACGCCGAAACCATCATCGCCCACAGTGGTCTGACTGTCATATCGGATGAACCGGCCGACTGGCATGGAAACTTCAGGCTAATAAAATTGATTAAACGTTAGAGACTGTTTAAAATTTGTTTTTTTATCCAGTAAGGGCAATGTCATTAAGTTAAAAAAATTTATGCGACTCTCAACAGATTGCTTCACACTTCGTTGCTTCCCGATGAAAAATCGGGATTCGCAATGATGGTGGGTTATTTTGAGTTGTGAAAATGCGACGGATTGCTTCCCGCTCGTGCCTCGCGGTCGCAATGACGGATCATTTTTTTGGAGGTGAGGGTGGAGAGAAGGAGGTGGGCGGCGATTCTGCTACTATCAAAAACTGATAGCCCACCTCCTACTCTCCACCCTCACAAAATCAACAGCATACCGTCATTGTGAGGAGGAACGACGAAGCAATATACTGATATTCAAGCAAATATAAAAATATTTTAATTTTCTTCTCCGTGCAACACTGTGCAATATTAAACAATAGAAACCCATAATATCCTTCAACAATGGAACCAATCATACTGACTGATCCGAATGTTATCCCGACCACTGCATCTTTGTTTGAGAGAATTGGAGAAAAACAGAAGCTTTGGATAATGCTCTCCAATCATCTTTATCAGCATCACACCGGTATCTCCGAAGTATGGAGATTCTACAACGACGGCAAATGCTGGCTTTTCAGGTACATTAAAAAAACCAAAACCATTTGCTGGATTGGCGTTTTGGAGAACACCTTCCACGTGGGCTTCTGGTTTGGGGCGAAAGCCGAACCGATAGTCCTGGCCAGCGACCTGCCTGAATCAATCAAAGAAGAGTACAGAAACGCCAAAAAAACCAAAATCGGCAGCGGTATCGGGATTGTTGTAAATAACCAATCTGATGTCGAGAATGTGATCAAACTGATGGAGCTGAGAATAAAAATCAAGTGCTGAAATAATTCTTGGGGTTTGGTTTCATTTTTACTCCGTGGAACTCAGTGAAATATTTGAATAGATTACAAATCCGAGCCAGCGAAAGGAGAACGCATTCTGATTTACAACAACATATTTGCGGAGAATATTTCTCCTATTCTCCGCATTTTTGCGGTGAATAGTTCCCCTGCTGGCGTGGAATATCAGCATAAAATATTCCTTTATAGAACTAATCATACACCATTAAACTATCTCAATGAAAATTCATCAGCCGGATCTTAACAAACGAACCTTTATCAGGTGGAAAGTCTATTTTGACAGGTCAAGAATGTACATCGGATACATTCAATTCTTCCTGATTGGGATTGTCTTTCTTCAATCCTTTAAGGAGAAACCCTGGGGAGAATTTATATTCAAATATGCCATCATTTCGATACCGATTGCCTTTCTGTTATTTGTTCTGCTCTCTTTGGTATTGGGCTATTTTGATTCGAAACTGGGAATTCGGGAAGAAGAGCAAAGAAACCTTTCAAAATCAAATCCGGTCATGATGGAAATGCTCGGTCAACTCAAGGAACTCAATAAAAAGTTAGACCTTCTGGAGTCTGAAAAATCCAATACTTTAAAAGATCGATTATGACTGAAAAAATCCGCTCTAGTTGTGTGACAACTACCAAAAATTTCGAAAATAATTTGATGATTTGTATCTAATTAGATACATTTGTAAAATAGTTCTATTCTGATGCCAAAGATTGATGCTTTTGACGGTATTAAAATTCACATTTATAACGGCGAACATAGGCCTCCTCATATTCATGCCGTTTATAATGATTATGAAATCTTAATACTCATTGAGAGTGCACAAATCTATGCTGGCGCAATGCCAAACAAGCAATTAAAAAAAACGTTTGATTGGTTGATAGGAAATGCTGATTATGCGTTGGAAGTATTTTACGAATTAAATCCGGAATTAAGATGAGAAAGCTAAGAATCCCGCGAATATTAAAAATCAATTGGATAAAAGAACTTGCAATTTCTGTGGTCTTTAACAATGGTGAGTCCAGAATTATTGATTTTAGAAAAGTGTTGCATGAAGTTGGAATAAAAACAGACTCTCCCGCAAATATCCTTTTAAACACTGACGAATTCGCCAAAGTAAAATTAGTTGATAACACATTGTCGTGGGATAATGTAGATCAATTTATTAGTTCAAAAAATGGTGATAAAATAAGAGTTCCTTTCGAAATCGGAGCAGACACTTTGCTTAAACATAGTAAACCTGAAAAATCAGAATCCATAATTCGTGTGGGCAAAATGATTCGTGAAACAAGATTAAGAAGTGGAATGTCCCAACAGGAATTAGCATTAGTCAGTGGTACATCCAGAACTTATATATCAAGAATTGAAAATGACAGGTCTGATATTGAACTGGCAACCCTTCGTAAAATTATTGAAACTGGATTAGGACGTAAAATGGAAATCACGATAAAATAACACCAGCTGGCGCGAATTTCCATCAAAATACTTGCGGCGAATATTTCTCTTGTTCTCAGCACTTTTGCGGTAAATAATTAACTTTATCTATAAAAAGCAAAAAACCATGGAAAAAGTTATTGCGTGTTGTGGTTTAAATTGTGCTACTTGCGATGCAAGAATTGCAACAATGGCGGATGACAATGAATTGCGCGCCCAAACGGCCGAGAAATGGAAAGTTCAATTCGATGCCGGCATTACACCGGAGATGATCAATTGTACAGGTTGCAGGGAAGTCGGAGTTAAATTTGCTCATTGCGCGGAGTGTGAGATACGGAATTGTGTCCAATCAAAAGGATTTCAAACCTGTGCCGAATGTGAAAAAATGGAGGATTGCGCCATAGTAAAAGGGATCCATCAATATGTTCCTGATGCGCTGGAAAATCTTAAATCCTTGAATTGAAGGTCATGAAACCGGAACCCGAAATCAACCCCGTCGTCGTCTTTACTGGCACGGTCTGGCAAGCAGGGATGGTCAAAAGCATGCTGGAAGATGCAGGTATTGAAGCCTTTGTGCTCGAACATGCAAGGGCAACTTACAATCCCGGCTGGAACCTACCGGGAGAGGGTGGGTCGGTCAGGGTGATGATCTCTGATCTTGACCTGGAAGAGGCACGACCCATCGTGGAGGAATACGTGAAAAATATAGGGAACTAAGAGACTATCTTAAAAAAATTGCCCGTAGGGCATTAATATCAATAGAAAAAACAACTAAGAAATCTATTGTCCGTTAGGACATTAATAGATGAAAAAGATTAATTCCCTACGGGAAATCTGGTTTAATGATGTGCCCTTTCTATTGACATTTATCTCCTACGGAGAAAATTTAAACAGTCTCTAAATTTCTTTATGATTTTCTTTGCGTTCTCTGCGTCCTACTTTGCGTCCTTTGCGTGAACCTTTGAGCCTATCCGAATTCGCTGATCCGTTCCAGCCTTGCGACGTCCAGCAATTCAATCTTCTTGCATTCCATGTCGATCAGCCCATCCTTCTTGAACTCGTTCATCATCCGGATAACGCTTTCGGTCGACATCCCCGTCAGGTCACCCAGATCGGCCCTCGACAGGGGCAAGTCGAACGATTTGCTTTTGAAAATCTTGTTCGATAAACAGAGCAGTATATCGGCCAGCCGGCCATGCAGCTGCTTCTGCGTCAGCGAAAAGAATCGGCCATAGATCTGGACAGTGCTCTCGTTGAGAAGGTTGATGATGTGGTATGCGAAAATTGAATTCTGTTTCAACAATTGCCTGAAAATCTGAATATCAATCATCCTTAACCTTGAATCTGTATAGGTGGAGATAGAATAGGGCATTTTGTTGCTCCCATCGTAAACGGCAACCAATCCAAGCAGATTGTTTTTGGTGGAGAGCATCAGGATCAGGTTGTTGTTCTTCTCTTCAAGATAGACCTTCACCAAACCTTCCTCCAAAAAATAGATGTGTGAAGCAAAGGCGCCCAGCTTGCATACGGTCTCTCCTTTCTTGAAACCGATGCTGACCGAGTTTTCATCGATCAGCAACTTCTCAGATTCTGTCAGCAAATCATACCAGCTTTTTTCGAATTCGAATGCTGAGCAGTGGCTTAAACTCTTAGTTTCAATATTTTGATCCATCGGATTCAGAAAATCTGTAAAGGCTAAAAATACTCATTTCTAATCATCTTTCCGCTCCAGATATCTGTTGATCACAAAAAAATTACACAGAGAAAGTAGTCTCCATTATTAGATGATTTTTCATGCAGGAACATGGCTGCTATTTTGAGACTTTGGTTGGAGGAAGAAGGAGGATCACAGAGGGAAAAATCGCAGGCGATTTTTATCTCTGCGATTCACACTTATTGCTGCGTTTTGACTTTGTCAGTTCAAAATTTTCCAACGCCTGAAGCATCACTTTTGACTTTTCATCGTGGCAGGTCAGGCAGCTTCCGACTTCGAGAATTCGCTTCTGTTCCTTTACTGTGAAAGGTCTAAGATCGGAACGTGTCGAGTTTGGTTTAACTGCTTCACGCAGAAAACCGGTCCAGGCATCTTCGGGCAGACTATCCATTTTATTGGGTTCGAACCTGGGTTCAAATCGCCATTTGCCAGCTTCAAAATAGAGCTTGCCTCTTCCAAAACCGATGGCCAGCGGATCGCTGTGGCACGATTTGCAACTTCGGCCTTCACGCTGTGTGGTATGCGCGGAGGTAGGGGCATAGAGTCGGTGAAAGCTGTTTCCCTGACCTTTGGTGAACGATTCGCGATCGATTGTCATGACCATTCCAGGCATGGTTGTTACGATCTCTCCTCCCCCTTTTTCGCTGACACCCAAAACGGGAGGCTCGGCCAATGCCTTTCCGGCAAATTCGACCCAACTGCCGGCGGTAGGTTTGCCAGTCACCAGATCAAAACCATGCGTACCCTTTTCATAACTGTTGTGACAGCCAATACACTGCGGAACCCAGGCGCTGTGGCACGATCCGCAGCTCAACCGTTTGTGACCAGCGCCCCTGGTGCAAACCGGTGAGGCTGGTTTTGAGAGCCGCTGCAATCCTTTCAGTTTGTCTGTCAGCAGAATATTGCCAAGCGAATCCACGGTAGTATTCAGCAGCGCGGTGTTTCCTTTGGCAGTTACCACGACCCGGCTTTTGAGGTTGTATTTCCGGAGCCAAGCGATCATTTGCGAATCCCTGTCGGGAAGTGCTCCGATGACAGCCGTTTTTGGTTTGCCAACCGGATGGCAATCGACACATTGTACATTGACCGCCTCCTCCTTGTGGACCTTGGTCGTGCCGTCGCCCATGATTTCGTAAGAAGTGTGGCAGTCGATACAGGCCATTCCCTTTTGGTGGTGAATGTCGTCCTGAACAAATTTAACCACGCGGTCGTCCGGCAATACCTTGATGCTATCGGATACCCTGATATCAGAGGGCTTTAGATCGGTTTCATTCCACCCTTCATAATTGAGCGAAATCCTTCCCGAACGGCTGTGGCAACTCTTGCAGCGATCGTTCGAAACCTGCAGGTCAATGGCAGGGTGTACCTCCTGAGCTTTGCTTTGCTGCTTCGATTGCAACCTGTTCATGGTGGCAGTTGCCTGATCGCTGTAGTGCAAATGACACGCATTACACCCTCCGCCCCGCTCAAGCCACGCAGCATTGCCGGTTTTGCTCTTCTCACTGCCAAGGTGGCACCCCGCGCAAAGGTTCCGAAGATGGGTGTCGGACGCGGAGTGCGCAAGGTTTTTGATGTGAAACGTATCGTTCAAAGAAACCGATTCACCAAAAACGAATTTATCTACCGCGATAATCCCGCTTTGCGTGGTCATCAGCGAATTCAACATCCGATCGGCGATCTCGCTGTGGCAACCCTGCGTTCCGCAAGTTTGCCTTACATTCGAGAAATCCCCCGGCACCTTCACCATACCATCATGGGCCACAATCTTATTTCCGGTAAAGGGATCTCCTTTGTGGCAGGCATAACAACCTATGGTGGCGGGATTGTGCGATTCGGACAACCCGGTCATGGCGCCATGGCATAACAGGCATCCCTCCGGCTTTTGATTTTCAGGGATGACTGTCACATTGGGTTCGTCCATCGGGTTGACCGGATCAAAAATCAGGAGCGTTTCCCCCGCCAGGGAAAAATCTTTCAACCCTCGCCATTCCCAGTTGTCTCCGCGGAAAATTAGCACCATCATGGTAATGAAAAGGTAAAACAGTGACACGGTCAAAAGTACCCATTTGGCTATTTTTTGGTAGTTTCCACTGAGCCGTGGGACAAGGTAAAAGATGGTCAGAAGTAACAGCATAAGCAGGACCAGGTAACCCGGATGACTTGTCTGGTGGAGCATCTCCTGAAAACCGACAAAGAACCAGGGGCCCTTGAGTTCACTGCTCTCCGCGAGTCCAAGCGGCGCCCGGAAGAGCAGACTGATACCGGCTACCAACGCCAGAACGATGATGAAGTTCCTCAATTTTGGCCAGATCGCCCTGACATGACTGAATATGGCAAGTAAAAGGAAGATGGTACCCGTGGCAATGTGCTGCACATAAACGATCGACCAATGCTCTTCGCTTCCTGTAAATGCCGATCCAACCATTCTTCCAACAGAAGGGAGTGATTCGAGCAATGATGCTACAATGCGTCTGGCTTGAAGTCCGGAGGCATCCGCCTTTAGGATAAATCCGGAGATCATTTCGTAGCCGAGAACCAATAGTGCCAACGTCAGGATCATCCAGGTGCGGCGGCTTTTGATGTTGGTTTCGGTCGATTTGCTTAGGTGGTCATAAACATGCAGAATGGCTGAAATAAAAAATAGCTGGGCGCTCCAGTAATGAAAGTTCCGCACAAAAGAGCCGGCAGGATTCACCAGCAGCATTTCGAAAACCGACTGATATGGTTTGGTAAAATCATAGGGAATAGCCAGCAAGGCCCCGCTGAGGGCGCAGAGCAGCAGCGATGAGACCGCGATCCAACCGGCGGTGTCAAATTGCATCCATTTTTTCAAGCGGCTCAAATCCATTTAGAAATCATTTAAAAATTATTCTGTTTACCACCTGAAGGGGCAACGCCCCGACATGTAACGGCATAGGACGTAATGTAATGGAGTTTATATCACTGGGTTTCACCCCTGTGCCGTTACAGGTTGTCCTTGCAGGATTCTTAGTAACTGGCTGTAATCTTACGATCCACTTACCGGATACTTTATCAAAATAACAATCAAATTCCTGTAAAGGTTTGATGGCTGGTCCTTTTACGGGTTTACCGCTTTTGGCATCAAATCTCGATCCATGACAACTACACTGCAGAAAACCGGCCTGCCCTTTTCCGATCCGACATCCGGCATGGGTACAGGTGGTCGAAAAAGCCCGGACGGTTTTTTCGTCGCGAATGAGGTAATAATTATCAAAATAGCTCACCCCCAGTGGAATATCTGCACTGTGCCTGAATTCCAACTGACTTTCTTTTCCAAACTGGGTCTCACTCAGGCGATACCAAGTAAGGGCAAATAAGCCGGTACCAAGGCCTGCCACCAGTTTGACAAATAGTCTGCGGGATTGTTTTTTTTGATTCTGCATCCAATGAAATAAAATTACACAGAGTGAATTATCGGAATTTATTGTAATTCAGAGCGTCTCCTCCATTATTTAATGAATTGTTGAACCCACTTCGGGGTTCCTCATCTCACCCTACTATTCAACCCCCGGTTCCACCGGGAGCTAATCACATTGAAGTCCTCCGGACTTTAGAAAAACACTGAAAGTGTTCAAATTGAATCGAAGATCGGCGAAGCCAATAGCCATGGGTGGAACCCATGGAACAAAAGTACAAATTAGGACACAACCCTGAAATGGGTTGAATGTGTATTACCGCGGGTTAAATCCGTGGAAGAACGAACAAGTCCTCAGCAATCCCAATGAGGTCTAACATTTTCTTTTATTCGGATTATTAAACTTATGATCCTGTCCAAAACTACAATATTTTATGGCAGCACTTAAACTATTGTTTTTATCAAATACTGCTTTGCATCATATTTTTTTATGTCTGGCATCATATTATTTCATGACAACATAATCAAAATATTCATAATGTTGATTATCAGTATTTTAACGTTAAATATTCAAATATCTACATAGATACTAAATATAAATCATAACACTATATATCAACACATTACGTCATGTATGCTTATTGCGTCTAAATTAAATTTGTGCATCTATTTGATTATCTGACATATACAAACTTTTGAAAATATTTGACAATTTGCCCATTCTATTCCAAACGTTTACATTTGCGATGAAACGACC
>Ga0172379_10005821_pt1 | contig 16981 bp, 10 predicted proteins | sample GrowelOW334metaG_FD_119756 | JGI IMG/M metagenome (GOLD analysis project Ga0172379, IMG submission 119756) | Groundwater microbial communities from an aquifer near a municipal landfill in Southern Ontario, Canada - Groundwater well OW334 metaG | ecosystem: Environmental > Aquatic > Deep... | reverse complement strand
CTTCACCTCCAAATCCTTTTATTGTTACAAATTCGATAAGTTATTCAGATAGCTTGGTTCTTGGAACTTATGAATTCGTTGGACAAAAATCAGGATTTTACGATTCTTCTTATGTAACGACAATTAATGCAAATACAACTACTGATTTTACTATTTATATGCGTCCATACCCGGCAAAAATTTCGGGCAAAGTTGTAGATCAAACAGGAGCTTTCTTAAGTAGCGCACTTGTAAAATTTCGAAATTTACTTAATGGTGATGTTCAAAATGTTACCACAATAGTTGATGGTTCCTTTAATATTTCTTTACCTAAAGGAACATATTCTTTACAAGTAAGTAAGCCTGGTTATCTTGCTTCATCACCAACCACAATTACTGTAGATGTTGATCAACTGATTATTTCAGCAGCGATTGTCCTTCCTGCAGACAATGCATCAATTACCGGAAATATATTAAATGATGAATCCAAACCGGTTCAATTGGCAAACATTCTTGTAAAACAAGGAGCAGTTACACAACAGACTACTTCAGATAATTCGGGAAATTATTTTCTAAACCTTTCATCCGGACAGTGGACTATTGAAGTTACAAAAGATGGTTTTATTAGTCCTTCTCCGAAAATTTACACCTTAACTACAGGCGACAATTTACAAAATCAAAACTTCATATTAATTCCGCGTGCAAATCAAATTGTCGGGAATGTTTATAAAGTTACAAAAACAGTAACCGGAGAAACCGGTTCAACTCCATTTGACAATATTACCGTTACTGCCACCCCGAGCAGTGGTCCAACCGTAACTACGATTACCAACGCTGCCGGACAATATACGTTAAGCTTAAAAAGCGGTTCATGGATAATCAATACAGCAAGCAGCGGTTATACTACTAATAAAGATATTCAATTGAATTTAGGAGTTGCCGAAACTGTTTCAGGAATTAATTTTAATTTAACTCCGAATCCTTGTACCATCTCCGGAACAACTATTAAACCGGACGGAAGCGGATTAGCTGATGTTTCAATTTCAACCTCAATTAATGCAACGACTGTTTCGCTTTCAAATGGAACATATCAATTAAGTGTTCCAGCTTCAACAATAATTATTTCTGCTCAAAAGACAGGATTTGTAACACCAACCTCTTTAACGGTTACATTATCTCCAGGGCAAAATTTATCAGGTCTTGATTTTCAGTTAGCAGAAAATGCAGGAGTTATTTCCGGAAAAGTAATTACTCTTCAACAACCTGTTCCGAACGCTACAGTACAGGCAGTTTCTGGAAATCTAACATTCATAGCAAACACAAACGAGTTTGGCGGGTATAATTTTAATTTGCAACCGGGGAATTGGAGTATTTCCGTTTCCAAATCAGGATTTAAAAGTGGCGATCCAATATCTATTAATATTGGTCCTGGGCAGCAAAGTGCAGGTAACGATTTTAACTTAATCCAAAACGTTGCAAAAATTGAAGGGTTAATTACAAGCGGTACAGTTCCGCTTCAAAATGCGCAAATCTTAATTTCTGAAGTTAATAATCCGACGAACAAATTAAACACAATCTCAAATTCCAACGGGATTTATTCAATTACAGTGGAGGCAGGAAAAGCCTACAAAATAAACGTTACATCAGAAGGGTATTCATCGGATAATCAGCAAACAGCTGTGTTAAGTGCATCCGGTGTTTCAACAAATAATTTCAATTTATCACCAAATCCTTCATCCGTAAGCGGTAAAGTTTTAAGTAATTTGCAATTGCCTCTACCTGCAGCAGAAATTCTCATTTACAACAACGCTACCGGCGCAATCATCGATACACTGCTTTCCGATTTAAATGGAAGTTATTATATCGGATTACCTCCGGGAAACGAAAAGTTAGTTGCAAGATTAAAGGGTTATTTAAGTGATAGTCTTGATATCAATTTATCTTTAGGACAAAATTTAACCAATGTAAATTTCACACTTACTGAAAATTTTGCTTTGGTTAATGGAACTGCTAAAGATTTATTGAACAACCCAATTGATGGAGCAACAATAAATCTAACCGGAAATGGTGGTGGTGCAACTGTAACCACTAATAGTGATGGTAGTTTTATTATTACCAGATTAGTTGGAGGACATTATAATGTTACAATTTCAAAGAAAGAATTTAGCGATTCCGTTCTTACTAATTTTTCAATTTCAGACGGACAGACAAAAAACATTAGTGTAAACCTTATTTCGCTGGATGGGAAAATTACCGGAATAGTTAAAAATAATTCCGGACAAGCAATTTCTCAGGCAACAGTTTATGCAAAAAACACAGCTAATCAATCTTTCTCAACTTCAACAAACAGCGATGGAGCTTATGAGTTTTCAGCAATAGCTTTGGGGCAATATACCGTTTCGATAGTTAAAGCTCAATACACAAGTCCAAGTTCTACGGAAGTAACTATCAACAATACCAATCCGGTGGGAACGGTAAACTTTAGTGATTTAATTTTGAATAATGGAAAACTTACCGGGAAAGTAACCGACATTAGCGGCTTGCCAATTTCCGATGTAAGTTTGGGTTTATCCGGTAGTTTAGGAAGCGGAAGTGCAATTACAAATAATTCTGGTGATTTTACTATGGATGCGCTTGCCCCTGGTTCTTATACAATCAAACCTAGTAAATCGGGATACTCACTAAAAGATTCTTCTATTACCGTTACGGGAACCACGACCTTAAATTTATTTATGATGAAAAATTCGAGTAAAATAACTGGAACCGTAAAAAATCAAAAAGCTCAACTCCTCTCTTTTACCGTACCGATAAAAGCCATCTCAAATTTTGGGAATGTCTATTCAACTGAAACTGATCTATCAGGTAAATTTGCTTTTGATGGAGTTGAGAATAATGCAAGCTTTACAATTCATACCGATATTTTTAAACAAGGAGTTGAAAATGATACGGTATCTACAACCATTCCTTTAGGAGTTACTCTGGTTGATTTAGGCAATGTTATTGTTGCAGAAAATTATTCCGCTATTAAAGGAAATACCGGGATAGGAAATGCAAATATTAAAATCGTAAGTGCGAATAAATCTTATTCAACTCTTTCTGCGACAGATGGAAGTTTTGAAACCGGTTATTTGGCAGAAGCTTCTTACACAGTTAAACCGGAAAGATCAGGATATACTTTTACTCCCGCTACACAAAATATTTCTCTGGGATTTAAGGATACGGCAACGGTTACTTTCACCACTTCGGCAAATCTCGGAACAATAAACGTAGCCGCAAAAGATCAGAGTTCTGCTAACTTAGAGCAGGTTACAATTTCTCTTGTAAGTAGTGATACCACTGTTGTTCTAAGCGGGACGACAACATCAACCGGAGTATATACTTTTAATAATTTACCAGCCGGAAAAACTTATTTAATCAAAGCAAGCAAAACCGATTACAGTTCTTCACCGGATCAAATTTCCAAAGCTTTGTCGTTAAATGAAAACGCTGTTGTTAATTTTACATTAACGAAAAACACTTCGAAAATTTCCGGGAAAACGCTGCAGTTAATTTCTTCCGCTACTTCCCCGCTCGCCAATATCAATGTGAAATTAGTTTACACGTCAACAGGTCAGTCTGTTTCAGTTATTTCAGATGCAGGCGGAAACTATTCATTCGATAACATCTCTGCCGGAAGCGTAAAAGTAACAACGACAAAAGCGGGATATATTTCGGATACTTTAGCGTTTGTCCTTCAAACCGGCGAAACAAAAACCAATCAGGATTTAAAATTAACTCCATCAACAGTAAATTTAACCGGAAAAGTATTATTTGCCGGAAGCGGATTACAGAATGTTAATATAACTGCAACATCAAATAATACATTCAACGTTACCACAGATCAGGATGGAAATTTTACATTTAATAATTTGCCGATTAAAATTGGAGCTAATGATACAACATTTTATGAAATTAAAATTACTCAAACCGGTTTAACTCCGTTAAGTAAAATTGCCGCCATCCCGTCAGATCAATTGGGAAAAACCGTTGCCCTTTCCTCTTTTATTCTGCCAAGCGGAAAAATAACTTTACGAGCCACAGACGGTGTGAATCCCCTTTCAGGTGTTCGAATAGATTTTACAAAACCTGACGGACAAACAGTAAGCACCATTACAACCGTTTCGGGTTTATATGAGAGCGAAAATAAATTGTCTAAAGGAACTTATAGAATCAGCGCTTCAAAAGAGAATTATTTGACTCAGGATGAAAAATCTTTGCGTGTGGATTTAACTTCCGATACTTTAAAAATAACTAAAGATTTAACTTTACCTTTTAGACACGTTCCTCTTGCTTCTATTATGTCGGATAAAGAATCTTTAGTTAAAGTTAATTACACTTCAACAAACGCAAATGTTGTAGGAAAATTATATTACAAATTAAAGTCTGCCGACGTTTACAAAACCGTTGCCTTAACCAAAACCGACAGCACTTATCAAGAAAATATTCCTGCTCTCTTTACTCTGGAAGATATTATTTATTATGTCGAACTTTCCGACACGATAATAAAAACAACTTATTCTTCTAATAATATTTCCATTACTCCTCTGGCAAGCGGAATACTTTCTTCCATCGCTCTTACTCCCGACATCAATAATTCTATTCTAAGAAAAGATGACAGCTTTCAACTTAGTTTAGTCGTCCGCGATGGATTAAGTAAATCATTATCTTCAGAATTTATCGGTACAGCTCACAAAGGAAGCATTAAATGGGAAGCGGAAGATCCAACTTCAGTTGAATTTTCATATCCTAATTCATCAGACAGCATTAATATTTTATTGAAAACTTTGAAGGAAGGAACCGCAAAATTTAAAGTTTCTGTGAGATTAGGTTCAGCTTCTTTGGAACGAACTTTTACGTTCACCATTTCCGCAACAATACTAAAAGATATAAGTGTTTCAAGCCAGGTTAAAAGATTGAGCAACAAGTCAACCGGATTGCAATTTAGCCTAACAAGTACGGATACTTCCTCTAAACAAATTCTCTTAGGAAATAATTTGGAATGGTCTTTAGACCCGCCGGAAGCTGGAACAATAACAAGCACAGGTTTTTATCAACCGGCAGATTCAAATTATATCGGCTATGTAAAAATCTTTGCGAAAGATAAATCTTCCGGAAAAGAAGGATTTGTTGAGCTTTCAGTTTTTGCTTCAGTAAAGCCAAATCAAAATTATGTTTTGACCGACAAACGGGGAATGACTTATACTTTGAAATCCGGTGCAGTTAGTTTTCCAATCGAACTATTTTTAGGCAAACCACAATTTGGTCCGGCGAAAAAATATTATACACCGCAGAATTTGAACGAAACTTTTATTGTCTCGGATAATATTTATAACTTCCAATATATTTCCAGCGTTGCCTTACCGGGAGATACATTGCAGTCGGCATCAACGCTCGAATTGCCGATAGATAAATCTCTTCAATTTACAGAAGGAGCAAAAACTATTGGCATGTATGACCGGCTTGCAAAATATTGGAGTATTTACAATTCATCCTTGGGAAGCAACTCGGTTATTTCAAATTCAATTTACCGGTTCGGTGATTTTGCAATTCTAACTGCAAACGAACCGCTCGGTTTAAAATACGTTAGTGTGTTACCAAATCCGTTTTCACCGGAAGTTTCCTCTCTCAAGATCGGTTATTTCTTAACTACGAATATTCCTCCCGCAACTGTTTCGATTAGAATTTACAATGTACGCGGCGAACTTGTTAGAACATTGTTAGATAACGATATCCAGTTCCCAGGTAAATATGGAAGCCGGACAAGTCTAAAGGAAATTTCATGGAATGGGAAAGCCGATGACGGCAGTATTGCAAGAAACGGAAGATATATTATTCGAATTACTGCAAAAGATAATTCAGGTGAAAAAACAGAACTAATCCAAGTTGTATTAGTAAAATAATTTTAACATGATAAATAAAAGCTTTTGTAATTATTGAGGATTGAAAAAATGAAATATAAAATTATCTATATTTTCCTCATGTTCACTTTTCTAAAAACGCCTGCGCAGGAACTTTCCAACTTTGCCGGCGCTTTTGTTGACATTGGTTTTGGAGCAAGACCAGCAGCCCTCGGGAATGCTTATGTCGGTTTGGCGAACGATGTTAATTGCATTGTTTGGAATCCCGCCGGTATTTCATCTATTAAAACCATGCAGACCGCCTTCACCTATACAAAACTTTTAGGTTTAGTTGATTATAACTACCTGGCATTTTCACTTCCGTTAAAGGACGATCAAGGAGCCGGAGCTGCTTTAATTGTTTCCGGTGATGCGGCTTTGCGCGAATATACCCTCAACCTCGGTTATTCAAGAAAATTCTTGCTCGATAGTTTATATATCGGGTTCGGATTAAAATTTCGTTATGCTTCTTTCGGAAATAATTCTCTAAGTGCAGGCGATTATATTTTATTTGAATCTGATGAGATCTCCGACGGTATATTAAATCAAGTTAAGGGCTCTGCCTTTGGTTTCGGTTTCGATTTTGGAGTTCTCTATCATCTGAATGACAAAATTAAAATTGGTTTGATGTTCAGAGATATCTATTCTCCCCTATTCTGGAATTCGAAAGTAGATAATCCCGACAAAAAAGCTAAGGGAAAATATTCTGAATTAATTCCTTTTGAACCGACCATCGGTACTTCATTTAAAGTAAGCGATCAGATTACCTTTACTACGGATTATACTTCCGTTGTAAGAAAAGATGTTAGCGATAAACTCCGCGCCGGTATCGAAGCTTCTTTATTTCAGATTCTTTCGGTCCGCGGCGGGGTACAATATTTCTTGAATAATGAAAAAGATGAAAAATACAGCCTTGGTCTAGGATTAAATTTCGGTGCAGGAAATGAAAGAAAGATCCATCTCGATTATACTTTTATGATGGAAGAATTTGCTAACTCTCAGCGTATTTCTATCGGATTGGAGTTTTAATATGAAAAATAAATTTCTACAAACAATCGTGATTTTTATTTTTGCTTTTTCTTTTTTATCCGCGCAGAAAAAAAGTGATGTCCCTAAAATGCTCTATTGGATCGGCGGAAAATTCAATTTACAATTGAATGGAGGAATAAACAGTTCGGTTGGAATTGGCAGCGGCAACGGAGTTTTTGGCGGAATGGTTTCGCCAAATTTAAATTATGGCTCCACTTCCATTTTCTCTAACCCGGCTGAATTAGCTTATCTAAAAAAATCAAACATCTTTTTTGAGACGAAACTTGGCGTTGGTACTTCAAGTCTTTTATCTCAGCCCGATATGACAAAACAAACTACAAACATTTTAAAAGATACCGCGACTTTTGTTTTTACTGAAGGAAATTATCGTAAAGATACGGAAATTGGGAACCAGGAAATTGCACAAACCGGTGGCTTAACAGCATTAACCGGCGCTATTCCCTTTGAGGATTACTTTGTTCTTTGCGGAGGCTTTTCAACTCCGGTTGATTTTTCACTTGATCTCTTAATCAATGGACTTTCTACCGACCTTTCATCTTCAAAAATTGTTGCTGAGAACGAAACGAAGATTGACATAATCTTAAAACCGACAATTTTAGCAATAACAAAATTAAAAGTGAATAGAGTTTCTTACGGACTTGCAAAAGAAGTTATGAATAATGCTAACGGGCAAGTTGCGGTTGGATTTACAATAAACCGGTACGACATTAGAAATCTTATTAATTTGGATTTAGATTTTCAAGGGATGGTTGTGCTGAATAATCTCAATGAATATTATTTCAATGATCCAAACGATCCAAGTATTGACCCGGCAAAAAACGAATCAAACAACTTATTTTTTAGAGCCAAAGGGAATTACAAAGATACAAGGGTCGGCTTTACTCTTGGCGCAAATTACAATCCGGCTAATAAAAATGATTGGCTTTCAAGATTTAATTTTTCTTTAGTCTATAATTACAATCCCAATTTTGTTTTATCCGATAATTCTGCCTTAATGGAAAGTTATCAACCAAGATTTATGGTCGGAAGATTTGGCGGAAAGTTAGACGACAAATTTGATGTCGCTATAGATTCAATGAACCTTTCAAAACCTAACTTAACAAAGCCTACACATAATTATTTTGCTACCGAAGTCTCAATTAAAATGCCTTCGTCCTTAACATTGGGAGTGGATGCAAAATTTGGCGAACATAACGTGTCATTAAATATTTTGAAATACTTTAATGAATTATCCTATCAATTCGATAAGTACAAAATCGGGAAAAATATGAGCGTTGGAATTAGAGCCGGAGCTGATTTCAAATTCCCAGAAGAATTAAAAGGATGGTCGTGGGCTTTACTTCCCATTCGTCTTCTCTATCTTGACCTTGACGGCTTGATTATGCAATTATTAAAGGACTATACTTTATATGAAAATCCGCATTATAGATTTTATGGAGGAATGAATTTAGGCAACGCAGTTGTTGAAGGATTTGAAAATAAGGATACCGAGAAATCGCTTAAAGATATGATGGGTTTGCCTATCCCGGCTGAATTTGGTTTAGCAAGACAATATACAATTATGAAAAATATAAATGTAGGCGTTTTGGTTTTTGGTTTCCCCGATATGTTCTTTAGATTTTCATTTGGGTATAATATTTAAGAAACCTCTTAAATATTATTCCGAGTGTGGACGAGAGCCACTACCAACAAGGAATAATGAATAACGAACGATGAAGTCGATTTTCATTTCGTAATTCATTATTCCTTGTTCATTATTCGATATTCCCTTAAGAAAAAACAAATCCCCCTTCTCCATCCAAAACAACAATTCCGAATAGCCGCCGCTACTTTTTATTTACCTCTCACAAAATTCATACGTGATAAAACTATTTCTTCAAATAAATTATTGCAAAACATGTAACGTAGTTGTTAGAATGACTCATCGTTATCTTTAACTCTTTATCCTCACCTAGGAACGTAGATAACTTACCGGTAAGTTTAACGATAGGCTCGCCGGTCGGTTCATTAGATATCTCAACGCTCTTCCAGTTGAAATCGTTATTCCAGCCGGTAGCCAGAGCTTTAGAAACCGCTTCCTTAGCCGCAAAGCGCGCAGCCAAATGCTGATATTTATTTGCTTTGCTTAAACTGTAATCAAGTTCGTTTTGTGTAAATATTTTATTTAAGAAGTGATCGCCAAACTTATCAACGCTCTCCTTAATGCGGTCAATTTCAATAATATCTATTCCAATTCCAATTACCATTAGAACCCTTCCGCCAAACCGGAACCACGTTTATCGCTGACTCCCGTAAATTCTCCTGTTGCCTGGTCGAACCTAATCGCTTCAACCAAACCCAATCCTCTTTCATTTCCAAACTTGTAACCCTTCATAATCAAATTCATTTTAACATCTTTAGCAATTCCAAACGGTTCACAATAAATTTCATCGGGGAGCCATTGGTGATGGATTCTCGGCGAGTTTACCGCTTGCTCAAGACTCATATCAAACTCCAACACATTTAAGACTACCTGCAAAACCGTTGTGATAATTGTTGAACCACCCGGTGAACCAACTACTAATACAGGTTTCCCATTTTTCAAAACGATGGAAGGAGTCATAGAACTCAACATTCTTTTCCCCGGTTGAATTTCATTTGCCACACTTCCTATTAATCCAAATTGATTAGGAACTCCGGGTTTACCGCTAAAATCATCCATCTCATTATTTAAGAGAAATCCCGCACCTTCTACAACCAACTTTGAACCATACGCAGAGTTAATGGTTGTTGTAACGCTAACAGCGCAGCCATGTTTATCCATAACGGAATAATGAGTAGTCTCTTCACTCTCTTTAAACTCATTTGGATTTCCCGGCTTTATATTTTCAGACGGAATTGCTTTATCAGAGATTTGAGCAAACAATTTCTTTGCATAAGATTTTGATAAAAGCCATTTCTGCGGTACGTTATAATAATCAGGATCGCCAAGGTGCATTGAACGGTCTGCGTAACCATATTTCATCGCAGAAACTAACGCATGAATATAGTTGCTGCTGTTCCACTCATCTTTCTGAAAAGAAAAGTTTTCCAAAATATTCATCATTTGAATAAGTGTAGTTCCGCCGGAAGATGAAGGAGGCATAGAAACAATTCCAAAATCTTTATACTTCCCTTTTACAACTTCACGTTCAACCGGTTTGTAGTTTTCTAAATCTTTCTGTGAAAAGTTTCCTCCTAATGTTTTCATCTGGTTAAGCAAAAGTTCGGCAACTTTTCCTTTGTAGAATCCGTCTTTGCCTAAGTTCTTTATTTCAGTTAAAGTTTTTGCCAGGTCGGGCTGCTTAAAAACATCCCCTTCTTTATACGCAGTTCCATTTTTAGAAAACACTTTTAGTGATGACGGAAATTTTCTAAAATCATTTAAAGTCACTTCAAGAGATTTTGCATTTGATGCCGATAAAGGGAAACCATCTTCGGCAAGATTAATCGCCGGTTGAATAACATCTGCTATCTTCATCGTTCCATATTTTTCTAAAGCGTAAAGAAGACCCGCAACACTCCCCGGGATTCCGGCAGATAAAATACCAACTTGGCTTAATTCTGAAGAGAAATTTCCATTCTTATCTAAAAACATATCGCGGTTGGCAAGTGAAGCAGCGGTTTCGCGGTAATCAATTGCAGTGTTTCTTCCATCGGGGAAATGAATAACCATATATCCGCCGCCGCCGATATTTCCAGCAGCCGGATACGTTACTGCAAGCGCAAATCCTGTAGCAACGGCGGCATCAACTGCGTTGCCACCTTTTTTAAGTATCTGTAAACCGACTTGCGAGGCAATCGGTTCGGCAGAAACGACCATTCCTCTTTTCCCGTGTGCGGTATTTGCATGTAGTTGAAAAGAGAATGAAATTAAGAGAACAAATAATACCGTTGATTTAGAAAATATCGAGATCTGCTTTAACATTTACGCCTTCATTTTTTAACTGCTCGGTTAGAATTTTGACTAACTCCTTAACGGTTTGTAACGTTTCCTTTAAATCGGTAAACAATTTATCATCGTAAAGAAGTTTACCGGCAGTATTTTTTTGATCTTTGGTTTCAACAACAAGTTCATCAAGTTTTGAAATGAAAGAATCAGTCTTTTTAACAAGAGCGGAGACATCAACAATTGTTGTGTGTAGGGACTCTTTATTCTTCGCAAAAAAATCTTTCGCTTCGGATGTAAGTTCTGCGCTGTTTGATGTTAAAAGTTTAATTTGATTCCGATTCTCGTTAATAACATTTTTCAATTGATCGGAAATAACAACCAGGTTCGAAGCTGCTGTCTTTACATTGCTCTGTAGATTTTTATCTCCCAAATATTCATTTAAAGATGCAAGAGTAACATTAACCTGCTTAAACATTTGCGGCAATTCATTTTCCAATTTTCCAATCATCACCATCACGGAGGGAACATCAGCGGAAAACGAACCGATTTGTACTTGTTTGATATCCAATTTTTCCGAAGCATTTCCGGGAAGAATTTCAACTTTTTTACCTCCCATTAAATCGAGCATCATCACGGAAAAAACCGCATTGCTTCGAAGATCGACATCCGGTTCTAAAGATACACTTACCATGACGAAATCATTTTTCAGTACGACATCATCAACAAATCCTTTACGTACGCCATTTACGGTAACATTATCACCTATTTCAAGTCCCGCAACATTTTGAAATTTAATAGTTATGCTCGTACGGTTTGCATTTAGAGAAAAGTTCTTTGCCCATCCGAGAATCCATATAAAAAGGAGAATGGCAACAATTACGGTAAACCCAACTTTAATATCAGTTTTTCTTTGATCTTTCATCTTTTAACTTCGCTTCAATAATTACTTTAATATTTTTTAAATCTTTTTGTGTTACAAGGCTATCATTTAAATAAAATTTTATGCTGTCCAAAACTTCACTTACCGCATTCAAGTGAACCGTGTTTAATTCTTTCAGGTTATTTGTAAAATAATTGACTTGTGCAAACAACGAATCTTTTTCCGGTGTTTCTTTAACATATCGGAATTGATTCTTAAGGTCTTTCGTAAAATACTTTACCGAAAAGTTTTTGATCGGTTTAATGAAATAATCATCCGATTTATTTGTGGCGATATAAAATACTCCGGCAAAAAATATTGTTGATATGATCAATCCTTTTACAAGGCAGCCTGATTTCATACTAATTTCTCAACGCGAATTTTAAGAACTCTCTTTTTTCGAATTTCCAGTACGGTAAATTTATAATTCTCTACGTTAATTGAAAAATTTTCTTTTGGAATTGTTCCTGCCTGATGAAATAAATAACCTCCGATAGTATCAAAATCCAAATCATCGGTAGAAAGATTAAGATTGAAGTAATCATTTACATCTGATAATGAAGTAGAACCAATAAGAATAAATGTGTTGTCGTCCATCTTTTTAATTTTATCTTCTACTTTATCATATTCATAACGAATTTCTCCGACAATTTCTTCCAAAATATCTTCTAAAGAAATAAGTCCTGCGGTTCCGCCATATTCATCTACTGCAATTGCAATATGAATATTTTTTTCTTGGAATTCATGTAACAGTTCGGAAATAATTTTCGTCTCAGGTACAAAAATTACTTTGTGCATACATTTAACAAGAGAAAAATTCTCCTTGGTAGAATTTTGAGAGAAATAGGGGAGCAAATCTTTAGCGTAAAGAATGCCTTGAATCTCATCTATATCATCCTTATAAACCGGAATCCTGCTGTGCCCGCATGTTTTAATTACAGAAATAATCTGGTTTAACGGTGCATCTGATTGAACTGCAATAATGTCAACCCTTGGAATCATTATTTCGTTGACAAGAACATTTTTATAATTCACAAGACTTTCTATCAGTTCCTGTTCATTTCCCTTAAGCGTTCCATGTTCGTGCCCCAACCGGGCAACGTGTGTAAAATCATTATGACTAATTGCACTCCCCTTTTTACCGCGTGATAATTTAGAAGTTGAAAGTTTTAAAAGTTCAGTCATTATTTCAGAAACGGGGAAAATAATTGCATGAGCTAAAAACATCGGGATAGCAATTATTTTTGCTGATAATTCAGGATTCTTGCTGGCAAATATTTTTGGTGTTACTTCTCCAAAAAGGACTAATAAAAGGGTAAGAAGAATTATTTGAATTGTTAGCACCAGGTTTTCCGGAAACTTATAGGTTTGGATAATTTCCAGCGAAAGAGAAACTGCAATTATAGAGGCTGCAGTATTAACTAGAGTATTTCCAATAAGAATTGTAACAAGTAATCTTTTTGGAAATTCTAATAAATGTAAAAGATACCGTTGAATAATCGGAGAAGAAGTAAATTGTCCGCCGGAGGCGGATTTTATCTTTTTAGGGTCTAATGAAAATAAAGCAACTTCTGACCCGGAAAAAAAAGCGGAAAGAAAAAAACAAAGCAGTAATAACACTGCTTTGAAAGAAAATATAAATTCCAATTGTCATGCACCTATGCTTTATAAATCTTAGAACGGCAGATCTTCTGCGTCTCCTTCGGGAGCTATACTCTCCCCTTCAGATTTCTGCGAAGAGGACGATGAAGAAGATTCTCCGCGTGAATCTAACGGAATAATTTTATCGGTTATAATTTCCGTAATATATCTTTTATTCCCTTCTTTATCATTGTAATCACGCGTTTGAATTCTTCCTTCAATATAAACTTTTGCGCCTTTTTTAAGAACTTCTTTAAAATAATCGGAAAGATTAAAGGAAACGATGTTGTGCCAATTAGTATCGTTTACCCAATTTCCGTCTTTGCCTTTGTAACTATTAGTAGTAGCGACCGAAAATGAAGTTACTGAAAGATTTGAAGGAGTAACCCTCGTTTCAGCATCTTTTCCCATGTTACCGATTAACATTACTTTATTTAAAGAGAAAGCCATAAAACCTCCAAATTATTATTAATGAAATTTAAAGAAACAGTTTTTTGATTCATCTATGGAAGAACTACTATAAAAGCATCCTTAAAATCTTTCGTTTTCCATAATTCTTTTTTTACCGATTCCGCTTCAGCCTTTGTAGCAAACGGAGTAAGTTGTACAACATAAAGTTTAAACTCTTCCGAATAAGAAATAATAATTTCTCGCGATAATTTCTTTTTTGCGAATTCAGCACGTTCATCAGCCCGATCCTTGGTAGTAAATGCTCCAATTTGTACAACAAACTTTTTAACAGCTTCATTTACAGCCGAGGTGTCCGTTTTAACTACAGCCGGGTTTACGGTAGAATCAACAGCAGTCGCATCAAAAACATACTCTTCTTTTTGAATTTCACCTTCATCTTTTTTTTGTTCATTTGATGAAGCACAACCGATAATCATGAGAAACGAAAATGAAATCAGCAAAAGAAATATTTTACGCATAACTTATCCTTTTTAAAAAGAAGGATGGCATATAGCCATCCTTCTTTCAAACTAATTAAAACAGTAAGTGATCAAATGCACCAGCCTGAAATTTTGGAATACCAAAATGATCAAAGCTGATTCTCTTACCAAGAATAATACTTGGAGTAATAGCAGCAACATCAACCAAGGGGATAGAACCTCCCCATTTTGAGTTGATCACTTTTATAAACTCATTAGCTATGATCGCATGACCATGGTTTGATGGATGAACTCCGTCTAACGAGAAAAGTCCGCCGGAGATGTATCCGGTCGTGAATTTAATACCACCATAATAAGAACCGCCTGAATAATCTCTTGCACGAATTTGATTAAAGAAAGTATTGATATTAACCATCGCAAATCCACGATTTCTTGCAAGACTATCAATTGATGCATTGAAGTTAGCAGTAGCTGTTTTAGCAGTGGTAATTTCATCTGCATCCAAAGTTAAAGCATCCGGGAAAGGATTTTGTGGATGGAATCCGAATGGTTTTGTCGTATCCAAACCTGCGATCGATGCTAAAACGGCTGCCAGAGGAAGTCCTTTAGATTGAGCGATATAACGATACCAAGCGCCTGTCGGTTGTCCCAAATACCCAGTCCAACCTCCGGCAACAAGAGTTAAATCAACTTTACCGGTTAATAATCCTATCGAATCTACAACCGCTGTAGGATCAACTGCTGCTGCAGCATGTTTCTGGTAAAATAGACCAAGTAATCCGTTTGCTTTCCAACCGGCACCAAGTGCTAATTTTGGACCAACGGTATTGAAGAATGGAATTGAAGTTACATCCGGGAGATTGGCAACTACAACTTTTGTATTTAATGATTTTACACTATCAGCTAAAAATCTATACAATGCATCAAATGTTGCAGCACTTGTTGGCGCTGAAGGAGAGGCGCCTCCACTGGTTGCAAAACCAAGTACATCATTATTCCCTATCCAAACAGTAAGTAAAGTTGGATTTAGTGCCTTTGCTTGTTTAAACTGGGAACCAATATTCAACGCACTGTTCCGAAGAATAAGATCAAACATAGGATTGGCAGGACCACCAAATACTTTTGATCCGCAATCTTGAGAATTAGTAGCATTTAGAACATCGTACAATAAAGCTCCCGGGACACCTAAATTATTATATGGTGCTGCATATGTCAAATTAGTTGGAGCACCTACTGCAGGATTATTTGTAATTGTTGGCGTGCTTGTTGCAAAATTAAATGCAGTAAGTTCCATTCTTCCGCCTGTACCGGGATCTGAATAGATCGGCATTGCAAATGAAGCACCAACTTGTTTTGCGATAAGATTACCGTATGCATAAACCTGGGCACTTTCATAAAGTGCACCTGATTGATAACCAGCGGTAATACTATTTCCAATCGTTACAAAACGATCATAACTTGCAGTACCTGAAGTTGGGGCACTTATATCGCTACGGTCTTCGCATCCAACGAAAACGACTGCGATAAGGCTAAGACTAAAAAGGACATTTAATATTTTTTTCATAATTTCTATTCCTCCAATGGTTATAAGTTATATGATAAACTGAGTGAAAACAAATTAGCTGTTGAGTTATAAGTTCCGTTAAAAGGTTCGGAACCATAAGTAACACGGCTAACCATTGAATTAGTAATTGTTCTTTCAAACATTCTTAAGAAAAGGTAGGATACATCAACTGATAAGTTATCCATTACTTTGTATCCGGCGCCTACTGAAAATCCTAATCTGTCTGCATCCGGTAAAGTTGCATCAACAAACTGATCTTTTACCGGATTCTTATCATACAATAAACCGGCGGAGAAGTCAAAATCACTACTGTATTTATAATTAGCGCCAAATCTAATTGTATAATTATTTTCATAGAGACGTGGTGCTGCGCTTGAAGTATTGGAGGAAGTGAAATTAACTTTTAATGTATCATAACTTGACCAACCAACCCATTGAAAGTCTGTTGATAAGAGCAATTTATCATTGTATTGATAAGATGCGCCAACCACTAATTGTTGAGGAGTAGTTAAACTCGCTGTAATATCTCCGGAAGGTAATGAAGAGGCCGCTAATGCAGATCCGCCTGTAGATTTAGCAGTTCCAGTAAAATCAAATTTTACTTCACTTCTATAATTAACTCCGATGTTAAGATCGCAATCCATCTTATACATCAACCCGGCGGTAAATCCCATAGCTGATGTTGCATCACCTTTCATGTCAACATTCGCGATTGTTTCGCCAAGGTATGCGGCAGGAATTTTAACATCTTTGTTAATGAGTACGTTACCGAAAGCATATTGTAAACCAACACCAACAGACAAATTGTCGTTAATTTTATAAGCGATTACCGGGTTAAGATTGTAAGTTTCCACAGCAATCTCTATACTAACAAATCTTCCGTCCCAAGCTAACGGCCATTTTGTACCAAGTCCAAACGGATTGTTGAAACCCAAACCTGCGTAGAGCTGATCAGTGATCTGGTAGGTTGCGTAGAAATGGATAGGAGTAAATAACTGGCTTTCCATTTTGGTTTCATTCACTTTAGGACTGATACCTCTGAAAGTTGAACTTGGAGCAATTAACGTTGTCCCCATCATCAATTTAAAGCCG
>Ga0172379_10005820_pt1 | contig 16981 bp, 16 predicted proteins | sample GrowelOW334metaG_FD_119756 | JGI IMG/M metagenome (GOLD analysis project Ga0172379, IMG submission 119756) | Groundwater microbial communities from an aquifer near a municipal landfill in Southern Ontario, Canada - Groundwater well OW334 metaG | ecosystem: Environmental > Aquatic > Deep... | reverse complement strand
CGATGATGGCTTCCATCATAATCTGTCCTTCTTCTTTTTTCGTATGGCGGTTCATGGACTCTATTAGCGGGTGGTAACCTGTCCGTTCGCGAGTATCCGCACATATCCCGAATTCACTCCGCTTTCGTCTCTCAGCGTAATCACGAGGGGGAATGCATTCGTGGAAGTCGCATCGATATCGGGAGGGATGAAAAGGATGTCTCCCTTATCGGCGATATTCGCGCCGTTCGCGGTCATGGTCATTATCGTCCGCGGATCGAGCGATACTGTCTCCAGCATCTCCCTTGAATCTATGTCGGGGCTATAAATGAACCCGTTCGACACCGAGGGCGCATAGGACCCCCCTATTTCCTTGCATGAGAACACATCGTTACCCGGCTTTATGTCCTGGAACAGGACTATTCGTTTCGCCGCAATATCCACCTCGACACCGAAGGCACAGGCGTTGGCGCCGCCCGAACCGGTGTAACGCTCTGCCGCGAGCGATTTGGCTCTGTTCACCACACCGACAATGAGCGCCTGATCCTTGAATATGACAATCTGCTTTTCCGAAGAGCGATTATACGAAAGTAGTATTCCCGAAAGAAATACGGTGATAGCCATCACAATAATCACCTCGTTTATGGAAAACGCGCGCGCGTCCCCTTTCCGGATGAAATGCCAGATTCGGTGCATATACACGTATGTTCATTATACCAGCCGGACGCTAAAGCCCAAACACGCTGAAATAGCCCTTGATGATGGCGCTCCCGAAAAAGAACGTGAGTACGAAACCGAGTACGAAAAACGGAGCGAACGGAACGCGGTCCTTCATGTGTTTCAATCCGAGCGTGACAAGCCCCATACTCCACGCGCCGCCCAGAATGAACGAAAGCATGATGGCAAGTGCGATATCGGGCCATCCGAACACGAGACCGGCGGCGAACGCCAGCTTCACGTCACCGAACCCTATCCCCCGCCCCTTCGTGACGAAATTCAGGAACCAGAAGAAGAATCCGCCCGCGCACATGCCGAGCACATAATTCACCGCGGGAATCGCGAATGGAGAAAACATGAGTACGTATTGCCGCACGAACGAATCGCGGAAAGGGAGCACCGCGGATCCCTTATCGATGAAGGAAATCGCGAAAAGCGCCACTCCAGCGAAAAAAAGGAGGATATTCAGTTCATTGGGGATGATAAAGTGCTTCAAATCGATCACTGTCATCGCGAGAAACATGAGGAAGACGAGCACCCACACGCCGACTATGAGGTAATACCACCATGGCGCGGTAAGAAGAAAAAACGCGTCGTTTGTAATGCCGAAAAACGAGTTGAGGAAAAAAGGAACGATGACGGCAATGAGTCCGCCCGCGAGCTCGACAATCGGATATTGGACGGAAAGCGCCTTATCGCATGAACGGCACCTTCCCCGCTGGATAATGAAACTAAAAAGCGGTACGAGTTCGTACCACGAGAGTGTCTTGCCGCAATGCATGCAATGCGAGCGGCCTCCGATATGCTTTGCGAACAGTGCGCGTTCGGGATTATAGCGGAGCGTGAGGACATTCAAAAAGCTCCCTGCTGCAATCCCGAATGCGAACGATATGCATGCGTAGATGACTATCATGATTTATCGTCCCATATACACGCAATAGGCGTTCGATGCCGCGCAATTGCATGAAGGGGCAATCTCAAGAGGACTCCCGATCGGGCTTACGTCGAACGTATCGGCATCCGCGCCCGAATAACTCTGCGTATCTCCCGGCCTGTCGCCCTCGAGACACGTTCCGAGAATATACACGTCATTCGCTATCTTATAGTAAGCATATTGGCCTCCCTGCGGGTCGGTGGGAAGACCGGGGACGATGGTATAGAGATCGTCCTGCTTGGGATACTCACGGTTCTCACTATAATAATTCTCAAGTCCGTTCTGGACCTGCCGAAGATCCGCGATACGGCGGGCATCACGGGCCTTCCGGCGCGCATCGCCCAACCCCACAAGGAGCGTGGAGGAAAGCAAGCCTACGATGGCAACCACAACAAGCATCTCAATCAGAGTAAAACCGCTCCGTGTTTGTCGCTTGTTATCGTTTTTCATTCTTCGCTTGTCTTCCCTCCCCGTTCCTATGGTTATTGACCGGTGATGACGCGGCAATACTTATAGCCGGTCGTACAGGTATATCCTCCGCAACCCGAATCGACTTTCTGATCCTCCGGATTCTCGAGACATCCTCCTGCATAGAAGGTCTGCGTGCCCGATGCGGATGCCTGATACGCCACACCGAGCGGATCGTTTGTGGCGGGCATGCCCGTCGTGGATGTCGGATAGCCGTTCACGGTGTATCTGAGCTCCGCCCAGTTCAGAATCTGCTGAACTTCGCTCAACCGCTTCGCATCGCGCGCTTTTGAGCGGGCGCCTCCCAATCCCACTACGACCACGGAACTGAGGAGTCCTACGATAGCGACTACTACGAGCATTTCGATGAGTGTGAAACCTTGGTTTTTCTTCATTGTTTTGTTTTTAACAAACTAAACTCGACCTTTCTTCGTTTCTATCATTATACATCATTCTTCCCCCCGTTAAAACGCGTTCGTCAGACTGTAGAGAGGGAGAAGAATCGATGCAAAGAGTCCCGCCACCATCACGCCGATCATGACAAGCAGTATCGGCTGAATGAGCTCCACGAGATTCGAAACCTTGTCCTCCACCTGGCGACCGTAGTAGTCGCTGATTTTCGAAAGCAACGAGTCGAGACGCCCGGTCGATTCCCCGACCGCGATGAGCTGAGAAACGAGCGGAGGGAAATAAGGCATGTTTTTCAATGCTTGTGAGAGCAGCTGGCCCTTACGGATACTCTGTGCGGCCTCCCGGAGGATATCCCGATACACGAAATTGCCTATCGTATGGGACGAGATTTCGACTGCTTGGGGGATAGTGAGTCCTCCCTGGATCAGTACCTTGGTCGATTCCGCGAAACGCGCGAGATAAAGATACTGGAAGAGGGAACCGAAAATGGGAATACGGAGTGTCAGTTCGTTCATGACCGCCTTCCCCTCGTCGGTCTGCAGATAGTCGATAAGGAGGAACACCACTATGCCCACCACGAAAATGAGCGTCCACCACCAGTTTGTGAGGAATGTGCTGAGTGCGATGATGATTTTGGTGAAAATGGGAAGTTTCACGTTCGCCTCCTGGAATATGGGCAGCATTTGCGGGAGCACCATAGTGAGCATGACGACCACCACGATTGCAAAAAGACCGAGCACGAATGCGGGATAAATGAGCGCGTTACGCATCTTTCCGAGGAGAATGGACTGCTTCTCCAAGTAGTCCGCAAGGAAGTCGAGTACTTCGCTGAGACGCCCCGTTACTTCCGCCGATTTCACCATGTTCACATAGAATTCGGAAAACACGCCGGGATGGCGAGCGAGTGCCTGCGAAAGAGAAAAACCGGAATCGATGTCGGACGCCACGACCGAAACCACCTCCTTCAATATCGGCTTCGTCGTCTGTTGGTACAGGCTCCGCAGGCTGTCGCCGATCGGCACCTGGGAAGCGAGGAGCGTTGCGAACTGCCGCGTGAATATCATGAGGTCCGCGGTTTTCACTCGCTCAAAGAAATCGAGGATACGCGTGAAAAAGGTGTCCTCCTTCACGATGTCGATATTCAGTATGAAAAGACCGTGAGAGGCGAGAATACTCGTCGCCGATTCACGGGAAGCGGACTCCACGTTGCCTATCTGGAGTTCCCCCTCTTTGGTGCGCGCTTTATAGCTGAATTTCATCTCGTAGGTTCATTATACCAAAGCACGCGCATTACGTGCGCTCCAGTAGAATGCGGAGTTCTGCGGGGTTCAGCGAGTGCTGTTCCGCCTCCTCGAGCGATATTTCCCGCTTCCGTACGAGACTCACGAGCGAACGGTTGAGCGACATCATCCCCTCCTGGACGCTCGTTTCGATCACAAGGTCGATCTGATAGATTTTCTTCTCCCGTATCAGATTGCGGATGGCGGAATTCGTAAGCATGATTTCGGTCGCGGGAATACGGCCTCCGCCGAGACGCGGGATGAGGCGCTGCGAGACGATGCCAACCAATGTCGAAGCGAGCTGCGAGACGACCTGCCCCTGCTGCTCCGGCGGGAAGCTGTCGATGATACGATCAATCGTCTGCGAAGCGGAATTGGTGTGAAGTGTTGAAAAAACCACGTGTCCCGTTTCGGCTGCCGTCATGGCAGTCGCAATCGTTTCCGGGTCGCGCATCTCGCCGATCATGATGACGTCGGGGTCCTGGCGGAGCACCGCGCGGAGCGCGTCGTGGAATGAGAGAGTGTCCTGACCCACTTCACGCTGGGAAATGATGCAACGGTCCTGTGCGAACAGGTATTCGATGGGGTCTTCGACGGTAATGATATGGTCGGTACGGGTATGATTCACCTCGTCCAGCACGCCCGCAAGCGTCGTTGATTTGCCATGCCCCGCAGGACCCACCACCAACACGAACCCTTGGGTGAGTTTTGAAAAATCATGGAGGAGCGGAGGAAGGTTAAGTTCGTCGAGCGTCTTGATCTGCGACGGAATGACGCGGAGTGCCGCAGCCATGAATCCTCTCTGTACGAACACATTCACGCGGAAGCGCGCCTTGTCCTCGTAATTATAAGAAAGGTCGAGCTGGCGGAGCTTCGAAAAGCGATCCTTCTGCTCGGGCGTGAGTAATGCGAGCACGAGTCCCTCGGCATCCTCTTTCGTAAGCACGGCCTCCTTCGTGAGCGGGATGAGCGTGCTATCCACGCGGATAGTGGGACGCCGCCCTACGCCGATATGCAAATCGGACGCGTTCTGGCGTACGGTCGTAAGCAGCAGTTCATTCAGCTTTCCGGTGTAGTCGATCATGTTTTATTCCTCTGTCGTCTCGCGGAGCACCTCTTCGACAGAAATCAGCCCTTCCAGTGCCTTAAGCATACCATCTTGCCGCATGGTTGCCACGCCCTGTCGGCGCGCCTCATCCCACAGCGTTCCCTCGGTGAAACCTTTATTGATAAGGTCACCAAGCTCCCTTGTCATGTGGATGATCTCATAGAGTGCAACGCGCCCCGAGGTCCCTCTCCCCTTACACGTCTTGCATTCGGGGTTGTTCCCTTTTTTATAAATAGTGTAGGGCGCTTTGAACGGCTTCGTCTTTTTGAGTTCCGGAGGCAGCGTCTTCATGCTCGCATCGATTGCCTTTTCTATTTCCGCGGGCGCTTTCCCCTCCGTTTTGCATTCGGGGCAGAGTTTCAATACCAGGCGCTGGGCGATGACCATATTGAGGGCGGAAGAGAGGAGAAACGGAGGAACACCCAGATCGACAAGGCGCGGGATGACACCCACCGAATTGTTCGTATGGATGGTTGAAAGCATGACATGACCGGTAAGTGCCGCATTTACCGCAAGATTCGCGGTCTCCGCATCGCGGATTTCACCCACCATAATGACATCGGGGTCCTGACGCAGAATCTGCCGAAGACCCGAAGCGAACGAATAATTTATTTCCGGGCGTACTTGCGACTGGTTCGCACCCTCCATCACATACTCAACCGGGTCCTCGAGCGTCACCACGTTTACTCCCTCGGTATTCAGCTGCTGCATGATCGAATACAGCGTCGTGGATTTTCCCGAACCGGTAGGACCGCTAATCAGAATCATGCCGTACGGACGGCGAATCCCCTCTTCGAGGATGCGTCCGTTGTAATCGCTGATACCGAGCTGGGCGAGACCTTTCAATCCGGTGCGGGGGTCAAGCACGCGGATGACCACCTTCTCTCCGCTCGGCGTGGGGAATGTTGCGACACGATAATCGATTTCTCTTCCGAGAAAATTGGTGCGAAATCTTCCGTCCTGGGGGATGCGGGTCTCGTCGAGTTTCAGACGTGCAAGCACCTTTACCCGCGACACGACCGGCTGAATAAGATTCGGAGGAAGCGATACTACTTCATGCAGGGTACCGTCTATGCGAAAACGAATACGCAGCCTGTTCCGTTGCGGTTCGATATGAACATCGGATGCGCCTATTTCGACGGCCTGCCGGAGTGTGGATGCGACAATTTTGATGACGGGGGCCTCTTCGCCCCGTGCCCCGCCTTCCAAATCGACTGCCTTATCGTCGCTCTCGCGCGTCCCGACTTCTTTGACCGCCGCTTCGATTTCATTCTTATAAGGCATGTATCTCCGCCACATTTCCGCAAGGTCGGAGAGTGTGACCAGATAGATGCCGAGACTCATACCCTGCTGTTTCGCGATGAACCGAAGCGCTTCCTGCGCACGCACGTCGTCCGGGCGGAACATACCGACAATCATCATTCCCTTCGTCCGCTCGATGGGCATCACACGATAGGTCATCGAAACCTCTTTCGGGATGATTCTTAATAATTCCTCCGGTACGGCCTTCACGTCGATTTTCTTGTAGGGCGCGCCAAGAAGCTCGCTCTTCACCTTCGCGATTGCCGCCTCATCACCGAGCTTCTTCTCATACACGATATCCTCGGGGAGCTTTCCCGAAAGGGATGCTTCCTGCATGACCGACGCGACGGTCTGAGGAGTGAGAACCCCGCGCTTTCCTAATTCTTCGAATAATTGTTGATCAGTCATAAAAAAGAGAGCCGTACCGGGGTCTCTGCATACTCTCCGCCGCAATCCCGCCGATATTAGATGGGCTTGAAGGGATTATCCCTCCCCGCCTGCGGGAGCGTGAGTACAGAGCTGTAATCCCGGAGCAATTTGAAATTCGGCGCTTCGATAACCGTTTTCGGATCGAACTTCGCAAGCTTCGTAAGCTGATTCAGTTCCTGGAGGCGCGTAGGAGCTCCGATATCCGTGAGCAGTTCGGGTTTCGTGAAAAAGAGATAATAGCCGCCGACGAAAATGATGCCGATGAATACGACGGTGAACACGATACCCATCCAGTTCGTTCTCTTCTTTTCTTCTTCGATGACGATAGCCATGGTGGTTAGATTTGGAAATACATTTCGACAGTGATATCGACGCCGTCCTGGGCCCCTTTCGCGCCTGCCGGCTTGAATGACATCTTCTTCACGTTCGCGATGCGCACGGTAGTTTCAAGTTTCTTCACGAATTCCTTAAGTGATGCATAATCGCCGCGTGCGGCAAGATCGAGTTCCAACACGCCGATTTTTTTCAGAAACGACTGCGCGGATGAACGAGAAGAGAGTACTTGGAATTTCGCCGACGTTATCTTCACGCCGCTCACGGAACCGATGGCCTCAACCTGTCGGAGCGCGCGAACCGCCTGCTCTCCGTTCGGAATAGCGAGCGACACCGTCTCCTGGATGTTCTTTACGTTCTTGAACTGGTCGATGAGCGACTCAACCTGATCAATTGCCTGCTTCTGATTACTATACAGCGAATTCTGCGTTGCTACCTTAGCGCGCTTCTCGTTTATTTTTTTCATCTCTCCTTGGATGAGATTCAGATATACGAAGAGAGCCCCGATGAAGAAGAGTCCTGCGATGCCGATGCTCAAGATTCGTTTGGTGGAAATGCGCATGGTTTATATGCTGGGTTTCGCGAGGAATTCCCTCTTCAGCGTTATTTTCATGGCAAATGTAATCCCCCCTCCCTCTCCTGCCTGCAGACCGACGTTCTCGAGAAGCACCTTGGTGATTTCGGGAGCTTTCTCGAACACCGCCATCTGCTGTGCGAGCGAGTCGAACGAATCCGCGAACCCTTGGAGGCTCGCTACTCCGTTTTCGGCGTCAAAAGACATGTCCTTGAAAAATACCGGCGCGATGACGTTCTTTTCGAGAACTCTGAAGACGTTCGACGAGAAAATGTGCTTGTCGAGCGCCGTGCGCAGATTCACGATCTGGGAATAGAAACCGATGAACTTCTCCTGGTCCGCCTCGTTGATCTTCTTCGCCAGCGTTTCGAGCTGCCCGTCGATTGCGACTGACTGGTCATCCAAATACTTGGTGTAGCCGAATTTGATACCGAAATAGACGAATATGGAAAATGCGAAAAGCACCCCTGAAAAAATCATAAGCCGCCATGGCAACCCTACCGAGGGTCCCTGTGCGGCAAAATCTCCTCCTGTATTCTGCTGTTGTTCGAGATTGGGGCTCATACGTGATAACGAAGTGCCAGTCCGAGAGCGACTGCGAGTTCGCGGTCCAGTGATTTCACCACCGACTCCAGATCACCCGGATGGGAAAAGGAACGAAGGGGGTCTGCCTGCCTCACCGGGATGCGCATCTGATCCTTGAAGTAATTCTCGGCTCCCAGAAGATTCGCCCCACCGCCGGAGAGAATCAGCCCCTCTACCGTCTTTCCCGAAGACTTTTCAAAAGTACGGCGGACTCTATCACACTCCTGTATTATAACATCCAAAAAAGGCAAAAGCGAAGTTGATAATTCGTATTCGCCTCCCGATCCGAGAAGTCCGCGACGCCGCTTCAGCTCTTCCGCGCGCGTAGCGGTGATATCGAGCGAGCGGCTGAGCGAGCGCGTAAGCGAAGTGCCGCCGTGATCGATCTGATGCACGTGCTGGGCGATTCCGTGGTCGACGAGAATGCTCGTCGTCGACTCCCCTCCTATATCCACGATCTGCGTGAGGCCGTCTCCCGATGCCGTAAGAGCCCGTATGAGGGCCTGATGTTCCACCTCAATCGCAATAAGATGGAGTCCCGCGGATTTAAAAATGGACTTATACCGCTCTATCGTCTCGTTCGGAATAGCGATGATGAGAAAGCGCTGGATGGTCTGTCCGCGGTCGTTCTGAAATTCGGAAATCTTCACTGATTCGATGGTAACCTGCTCGACCGGTACGGGGATATATTGTTTTGCCTGGAATTTGAGCGCTTGAGCCGACTCTGCGGGAGAAAGCGAGGGCATTTCAATCGGCACGAAGAATGCGCTGAACACGGGGATGGAGGCGACGACATTTTTCGTTTTCGGTTTCACCTCGGCAATGAGCTGCTGCAGCATCGGTAGTGCGTCCCGTTCCGAAATCTTGAGAGAACTTGTTTGGATGGCCGCGTTGCCACGTTCGAGGTACTCCTTGGTGTAGAGAATGCCGTAATTATCGAGCGTGAGAGTCTCCCCCCTCCTCGAGGTCTCGACGAGTTTCATCGTCACTGTCCCGATATCGATGCCAAGTACGCTCTTCGCGGTAAATGCCTTTTTAATATCCTCAAAGAACTCGGAAATGCCGAAGTTGATCATCGTACTTTCATTTTAGCACAGGAGCGCACTCCGTGCGTTACAATAGAAATATCACCTATGTCCCTCTTTTCGTTCGTATGCGATGCGCTTTTCCCGCCGTCATGCGCGATATGCAGCGCGATACTCTCTCCCCATGCTCGGTTTTCGGCGCTCTGCGACGAATGTTTTTCATATATAGCCGTACGCTCCGGGTTCATATGCCCTGAATGCGGAAGAAGGTGTCCTTCATATGCGCGTACGTGCCACCGGGGGATGCCCTATGCCTTGGGTGCCGCGACGGACTTCAAGAACGATGCGATACGGGCGCTCATCCATGCCCTGAAATACGGCGGAAGAAAAGATACCGCAAAGCCCATTGGAAATCTTCTCGCCTCCTATGCACTGTCGCTATCCCATGAACTTCCCTTCCGGCTCAGAGAAGCTATGATCGTTCCGGTACCGCTCCATACGAGCAAAGAGCGGCTCCGTGGTTACAACCAATCGCGCATAATCGCCGATGCGTTTGCCGCCGCGCTCCGCGAGGATGCGCCGACGGTGACGAATGGAATGTTAATCCGTACAAAAAATACCGATTCTCAGACGAAACAGGAGAATAATCACGCGCGCAAAGAAAATATGAAGAATGCTTTCGCACTTGCCGCGCCGTATTCCCTTCGCGGCAAGGCGGTAATCCTCATAGACGACGTGACAACCTCGGGAGCTACGCTCGGCGAAGCCGCACGCACCTTGCGGGGTACGGAACCGCGTTATATCTTCGCGCTCACCGCCGCAAAAGCATAACAAAATCCCGCATTATGCGGGATTTTTCCTTACTGTTCGCGGATTTTCCTCTTCAGTTGTGTCGTCGAAGTGGCTGCTTCGACCGGGTATTCGTATGCGCTGCAGGTATTATTGTTTTTATCGGTGATGGTGAGTGTCGTCGCGTCGGTCGTGCTGGCCTGTCTGGAAAACACCACTTTTACCGTCGAGGTATTCGCCGTCCCCGGTGTCGCATGGGGGAATATCCAGTCATAGCGCCAGCTTGTAGACGATGCTTCATCACCGGAACGATTCACGGAGCTTGTGGAAAAGAAGTCGGTAATGCGTCCGATGGGCGCGGGAGCAGGAGTCCATTCGAAACCGACAAGGGGATAATAATATGCGGGGGTAGTCGTCGCCGCAGAGAGGGCCCAATCCCTCACCTCGGTACTCGTCGAAGACCATGCGCCCTCGGAATCTCTTGCTCTCACGGTCGCTTTGTAGTCGGTGCTTCTTACCGCGCCATTCGTGAGCGGATCCTTGAACCATCCCGTGTATTCCTGGGTGGAAAGAGCGAGTCCTTTCGGAGGTCCTACGCGCTGTACTCCTCCCGCGGCATATTCCTGCACAGTCAAACCTCCCGTACCATCGGGCCTCACGAGGGAGAACTGAACATCACTCAGATGATCGGAGTTGATGTCGCTCGGGTCGATGCCATCCAAATCGGTATAATCGAACCGCACGCGATATCTCGGCTCTTCCGCACACCATGCGCGTCCGCTTCGGTTGTACATCGGTTCTATCTGGCCGACGGTCGGCTCCTCTATCTTCACATTGTCCACGACAGGAGGTCTGTTCACGATCTGTGCCGCCACAAGACATTTCGATGATGCATCCGCCGCGCCGCATTCGAGTGCAAGCGAACTCGCCGGACTCTCCGGGTCGGTGAATGCAATCCACCCCGCGATATCGCCACCCCATGCCTCGCCGTAGAAACGGCGGGTTGTGCGATCGAAACGGATACCGTATTCCACTGTCTCGGCAATCGCATACGCGGAATCATAAAGCGTTTGGGGAATGAGTTTTATAACCGCATACGCCTGTTTCAGAGTGAAGTGTTCCTTCAGTCTTCCGAACTCCAGAGCGAGAATGGATGAAGAAAAAGGATTTTGCGGTTCGGAAGAAACTGCCGCATGCGGAGTACCATCCGTCTTTTTTGAATTCAAACTTACCCATCCGTCCCATCTGTTCTGTCCTCCCGCCATGAATTGTTCCGCAGCGAAAAAGCGGGCCCATCCGCGCACTTCGGAAGTATTAGGATCGAATATTGCTCTGCAAAAATCCGCTTTTTCCGGCAGGTTCGTCGGATTATCGGGACATCCTTTCAAATCGTCCGCATTGAACGAAAGCCATGCATAGCCGTGACCGCCGGAAACCGAGGCCCAGGCAGCACCAGAAAACACCCCGCTCCTATCCATCTGCACGGTGTATTTGGTCGTGCTTGCATTGGTGAAACGTATCCATCCGAGTCCTGCGTCCTGTTTCCCCCCTGCCCCCGTCTTTCCCGCAACAGCCCACGCATTCCCGACCACCACCCTCCACGGGTTCAGTACTACCGAGGAAGATGCGCTATCGGTCATTTTCCTCACGGTATAGACGTAAGGTTCTTCACTGAAAGGCACATTCGTATCCTTGTACACATAGGCGTTCGCCACAACCGCGGACTGCGAAGCAAGTCCTCCTCCCGTGCGGATGACCTCGAAATTACCGGAGAGAAGACTATTCCACCGTACCTGTATTTCTCCCGTCCGATTCTCGGTCGAAGTGGACACATACTGCACCGAAACGCGGAGATCATTCACCGCAAAAGGATAGGTATAGACGTTTGTACTCGGACCGTAGGAGCACCCGCCGCTCGCATGACATGCTCTCACCCGATAATAATAGTAGGCGTCCTCGTTGATGTTCGTATCGCTGTAAAAAGTGGAACTCGCAGCAAGAGGAATATCGACGATACCGGAAGAGAATAAAGGATCGTTCGTCCTCTCTACCACATAGGAATCTTCGTTGTCCGCGCGATCGGTCCATGCAAGTTCTACGCGGAGAGGACCGTCCGTCTTCACATAGGTCGCGGTGAACCCCGTGGGAGACGCGGGAACGGTAATGGTCGTTTCGGGAGAACGCGAAATCTGCTCGGGACGTTCGGAACCGTCTTCGTTTTTCGTCACGCAATATTCTCCACTCTCATAGAAACTCACCGCATACGTGTACGACTGTCCGTCCACGAGCGCGTTCGTATCGTTCAGGAAGTAATAATCCTTCCCTCCCGCATTGAAGGTGAATGATGCATCGGCGAACAGAGGGAAACCCGGCGCAGTAGGCGTACGGTCCACGCGGAATCCTCCGTATCCCGCGAAAAGGGGTGAGAGCTGAGAACTCGTGGCGAACTCAATATAGTTGGCGGTCGGTGTCTTTCCGTATGCGCGGACATCCGCGGGAGCTCCCGTGATTGCGGGATGAGTATCGGTAGTGAGAGAAGGAGTGAATGCGGAATTCACGCAGGTATTCCCCACGTCGCAGGACTGTATGCGGAACTGCACCTTCGAGCCGGGGTCGATGGGAATTTTCCCTATGCTCCATCGCTGTGCATCGGTATACGCATGCGGACCAAGCCCGATAATCGGTGAAGATGATGCGAGTCTGTTGATGGGAATGGAAAGACCGGAATCGGGGTAACGCCTGATAAGATTGAAATGATCGGGCGCGTCACCGGACGTCTGGCTCCACGAGATGTCGATTGCGCAGCTCCGATTCGCCCGTTTCGTGGATGCCATACTGTCCGCCGGGCTCATCGCCGCATGCACATCATAAAAAAACAACCCTAAAAGAACGGGCATGAGGAGAAAAAGAAATGGGCGGTTTCTCATCCCTTTCATTATATCAAATATGCGGAAAGTGGACGCGCGGCTAATGCTTGATATAGCGGTAGACGCGGATATCCACGTTCGCCGATGTTTTCTGGCCGAGTACCGTCACACAGCGCATGAGTCCGTTATACACGCCGAGCGTGTAGCCGGAAGGACAGGACTTCGTAAACTCGTATCCTAAATCGCCATCTTTCAGACCTCCCGTTGTCGGGGTGAATGACTCCGGACAATCTTTGTACATCGGCTCCATGGCGGTTCTCTGCGGCCACACGTCCTTATCGCATGCAAGATGCTCCATCCCTGTAGGAACCGTACCCGGGGGGTTCGTGGTCTGCGTATACTGATAGGAGTACACGTTGTTCAACGGATCATCCTCGAAGCAGTAAAGGCGCGATTTGCCGATACACGCGCTGTATCCCTTATTGCATGAACTTGAACGTTTGAACTCCGCCTGAAGCCACGTCGAATTACGCGCCCGCTCCATGAGACCGACCATGCCGCACCTATTTCCCGACGTGTTATCGAAGGTCCACCCCGTACAACTCGCACCCCCGCCTGCCGTACTGGGAACGGTGGTGTCCATAGAGACATTGGTCCACACCCAGTATTCCTTCCCGCCATTACCAAGATTGGTACCCCCCACATTCACATTAATGCCATTCCTCGGCCCCGACATCAGATCATCCCATCCATAAGCAATCCATTCGCCATCCATGCGGCGATATGCGTACTTTTTTGAAAACCTGTTCTTTGGCGCAGTACTCGCATCATCCTGGATACCGACCCATGCCTTCCATGTACCGCCGACACCTGTCGCATCCGCCTCTCCTTGGCAGAGTGCATCAGCCCCCGATATGCCTCCGAGTTTTCCGCTGTAGGTGCCGTTCGTAACGAACGCGCGGCGGATACAGAGCGATTCGATATTGTCGATAGTGTCGCTTATTTCACTGAGATGTACCTGCCGTATGGGAGCATCGGCGGCTATGGGATAGTCGGTCCACGCGGGATTGGGGCACCGCCCGGTCACATTCATGAGTGCATTCCGTATCTCGTCGATGTGGAGTCCCCGCACGGGAGTAGCGCCTCCCACAATCGCTTCGCTCCATGTGGGCGCGCTCGCCACGCCGAACACGCCGCGCACCCTCTCCACTTCCGAACGGAGCTCAAGGATATCTTTTGCGCGGACTATGTCTCCCTGGCGCAAATTATTATTGATGCGCGCGACAAGACGCTTGCTTGGACTTCCGTATTCCACTCCTCCGTAGAACACGGAGGACCGCCCACCGGAAGATGCGGGGTCATGGGCGATGCTCGTCACATAGGATGACTTCGTCGACTCGGCGAACCAGACGGGCTGCCCGGTCTCCTCGTGGTATTTTGCGAACACGCCGCGCGAGGGAGAAACTCTGTCCGCACCGCCTACATAAAGACCCTCTCCCGCGACATGCTTCAGTGAGGCAATGGTAAGCCATTCGTTTTTGAGGAGCGAACCGTTTCCGTTCAGTGCAAGACCGAACTGATAGGGAGGCTCCGCGCACGGTGTCATAATGCAGGTCTGACATGTATTGCCTACGCACGCATCTCCGTTCCAGTTCCTCTCTTCAATCCAGGCATTCGCGTATCCCGAATCCTCGCCCGCCACATAGAAGGCCGCCCAATTGCGGACCGCGAGTGCGCGCGCGGTACCGGAATGGTCCGCTCTCTCCCACGTCGGCCCCGAAAAATCCTCTTTCAAATAGGCGACATACCATGAATTATTGTTGGTCCCTGCGAGAAGCGGACGTTCGGGATAGAATCCCCAGCTCTGGATATCGATTATTCTTCCGTTCGAGCCGCTCTTCTTCCATTCCCGCACGATTTCTCCCGTGTCCGCATTAATGCTATATACTGCGAGCCGATCGTCGTACATCTTCCCGCCCACGAACAACTGATACTGAAAAGGATTCGTCGCGGCGATGGTCGTGAGTTTCGCATCGGGGAAGTGCTGTATCCACTGGAAGTTCAGGGAATGGTCGAACGCATAGACATAGGAACCGGATCCGGGACCGCGCTGTTCGAGCCCTACCGCGAACACACCGAGGCTGTTTGTCACCACATCAACGAACTGCACATCTTCGACCGTCACCCTGTTCTTCTCGTAATGAGAACCCTCCACTACCGTAAGAAAAATATTGGCGGACACGGACACGGCACCCGCGGAGGCGCTGACAGCTACTGTATAGGTACCGGGACGGGAAAGGAGCCCGGGAGTTATGGTAAAAACGGAATCGAAAGTGGGATTCACGATGCTCTGAGGAGAAAAGGTCGCCGAAAAACCGGAAAGCCCGCCCGAATCGGAAACGGAGAGCGCATAGGTGTCAGTGGTTCCTCCCCGATCGAGATTCAATAGAAATTGTGCCGCCTCTCCCTGCTTCACCGTGACGCTGTTCACGAATGGAACCGAAAGCGTAATAGCACCCGCCGCATGGGTTTGGGGGGCGAATCCTCCGTGCCATGCCATCTTTTCCATTACGAAAGAGGTAATACTATCGAGCGGCGTCGCGAAAAGATTGTCGGGAAACAGACTGCTTACTGTATTTCCATGTTCCACGCCGTAGGGGCTCCGCACCCTCTGCGGACCGGTAGGCGCGGGGACGGGTCCTTCGGGGACGGGCGCTGCGGGACTGCCGCGCAGCGACTGTACGGGAATATCGGACGGTTTTCCGTTATCGGAACGGAGTGCCTCGACGTAACCGAATACCTGTGAGCTCGATTGGAATGCTCCTACGCTGTAAATTTTCCCGCCATAGGCGGCTATCCCCTCCGATACATCGGAGAAAAAGGTGTTGTCGCTCTGTCTTGCACTATTCTCCCATCCCGGAAATCCTACCGCCTGTACGCAGTTCGGCATTCCCGCGAAAAAAACGAGAGATACGAGCCCCGCAAAAAAGAAAGAAAGAATTTTCTTCATGAGGAGGGGTAAAGACAGGCATTCCGTACAGTGATATCGAGAATGTCCCTGCAACGGACCAATTTCGTCCTCTGGTCTGTGCTTTGCAACCCGATGAATAGTTCACAATCCGTTCTCGAGGACGGCATTTTCATCGTATCGCATCGAATAGTTTTGCCATTCGCGAGGAGTGAGAGCAGAATCCTGTCAGTACATCCCGTAGAAAGTTTGACGTCGCGGATATTGGCGCATAACGCGGCATCACCCGCGGCAGCGGCCTTCCCGAACCAGTAGGTGGCTTCGCATTCGCTCCCCGCCGCAGGAGTCGCGGCACCCGCGCATACCGAAAGATCACCGGTCCTCTTCACCTTCGCGCGCAGCACTCTTCCCTCGCAAAAGGCCTTGGTCACGAGCGTACCGTCCACCTTATCGCACCACGCGGTATTGTAATTATTCCCCGTATTCGCAAGCGCGATATTATTCCTGCACGCCGTACGGAGATCTTCATCGCGAAGGGTATCGCACTCATCAAAACTCCCGCGATTCATTATTTCCTTCATTTTCACTTCCTCATTCAAACGCATCATTATTTTTTCCGCGTCACTTGGGAAGAAAAGGGAAATACCCCATGCGAGAGCGGCAAGAAAAACAAAAACCGAAACGCCTCGGATGATTCGCTTCGATCGGGGGTTCATCCCCTTTATTCTATCAAAATCGCACTATATTAGTAGCATCCGATACGGGAGGGAACGCTCGTACATCCTTTCTGGATGTTGTAACAGGACAGTCCGTCCGCCTCCACGCCCCCCACGCCGCACGACTCCCTTCCTCCGCTGCAGGTATACTGTCCGTCCGGCGTCACGCTGCTTCTCGATTGTTCCCAGTTCGTACCGCCCGGAAACGATTTGCAGTTATTCTCCGCGGAATCGCTCCATCCGTGCGAGCGTGAAGTACATGAATTAGGACTCCATCCGTTGCAGATATTCGAAGAAAAACTCCGACTGCATGCCGGTGTTTCGCTCCAGTTCAGATACTGGTTCCAGCCCGAAGGGCACGAGGACGCGCTGAAGCGGCAGAAACGCGCACCGGCGGTACCCACTACGATTTCTCCACCACCCAATGTGCAATCGAACTGTGAATGGGCGCTGTTCACGAGCGGACAGAGACCCGCAACCGTTTTCGATTGGAGTT
>Ga0172379_10005819_pt1 | contig 16982 bp, 15 predicted proteins | sample GrowelOW334metaG_FD_119756 | JGI IMG/M metagenome (GOLD analysis project Ga0172379, IMG submission 119756) | Groundwater microbial communities from an aquifer near a municipal landfill in Southern Ontario, Canada - Groundwater well OW334 metaG | ecosystem: Environmental > Aquatic > Deep... | reverse complement strand
GACACGATCGATTCCGCCGCGCTCGCGCTCGGCGCGACGGCCGGAGACGAAGTCTGCGTCGCCCTTCTCATGGAATCGGGCCGCGCCGTGGGGAACGTGCTGGCCAAGCTCGTCAACTTCGTGAACCCGTCGCTGATCGTCGTCGGCGGCGGCTTGGCGATAATCGGGGAGCGCTACATCGCCTCCATCCGCGAGGCCGTGTACCGGCGCTCCACGCCCCTGGCGACCAGCGACCTGGTGGTCAAGAAATCCCAGCTTGGCCAGGAAGGCGGCGTCGTGGGCGCGGCCGTGCTCGTACTCGACGAAATCCTGTCGCACCGGAACGTATCGAAAATCGTCGGAGGAAATTCGAATGTCGCAAAACCGTAAACCGACCGCCTGCGTCGTCGGCGCCGGTTTCGCCGGTCCCGCCCACGTGGAAGCGCTGCGCCGAAACGGTATAGAAGTGCTTGCCCTAGCCGCCGACGGCTTGGAAGAGGCGAGTAGACGGGCGGAGGACCTGAACATCCCGCGGGCCTTCGGATCCCTTCGCGAAGCGCTTGAAAAATCAGGGGCGGACGTCTTCCACCTGGCCGTACCGAACGCCCTGCACGCGCCCTATGCGCGGGAAGTCTTGGCCGCGGGGCACCACGTTATCTGTGAAAAGCCCCTCGCGCTTTCAAGCGCTGAATCCGCCGAACTCGTCGACTCTGCCGCCGCCTCCGGAAAGGTCGCGGCGGTATCGTACAATCTCCGCTTCTATCCCATGGTCCGGGAAGCCCGTGAACGGATCGCTTCCGGCACGCTCGGAAAGATCCACGCGGTGCACGGTTCCTACCTCCAGGATTGGCTCCTCTACGACACGGACTGGAATTGGCGGCTCGATCCCTCGCGCGGGGGTGTTCTACGCGCCGTGGCAGATATCGGAACGCATTGGCTCGATATGGCCACGTACGTAACCGGCCTCAAAATCGAGAAAGTATTGGCGGATTTTTCCACGGTGCATCCGTTCCGCAAACGACCCAAGGGGAACGTGTTGACCTTTTCAGGCGCAAAAAGCGAGGAAACGGAAGACGTGCACATGACTACCGAGGACCAGGCGGCAATTCTTCTGCGTTTCTCGAACGGCGCCCTCGGATCCCTCATGGTGTCACAAACGAGCGCGGGGCGCAAGAACCTTCTCTCCCTGCAAGCGGACGGAGGCGCCGGTTCCCTCGCCTGGAATTCCGAGGATCCGAACCGACTTTGGCTGGGACACCGAGGAGGGCCGAACGAAATCCTGGACAAGGATCCGTCGTTGTTGTCCTCTTTCGCCCGTAAGGCCGCCGCGTATCCTGGCGGCCACCAGGAAGGCTACCCCGACACTTTTCGCCACTTCTTCGCCGCCGTCTACGCGTATATCGCCGAAGGCGACTTCTCCGCCCCCCGCGACTTTCCGACCTTCGAGGACGGTCATCGGGAAATGACGTATTGCGACGCGCTCCTTGCCAGCGCGACCGCGGGGCGGTGGGTGAACCTCAGTTGAGCTCCACCGGTACGTAGATGCTCATTACCCGGTTCACGGTCCCTTTCATGTTTTCAGGCCTGTAGCGCTCAAAACCTATCGAGCCGGTTTCGTCCGTCCGCAGCCGGTACGGGGTCTGGGGGAACCAGACGCCGAAAATGTAGTTGAAGGCGTCGCGCGTCCTTCGGGCCGGGCCGTCGTACTCGAAAACCGCGTAGAGGCCGCCGGGTATGCGGCGTTCCTCGAAGCCCGAGGGAAGCGGTACGTCCGGCTCTAGCGGCGCGCAGGCAAAATACTCAAAGCTCGCGCCCTCGGGTATCAGTCCGTCCAGCTCGTACAGTCCCAGCCCGTAGAGCTCTTGAGCCGGCGTGAGATCGGCGGACCATCGATCGCAGAAATCCTTCCATAGGCCGAGAATCGTCCGAGCTCCCGAATAGCCTTCCATCACCACGGTTTTTCCGATCCCGAATACGCGCCGCTCCTCTAGGGTTTCAAAGCTCGGCGGCGCCGGCGGGAACGCGCTCATGTCGCCGCCGAGGGAATCGATGCGGCGATAACGCTTCCGAGGCGGGCGGAGTTTGCGGAATATGCCCGGCGGCCAGCCGAAAGCCTTGGCGAACGCGCGGGCAAAGGCTTCCTGGGAAGAAAAACCGCACTCCACGGCAATGTCGATGATGCGCCGGTCGGTGCTGGACAGGAAATCCGCGGCCGCGTCGAGTCTCCGCTTCTTCACGTACTCCGCGACCGGCTCCCCGGCCATGGCCTGGAAGGTCCGGTGGAAGTGAAACGGGGACAGCCCCGACGCCAGCGCGACGGTGGCGACGCTGAGATCCTCGAATAGGTTTTGCTCGATGTAGGCGATGGCTTGCGCCATCCTGGAGCGGTTGTCGTTCATTCCGAGACCGATAATACCGCCGATTCGGCTTGTTCCGTAAGGGTTTCCGCGTTCCGTATCAGGGACAGAGCCGAAACGACGCCGCCCGCGACGCTGGAAGCGGCGAATATTGCCAGAAAAAGCGGAAACGTAAGCATTTCGGCGGCGGTAAGAAGGGCTACGGGCAGGATAAGAAAGAGTCCTAGTCTGATAAGGATAAGAGCGAAAGATGAAAACGCTTTACCCATTCCTTGAAGGCCCGAAACAGCGACAAGGGACACGACTACGCCCGCGGTGGACCAGGAAATCGAGCGCACTTGCGCAGCGCAGGCGTCCACGACCGAGGAGTTGCCGGAGAACGCGCGGAAGATGAGCGGGGCGGCAAGCATGTAGGGGACCACGACGACGGCGCAGACGGCGAGCGCCGTTTTCAGGCACCGCCCGATCGCCTCTTCAAGTTCTTTTTTATTACCCGCTCCCCAGAAGGTTCCCGACATGATCATGCAGGCGCTCCCGATCGCGTAACCGATCATCAGTACGCATTCTTCGATTCGTCCGACCACGATCCACGCGTTGAGCCGTACCGGGCCGAAGACGCCGATCACGCGGTTGAGAAACATGAACGAGAGGGAAACGACTAAAAGGGACAGAGCTTGCGGGAGTCCCACGCGAACGATTTCTACGGCCGCGTTCACGTTTTTCATAGATCCGTCGTTCTCGCGGCGTTTTTTCCCGAAACCGAAACGGTCCGCTTCTTTGGCGACCGAATAGAGGATGAAAACCGCGCTCAGTAGGGTTGCCGCCGAAGTCGCGATCGCCGCGCCCCAGACGCCCCATCCGAAGGCGAACATAAAGAGAGGATCCAGCAAGAGGTTGAGGACGGTGCCCAAGGTCATCGCGACGCCGTAAACGACAGTCTTTCCTTCTCCCATGAGGAGTCCCAGCAGCGCGAGTTCAAAAGCAAGGATGGCGTAGCCGGGTGCGGCTCCCAAGAGATACGCCTTGGCGGCCGCGCGTACGGCGCCGCCGACCGACGGGCCGGCGAACAGGGCGATGAGCGCGTCAGCTCCGACAAAGAAACCTACACCCATGGCGACCGCGCAGATCGCGCCGAGGCCCAGTGCCGCTCGCCCCGCGCGCTCGACGGCGCATTCGTCCTTCGCGCCGAGTGCCCGCGATACCAGCGACGCCGAGCCCGCCATGAGTCCGGAGCCGACGGCCAGGGCGAGGAGGTTCAGCGGTATGGTCAGCCCGACCCCGGTGACTAGGTCCGTCGATTGTCTATTCAGCATCGAGATGAATACGGTATCCGCCGCGCCGTACAAAAATGAAAGGAGATGCCCGGCGAATACGGGAGCGGCTAACATAAGCACGCCTTTATCGAACAATTTCATGATATTCCTCCGTGATGACGCCTATGGTACGCCGTTCACGGAAGAGCGTTTTGATCGTTCTTGCGGAATGCGCTATTTGATAATGAAACGAAAAAGTTGATCCGGAAGGTAATAAAGAGCGATATTAGCATATGAGATATTTTAAAATGGTCCAGCGCTTTCTCTTGGTATATTTCCCTGTTTGGGGAAAGGAGAAGCCAAGAAAAAGGGCTTTTTCGACGTTGATAAAGAAACTGCGGAATAAAAAAGAACTGTCGTATGATCCGGTGCGCGATATCCTGGATGCGGCGTTCGCTGAATCTCTGCTCAAGCTTCAACGAATAACAAACCGTTTGCTCCCAACTTACGCGAAAACCGTCTTGGGCGAAACAGAAAACAGGCAAAAGACTGAGGCCTTCCTTCTAGCGACCGGCTTGAAAAAGTTGAATCGCGACCTCAACGACTTTCGGTTCTCAGTCTTAAGCGAGACGATTATTCAAAATGAGGGGCGAGGTCTCCGCGAAATGGATTCCGCCTTCAGTAATGTATTGGCGATTTTCACCAATGATCTTTTTAAAGAATACAATAGAGGGTATGAAATAAACCTGAGGTTGGCGGATCTTTGTTCATTCGACTATGCTTCGTTCCTTGATCATTTTGTCGTCAACAAGGACAGTCCCGGGATCTATCATTTTTGTTACGGCAAATTGGCGTTGGAACATCTATTGGATCTCTTTTTCTTGACCAATGGATTGGAAATAGAAGACTCAGTTGAAACGGTTTTTGCGCTTTTCACCGATCAGGTGGCAATATCCGACTATGGTCAGGAAGACCTCTACAAAGATTTGGAATCTTTACGGAATCTGCTCTCCAGTGATTTTTCAAGCGATATGTTAGCGGACATCATCCGTTGCATCAAAGAAGATCCCGCTTGGGAAATGAAAACAACAAACTCAGGCGCCGATATTTTTGGAGATGCCGTTCGCGTTTTGACTGAAGACTATCAGCTTGAAAGGCGCGAGTTCCTCCGGAAACGGACAGAACAAGATTTTCTGATCCATCAAAAATCCTTATTCGGCGATAGGGAGTTATTGGCTTTGGGCGGCTATACTCAAGAGATCGGTACGCGCCTATTCAACGGCGGATTACCCGATTTTCTGTATATTCGGCCCTTAAGAATCGTAAAGAGTTTTATTGAATATTTTTTCCAACGCCAAGTATATCCGGCGCTCAATTCTTTTTTTTTGGAGGCGGAATTCGTGAATCCCGAGTCTAAAGTCACCCTGCGTGACGCGGCAGAGGAATTGGACGGATTGGCCAAGACTATTGTAAAATTTGAGGAAGATTTTGTGGGTGCCTCCTTCTCAAAGATCAATTCGATTATCGAAAGGGCCGCGAACGGGTTTATCGACCAAACAGCCAAGCAGAGGGCGAAAAGAACCATCGATGATATCAATGAAGAAGCGGATAGAATAATTCAGAGGTTTTTCTCACGCCTTGCCTTGTTGTACACATCCCTGATGAAAATTCAAATCGATATGAATGCGCGCAACCCGGTTTTGCTCCAAAATGCCGGAACCTTAAGCATATCCAAACCAGGAATGATTGCCGACTTGGGTAACTCGGTCGATTTATTGGAAAAGGTTCAGCGATTGCTGCGGATGTTCGCCGTTGACGTGGAAAAGGCAAAAGAAAACGCTCGCAGTTGGATTTAGGGCCGGCCTCAACAAAGAAGCCCCGCAACCTTCCGGCCCGGGGCTCTCACGTTAACAATGCTGATCCCAGGCGCATGGATGCGCCCAATGATGCGTGGAGTTTCGCTACCGCGAAACTCCGAACAAATAAATCGACAGGAGGTCGATTTATTTGTTCGCCCGCTCGATGAACGAACCGTCGCGGGTATCAAGCTTGATCTTGGTGCCGATGTCGCAGAAGAGGGGCACGTTGACGACGAAGCCGGTGTCCAGGGTGGCGGGTTTCGTCGTTTTGCCTGAAGTGTCGCCCTTGACGCCGGGCTCGCAGTAGGTGATGACGCGGTCGACGGAGATCGGGAGTTCGATGCCGACGGGTTTGCCTTCGTAGAAGGTGACTTCCACTTCGACGTCGTCGTCGGGAGTGATGTAGTTGACGTTATCGCCCATGTCGTCCTTGGAGATCTCGTACTGCTCGTACGAGGTCTGCTCCAGGAATACATAATTGTCGCCGTCGACGTAGGACAGCTTCATCTTGAGGTGATCCAGGTCTACATCGGCGAATTTTTCGCCGGCGTCCAGTCCGAGATCGGCCGTCTGGCCGGTCAGAAGGTTCTTGACGCGGAGCTTGGTGACAAGCGCGCCGCGGCCGCCTTTTTGGCCGAGCATGCGTTGGACGACCAGGATGTCGTTGCCGGATTTGAACACGACGCCGACTTTGAGTTGGGAAGTAACTAACATGATATCCTCTTGCGAATAAAGAATGCGCTTCGATAGCCGCTGAAGCGGCGGGTTCATATCTTACTCGAAGTCGCGTATAAAAGTCAGTAGCCCCCGCGCAAGGTTTCCCAGATCAAAAAGACTCTGCGACCAGGCCTCAAAACCCGTTTCCAGGCTCCCTTGCTTACGTTTTGGTTTTGAAAGGCGTTCAAGGAAGACGTCGAGCCCTTCGTCCGCTCCTTTTGCGTTGTTTGAGTCGATACGCCGGTCGTTGAAGGTGATAAACGCCCGTTCAATGGCGCTGAAGTCCTCCGAGCCGAAGAACGGACGCATTCGATCGATTAGAGCGCGTACTTTCACCAGTTGGTAGTCATCTTCCAATCGATATGCGTGCCAGAGGAAGGGTCTACCCGAAAGCGCCGCGCGCGCGAGCGATTCCTCGCCGCGAACTATCGCGAAATCCGAGGCCAAAATGACTTCATCCCAGGTTTCCTGAGTCAAGAAGGGGAGGGCGATCGCCGGGAATGGACGGTCCGCGCGCTTCCACGCGTCAAGAAACGGTTCGGAGCTTTTTCCCGCGGCGATGAGCGCCAGGAGAGGACGGTCCCGGTGAAAAGCGGCGAGGTCTTGTACGACAGGCTGGTAATCGCGCTCGTAACTGAAAATCGATACCCAAAACCGTTCCGGGGCGTCCGCCGGTATCGGGCCGGCCAAGACGCGGCTCTCGGCAGCGGCCGGAATGCCGGCGGCAATCGCGGCCAGCAGGTTTTGGCGGAGCCCCTCCTTGCGGTTTTCGTCACGGTAGGCATCCCGCAGGAACGCGAAACGCCGGTCTATGATGAGGCCGCCGGTTCCTTGGGCGAAGCCGGGTAGGAACATGGCTTTTTTAACTTTTGCCGACCGGGTCAGGGAGGGCGCTTTGTGCAGGTCGATCGCGTAGTCTTCGGCGGTCAGATATTCCAGATTCACGATAAGGCGATCGTCCGGATCATCCGGATCAAACAGAATTTCTTCGTACCAGTCGGGCCTTCCGCAGGCAAAACATTCGATGATGAACCGAGGTCGTTCCGCGCGGAATATACCGCTCGCTTCCGGGCCGCTCGCGACTGTCCAGCCTTCCGCGTATTGGACGGCGTGTCCGATTTTGATGGCGGGACAGAGCTTGCTAAACGCGACCAAGTCGTTCACGACAAGCCTGAGCCTGAGTTCCGGATCCAGCTCGGACAAGGCTTTCGCAAGGCGGTAGACGACGCCGATATCGCCGAAGTTATCGACTACTTTACACAGAATATCGATAATCAGATGTCACCTCTTAGGATTTTGCATAGTCAAATTTGTGGGGCCTGTCGGATAAAAATCGTCCCTCACTAGTCCTCGGCCGGTTCGGACCTTTGGTCCGCGGCCTGCGGGTTCGTTCGGGTCGATTTTTATCCGACACCCACACATATTCGCATCCAAAGCGCTGGATCTGCTGTGGGTAGAGTAAAGCGGCGTTATCAAATCGTGGCTAGTGGGGATATACTAGAAGGTATGAGTGTGTCGGTGGTGGTTAAGAGACAAGAGATTCCGTTTACGTATCGGGATTACGAATCCTGGCCGGACGATACCGATGGCGGAATTGTTCGCGGAATAATCGGTACGGATTCTCGGCGGTCCCATCAGCATTCGCTTTTCGGACCGCCCTCATCGCCAAACCTTATTTCTTCTTAAAGAAACAGACTTCGCAAATCTTGTCGCCTTTGGCGATGGTCTTTCCGAGCTCAAAGCCGAAGGTGTCAAAGGACGCGGCGATCTTGCGGTCACCGTCCATGGCGATGTCGCAGTAGAGGTCGATGTCCTCATCGGAGAAGCCTTGCTTCTGCCAAGCGCTCACGAGCGGGCAGTAGTGGAAATGGATGAGGAACTTTTCATCGGTGCGCTCGATGATTTCCATATCGAAGGACTTGAGGGTCAGCTCGCTTGAGAATACGTCGGAGAAGGCTTTGAGATCTTCGGCTTTTTTCATATTATTCTTGTAGGCGTTCAAGCCGTGGAAACAGCCGCAGCGGCCGACGGCTTTGCGGGCGACCGGCACGAGATCCATACCCGCCTTCTTCGCTTCATCCATGATCAGTCCCATCCAGGTCGCGCGGTGTTCAATCGCGCTCCTATTGATGTTGACTTTTTCGTTATCCGTAGTCAGGGGCTTGTTGTTGATCTTCGACATGCTTCGTCTCCTTCATAGTTTATCGAGCAGTATAATTGTCTCAAAATGATAATAATATCATAAAGCGACGTTACTACTATCCGGCCAATTCAAAAATCTGTCAATAGGATTGTATGTCGCTGAACACAAATCTAGTTTTATTAAAAAATATGCAATAATTCAGTATATAAATGCATAAAATATGAAAATAAAGTATATAAATGCATGTTTGTTTTTCCTGAATTATGTTGACATAATTTCAAAAGCGGAAAATAATGGGTAATCGATCTTGATGATAGTATCAATATGATACTTAGCTGACTTGTTCGGAGTTCTTTTTAATGATAGACAGTATCGAAAATGCGTATATCGAGATTTTGAAGGAAGAATTGATCCCCGCGCTCGGCTGCACTGAGCCTATCGCGATAGCCTATGCGGCTGCCAAGACACGCGAAACGCTGGGCTGTGAACCGTCCTCCATGGTTGTTCGCTGCAGCGGAAATATCATAAAGAACGCAAAGGCCGTGTATGTCCCCAATACCGGCGGTCTTAAAGGGATAGCGGCAAGCGCGATCGCGGGAATGATCGCGGGCGATTCATCCCTTGAAATGCGGGTTCTGGAGTATCTTACCGACGCCGATCGGGAACTCGTAACAAAGTTGCTATCCAGCGAGTTCTGTCGCGTGGAAAAGTTGGAAACGGACGCCGGGCTTCATCTCACGGTGGAGCTGAGTACCGCTTCGGGCGAGACCGCTCTTGTTGAGATCATTCATACCCACACCAATATCTCCCGCATTGAGAAGAATGGAGAACGTTTATTTTTCCGCGATTTCGCGGGTGTGGATTATACGAGTGCCCTCACGGATAGGAGCGTGCTCAATGTCGGCGACATTTATGATTTTGCCCGGACCGTGGAACTTGAGTCGATCGAAGGGCTCTTGGCTTTGCAGGTTGCGAATAACCGAGCTATCGCGGAAGAAGGTCTGCGCAACCGGCACGGTCTGAATGTCGGGAACGCGCTCCTGGAAGTCTACGGTGATTCGCTGTGGTCCAGGGTTCGCGCATACGCTGCAGCGGGTTCGGACGCCCGTATGAACGGGTGCAGCATGCCTGTTGTGGTCAATTCCGGCAGCGGAAACCAGGGGATGACAACCTCTCTGCCGGTGATCATGTACGCCGAGGCAAAAGCGGTGGATCTGGAAACCTTGTATCGTGCCCTGGTTCTTTCAAATTTGATTACCATCCATTTGAAGACGGGTATCGGGCGTCTTTCCGCCTACTGCGGAGCCATGAGCGCGTCGGCCGGCGCGGGCTGCGGCATTACCTTTTTGGCGGGGGGGACGCTGCGCCAGATCGAGGATTCCATAACCAACACGCTCGCCGACGTTTCCGGCATCGTCTGCGACGGCGCCAAGGCGTCCTGCGCCGCCAAGATCGCGACCGGCTTGGACGCCGCCATCATCGCCCACCACATGGCGATGAACGGAAGGGTTTACGAGTCGGACAGCGGGATCGTCAAGAAATCGATAGAGGAAACGGTTGCGGCCGTGGGTCGGCTTGGTCGGATCGGCATGCGGGAAACGGATAACGAAGTCCTGCGGATCATGCTCGCGCCGTAAGCGCGGGGCTACGGATAGTCAGTTCTCCCACAGCTCGTATGGGCGTGGGATTAAAGTTTTTCGGAGGGTCGAAATGATGAAGGGAAAGAAAGTTCTACTCGCGTTTGCCTTGATCGGCGGAGCGGTCTTCTCCTCGTTCGCGGGCGGCGCGAGCGATGGAAAAGAAATCAAAATCGCGGTCGCGGCTCCCATGACCGGCGATTTCGCGGAGTACGGCATAGGTTTCAAGAATGCCGTCCAATTAATGGCCGACGACTGGAACGCCAAGGGCGGCCTTCTGGGTAAGCAGATCAAGGTCATCGTGTACGACGACAAGAACAACGGCGAAGAAGGCGCGACCGTGGCGGAAAAAATCGTTTCCGATAAGGGCATCGTCGCCGTCATCGGTCACTTCGCCAGCGGCGTCTGTCTTGCCGCGGCGCCGAAATACCAGGAATCCGGAGTCCCCGAGATTTCCCCCTCCGCCTCGCATCCGAAGTATTCGGAAGTCGGCGACTATATTTTCCGCAACAACACGGTCATCAGCATTGAGTCCGCCGCGGGAGTCAACATCGCGCTCAATACGCTGCAGGCAAAAAATATCGGCATCCTCTCGGTTAAGACCGACTGGGGCACCTCGACCGCCGGCATCACGAAAAAAATCGTTGCCGATAAGGGCGGCAAGGTCGTGGCCCACGAAGAGCTTGTCGACGGCACGGTGGACTTCGCTCCCGCCATCTCAAAAATGCAGGCGGCCGGCGTTGACTGCGTCATCGTCGTCGCAATGTATAATGTGCTCGCGCCGTTCGCTTCCCAGTACAAAGCGGTGAATCCCGCCATCAAACTTGTGGGATTCTCCAACGCGTACTCCGAGCAGCTGATCGCCCTGGCCAAGGACTCCGCCGAGGGTATCCACTTCCCGGCCGCCTTCTTCCATTCAGGCGACGATCCGCAAGTTCGCAAGTTCGTGGACTCCTACAAGGCGAAGTACAACACCACCCCGTCCAGCCTCACGGCCCAGGCGTACGACAGCGCCGGAATCATCTTTGAGTCCATCAAGGCCGTCGGGAAAGCCGACCGGAAAGCCCTTCGCGACTATCTTTACAAGATCCAGTATCCCGGCGTAACCGGCATGACGTCGTTCAACAGCATCGGCGACGCCCAGAAGGTCTTCAATACCGTCACCATCAAAGGCGGGAAGTTCGTTCTCGTCAAATAAGCTCAAAGCTTGGAGCGACCGGCCCGGGGGCGAATCATCGCCGTCGGGCCGGTTTCGGGGGAACACATGGACATGGTACTGCAGCAGATAATTAACGGTTTGACTCTGGGGATAATCTACGCGCTGGTCGCCGTCGGCTATTCACTGGTTTTCGGCATATTGCGCCTGATAAATTTTTCCCATGGTTCGGTGTACGCTTTCGGCGCTCATATTTCCATGTTGTTCATCGGCTTCAATTTCGGCCTTGTGCCGGCGATAACCGCGAGCGTGGTGATAACAGGTCTCCTCGGTGTGTTCATCGATAAAACCGGACTTGAACCGCTGCGGAAAAAGAAATCAAAAGGCATTTCAGCGCTGATCACGACGATCGGCATTTCCTATATCATCCAGAATCTCCTGATGATTGTCTTCGGCAGTCAGACCAAGTTTTTCCCGAAACTCTTCGATTACGGCAATTTCACGGTTGCCGGTACCGTCGTCGGCATAAGGCAAATCGTCATCTTCGCGATCGCGCTTCTTTTGCTGGCCGTGCTCACCTTTGTAGTCAACCATACGAAAGTCGGCCTGGCGATGAAGGCGATTGAGCAGAACCAAAAGGCAGCCCACCTCATGGGTATCAACGTCAATTCAGTTATTACCTTTACCTTTTTTCTCGGCGGTTCTTCCGCCGCGATCGCCGGCACGCTTATCGCCGGTTATTACCAGATGGTCTACCCGGTCATGGGTTTCATGGTCGGTTTGAAGGCCTTCGCCGCGGCGGTGCTCGGCGGTATCGGTATCTTGTACGGTTCGATCATCGGCGGCCTTTTCATCGGGCTTTCCGAAACGTTCGCCGCCACCTATCTCGGCGGTTCCTACCGCGACGCCATCGCGTTCCTGATTCTCATCATCGTCCTTCTCTTCAAACCGTCCGGTCTCTTCGGCAAGAAGACCATCACAAAGGTGTAATGCGATGCGCAATACGTTAGGTGTTTTTTCGCGGGTCAGGTTATTCATCGATTCGCGTCGCGCGATCATGCTGCCCGTGGCCATCGCCGTATTATTGGTTCTCCCGCTGATCATCCAGTCGCAATATATCTTGCGGATCATGGTCATGATCGGGGTGTATTCGGTTCTCGCGCTTTCTTTGAATCTTGTCACCGGTTATACGGGCCAGGTGTCCCTCGGCCACGCCGCGTTCTACGCGATCGGGGCGTACACTTCGGCTCTGTTGAGTACGAAGTTGGGACTCAATTTTTTCGTGACCGCCCCCCTTGCCGCCGTGTTCGCGGGTATTTGCGGCCTGATGCTCGGCCTACCGACGCTGCGCCTGACCGGTTCCTACCTTTCCATCACCACCATGGGCTTCTGTGAAGTCGTCCGCATGGTGCTCCTCAATTGGGAATCCCTTACCAACGGTCCGCTGGGCATCCAGAAGATTCCCAAGCCGATGTTTTTCGGTACGCCGCTCAACTTGGCCAACCGAGGCCTCTACTACCTTATGCTGGCCATGGTCGGTATAACGGCCTACTGCATCCACGCGATAGTCCGGTCCAATACGGGCCGGGCGCTCACCGCCATCCGCGACGACGAGCTTGCCGCCACCATGATGGGCGTACGGGCGATGCGGCATAAAGTGCTCGCGTTCGTCGTGTCCGCCTTTTTCAGTGGCTTGGCCGGCGCGTTCTACGCCCACATGATCAACTACATCGATCCGAACACCTTCACCTTTGATACCTCCATCGTCATCCTCAGCATCGTCATCATGGGCGGCATGGGAACCATGACCGGTCCGTTCCTGGGCTCCGTACTCCTGATCTCGTTTCCCGAGATCCTGCGCTTCATGGCGGAATACCGCTTCGTCGTCTACGGCGCCATTTTGGTGATCATGATGCGTTTCCGGCCGCAAGGATTCCTCGGCGGCCAGCAGCTGACCTCTTACCGCCTGCCCAAGCATGTCGTACGCCCCGTGTCGGGAAGGGAGAACTAACATGTCCCTGTTGACGGTAAACAACATCACCAAGCGCTTCGACGGCTTGGTCGCGGTTGACGACGTATCGATACGGGTGGACGAAGGCGAGATCGTCAGCGTTATCGGTCCAAACGGAGCGGGGAAGACCACGTTCTTTAATATGCTCACCGGCATCTACCCGGTTACCACCGGAGAAATCATCTTTGACGGAAAGGCGCTGCACAATCTGACGCCGCAGGAGATCGTGGAACGGGGCATGGCCCGCACCTTTCAGAATCTCCGGTTGTTCGCGGACATGCGCGTCATTGAGAACGTCCTTCTCGGCTTTCACACCAAGGTCAAATACGGTTTCCTTGATACGCTGCTGCGTACGCCCCGCTACCGGAAGGAGGAGCGTGAACTTCACACGGAGGCCATCGAGATCCTCCGATCCATCGGCCTTGAATCCAAGATCGACAGCTACGCGACCAACCTCCCGTACGGCGACCAAAAGCGCTTGGAGATCGCCCGCGCCATCGCGACGAAGGCGCGGCTCCTTCTTTTGGATGAACCGGCCGCGGGAATGAATCCCCAGGAATCCGAGGAACTTTTACAGTTCATACAGTCGCTCAAGAAACGCGGCTATACGATCGTGCTTATCGAACACGATATGAGCGTCGTCATGAAGATTTCCGACCGCATTTACGTGCTGGACCACGGACGCCTCATCGCCGAAGGGACTCCGGAGCAGATCGGCAAGAACAAAGCGGTCATCGACGCGTATCTCGGCAAGGAAGAGGAATAAGGCGATGCTTAAAATCAAAGGGTTGAACACCTTCTACGGAAGCATCCACGCGCTCAAGGGCATAGACCTGGAAGTGAAGCAGGGAGAGATAGTCACGCTGATCGGCAGCAACGGCGCCGGAAAGAGCACGACGCTCAACAGCGTCACAGGGCTGGTCAAGGCGACAAGCGGAACCATCTTCTATAAAGACGAGAGCATCGCGAATATCGCGCCGTATGAAATCGTGAAGAAAGGCATCAGCCTTTCTCCGGAAGGCCGGGAAGTGTTTCCCGCCCTTACGGTGGCGCAGAATCTTGCGCTCGGCGCTTTTACGCGAACGGAAAAGAAGGAAATAAGCGCAACCCTGGAATGGGTGTACAGCCTCTTTCCACGTCTCCGGGAGCGGTACAAACAGACCGCGGGAACCCTGTCCGGGGGCGAACAGCAGATGCTCACCATCGGCCGTTCCCTTATGTCGAAACCGCAGCTTCTGATGTTGGACGAGCCGTCTCTCGGCCTGGCGCCGAATATCGTCCAACAGATTTTTGAGCTGATCAAAACCATCAATTCCCAGGGGATCACCATCCTTCTGGTGGAACAGAACGCGAATATGGCGCTCAAGATCGCCAACCGCGGCTACGTCCTGGAAACGGGGCGAGTCAAACTGAGCGACGACGCGAAGAAGCTAAGCGTGAATGATGAAGTCCGCAAGGCGTACCTGGGCAGCATAGAGTAAGGAGAAATCGTGAAAAAAATCATCAACCATCCGAACGCGGTCGTTTCGGAAATGTTGGAAGGCTTCGTGAAAGCGAATCCCGCGCTTGAGTATTTTCCCGGCGTGGAAGTGATTGCCAGAAAAAATAAGGAAACCAAGGTCGGCCTGGTATCCGGCGGCGGTTCCGGCCACGAACCGGCGCACGCCGGTTACGTTGGTACGGGCATGCTCGACGCGGCGGTCGCCGGCAACGTATTTGCCTCCCCCTCGTCGGACCGTGTGCTCAAGGGCATCCAGGAAGCGAACGCCGGTAAGGGCGTGCTCCTTATCATCAAGAATTATTCGGGCGATATAATGAATTTCGATCTCGCGCGGGAACTCGCGGAGATGGAAGGCATTCAGGTCGAGTCGGTCATCGTGAAGGACGACGTCGCCGTCAAGGACAGTACCTACTCCACCGGCCGGCGCGGAATAGCAGGGACGGTGTTTGTGCACAAGATCGCGGGCGCCAAAGCACAGAGCGGCGCCGAGCTCGCGGAAGTGAAACGCGTCGCCGAAAAGACCGTCGCCAACGTGCGCAGCATGGGCATGGCGATGAGCCCCTGCATCCTGCCCGGCGTCGGTAAGGCCGGCTTCGTTCTCGGCGAAAACGAGATAGAGATCGGAATGGGGATTCACGGCGAGCCGGGCGTGGAGCGCACAACCGTAAAGACGGCGGCGGAACTCGCCGCTATCCTATGCGGCAAGATCATGGCCGACTACGATTTCTCAAAGAGTTGCGTCGCCGTGATGGTTAACGGTCTTGGCGCGACCCCTCTCATGGAGCTGTACATCCTCTACAACGAGGTTGAGAAAATTCTTTCAGGCGCGGGGATAAAGATCCATCGGGTATTTGTCGGCAACTACATGACTTCCCTGGAAATGTCGGGCTGCTCGGTAACGCTTCTCAAACTGGACGATGAATTGAAAGCGCTCTTGGACGCGCCCTGCGATACGCCCGCCTTAAAAATCGGGGAGAAAAAATAGATGCAAATCACTTCCAAGCAATATATGGATTACATCGCGGTCGTTACCAAGAAAATTGAAGCGAGCAAGGACTACGTTTCCCAGCTTGACGCGATTACCGGAGACGGCGACCACTGGGCGAACATGAACATGGGCTTCCAGAAACTGGTTGAAAGCCGCGCGGAGCTTGAAGCCCTCCCGCTCGGAGATCTTTTTAAAAAAATCGGGATGCTCATCATGAGTACCGTGGGCGGCTCGTCGGGCGTCCTCTACGGGAGCGCGTATATCGGCGCAGCCAAGACCATCGGCTCGGCGCAGGTCATGGACATCAATCTCCTCTGCGCCGTATTGGACGCGAAGTTGACCGCCATCATGGCGCGCGGAAACGCCAAGCCCGGTTTCAAAACCATGATCGATGCCCTAGCTCCGGCCGTGGCGAACCTCAAGGCCGCCCTCGAGTCCGGAGCCGATGAGAAAACGGCGCTCACGGCGATGAAGAAGGGCGCGGTCGCCGGTATGGAGAGCACAAAGGCTATGGAAGCCGTCAAAGGACGCGCGACCTACCAAGCGAACAAAGGCGTCGGCCATCTGGACCCGGGTGCCGTCACCATGTGCTACCAACTTGAAACGCTCGCCGATTGCCTCGGCGCCTGAGCTTGGGTATTATGAGTCGCCTGTAGGCTGCTCATTGTGAAAGGCGGAGGCTGACGAATGTTTTTGGCGGAGATTCGGGATACGGCATCGAAATTCGCGGCTACCATATCCCAGATCCTCGACGTAGACGTCATGATCATCGATCGGACCTATGTCCGCGTCGCGGATACCTTCCGCTACGTCAACGATCCGCCCGCGCTCCGCGACGATTCGGTAACCGGCCGGGCCATCACTTCAGGCAAGGTGATCGTCGTCAGCGACAAGCAAAAGTTCGAAGTCTGCAAAAGCTGTTCGGATCTGGTCGAATGCTGCATCGCCCAAATTATCGCGGTGCCGATTTTCTATGAAGAAACAGTCGTCGGCGCCATCGATCTTCTTGTCCCGTTCGGCAAGCAAAGCCCGGTTTTTGAAAATTTGGAATTGTCCATCGATTTTTTGGAACGGATGGCGGATCTTCTGAGTTCCAAGCTGCGCAATATCGACGATTACAATAAGCTGGACGTCATCAAAAAAGAACGTGAAATCCTTCTGGATTTCATCGAGGAAGCGTTGGTCTACACCAATGAGATGGGCGAGATCATTCATTGGAACAACCAGTTTGCCAAACTGTTCAATGTAGATTCCGCCAACGTCGGAAGGCGGATAGATAAGGTGCTCGATCATCCGATGATCCTCGGCGCCGTGCTGAATCCCCGTTCGTTTTCCAATCAGGAGTTCAATTACTCGGATCGCAACGTCGGTTTCCGCGGCT
>Ga0172379_10005818_pt1 | contig 16984 bp, 16 predicted proteins | sample GrowelOW334metaG_FD_119756 | JGI IMG/M metagenome (GOLD analysis project Ga0172379, IMG submission 119756) | Groundwater microbial communities from an aquifer near a municipal landfill in Southern Ontario, Canada - Groundwater well OW334 metaG | ecosystem: Environmental > Aquatic > Deep... | reverse complement strand
GGGAACAAAGACGTGATTCAGTCGTATGTCAAAAACCAAGGAAAACCACGGAACGCTTCACAACTCAAGCTCTTCGATTTTAGCCACTGATACCGCGTCAGCTTGCTGCGCGGAGGTTCATTTCAATGTGATCGAATCCGGAAGTTTGGCTGTTGTCTGGTTTTTGGTCGGAAAGTTCCAAGAGATCGATGCTACCGAGCGCAGTTTTGATTGGAACAAGAAATTTAATGAGTGCAATCCGTCGCTTTGAAACGATCGACTGGTAGATGAATGCGCTTTCGAACTCGAACATTTTTCTGATTGCTTCGAACTCGGTGCTATCGGCGCACTTGTAGCAAATGTGGTCGGCTGTTGCATCTGGAGCGTATTTCTCTGCCCAGGCGTTGAATGCCTCGACCGATGGGATGGCGAGATCGAAGAAAGAGGAAGCAGAATATTGCATAGTTCTTTCATTCTACATCCTTGAAAAACTCCTTCTTTTAGTGGATCGTATGAACATTCAGAACTTTGGATGCACCAAGAATCGAATATGCCTCAGATATTTTGTGACGGTACGGAGTTTTATGGGAAGTTAATCAAAGAATACGTTGTCCATGAAAAGGGGCTGTTTATTGTTGCGCCGTCTGGAGTGGGGAAGACGTATTTTGTTCAGAATCAAAAAGGAAAAGACTGGATAGATGGCGACGATATTTGGAGGGCTGCTGGCGCATATCCAAAAAAGCCTTGGTTTGCAGAAGGGGCGGAAAAGATTTTAGAAGTCGACCAAAAGTCAGACATTATTACTGCAGAATGTAAGCGTCTTGGGCTATGGATTATTGGCGCAAGCAATTCCTGGCTTGTTCCAGACGCGGTGGTTATTCCGCACTGGGGAGTACATCAGAAATGGATTCGATTTAGAGAACGAACGCAATATAACGGGGGAGCAAAAGCCGAGGATTTCCCAGATGTGCTCAAGCATCGGGTGCTTTTACGAAAACAGGCTCGAAAGAATGGAATCAAAGTGTTTCCAACCATAGAAGCCGCAGTCGAATTTCTCACCAAAAACTAGTCATCTTTCTTCTCTAATATAAGCCATTTTATTTGACAAAAGTCCATTTTTTTGCTACAGTTCTTTTTATGGACAGTCGTGCCTGCTGAGGTTTCGACTCCTAAGATCGGCTACCGATCTTCGATCCTGCCCAACTCGAGAGGTTTGAAATGAAAGTCTTGAATCTTGTTGCTCTCACAGCGGCTCTCATCTTCCTTTCTTTCGCTTGCGGTGAAAGGGACTCCGAAGTCTCAGTTTTCACGCCAGAGATGGCTCGACTCTCGATTGAGGAGCTTCTTTTCAGCCTTTGCGCCGAAGCTGGCGGCGAGCTCCACATGCAAGACATGGATATGGACGGGAAGGCTCCGGTTCTGGTCGCTGGAAGCGATAAGGACAACTATTTCTGCGTTATGTCGGATGAAGATAAGCTGATCGGTGGCATCCAGATCACGGACGTGACACAGATCGGGGCCGATCCTGATGATGGCGACGCAAGCCGGTAACATCAACGTTGTTCCCACCAAAAGCTCCCATGCCTGCGGTGGGAGTTTTTGTTTGCGCTACAATACATTCATGATTATCGACCCACTCACCAGCCTTTTGGTCTGTCCAAAGAATGACGTGGAGTCACGCGAAATTATCAAAATCGCGGAGGCGTTTGAGATTCCGACGATTGTTTCTGAACAGCCGCATGGGGCGACTCTTGATGCGGAGTTGAATCTTATTGGGAAAATCCGAGACAAGAATTCGATTGCAACTGACGTTGTGATTGTTGAAATGCCGAGTCCTGCAACGGAAGACAATTTGCGCGAGCTTGGATTTGACGTTCATATTGTTGATCATCATCGGTACGAGGCATTTGATCGAATGAAGCAGGAAAGTTCGTTGGAACAATTTCGAACGCTTTTTGGTATAGACGATATCGCGCTTTCCATGATGGGCTTTGATCCAGTCTTGGTTCGTGGCGTTGGGTTGATTGACCGGGGCTTTGTTTGGGAGCTTGCCAAAGAGAATGTTTCGAATGCTGATCGAAAACGAATGATTGCGTATTATCGCGAAGAGACGAGTAAGTTGGGTGGAAATCGTAAGGAGGAAGAGCTGGAAGCGCGAAGAGCGTGGAAGAATCGAAGGCAAGAAGGCGATGTGATCGTCGTTGAGTCTGAGGCGAGCGATTTGAGCATTCGTGACGCGATTTCATTTCTTGTTGCTGAGGAGTTTTCTGTGCCACCAGTTGTTTTTATTTATCAGCCGAACAGAGTTATTTACGTTCAAGATTCAAGTACGGCACTTCCGTTGCAAAGAACATTTGGAGGTTTTACCTTTGGGCAGAATAAATGTTGGGGTAGGGCTTTAAAAGACGGCAGTCTTCCGAGTTTAGAAGAGGTTCTTGCCGCACATCGATTGGCAATAGCAACAAGCGGTGGAACGACGTAAGATTTTTTTATGCAAACGATTGATGATGCTTTGGGCGAGGTTTTTTCTGTTGAACGAATGAATAGCGCTCGCATTGCGGTTGAATCGGCGTGTTTGGCGATTCCGGTAGTTGCGAAGCTGAAAGTAACTCCGCAAACCTTGCCAGAACATGGCGAAGGACCTTTTGTTATTGACCATCTTGTTCGAATGTTTGCAATTATTGATGCGATTGTTGCTGGAGTTTCTTTTGTTGCATGCGGCGAAGTTGCAGATGACCCGATTCTTCGTCTCGCCATCATCGATGCTGAGCGCGCTATTCATTCATCGCCAGATGTTTTTCGGGCTTATGCGTTGATGCACAACATTGCGAAGCCAGACAGGCTTTTGCTCGTTGCTGAGGTTGGAACTTCGGGGGAGAAGGAGGGATTTGTTGCTTTGGATAGACGTGTAAGTCCTTATTCGACTTCGAGCGAACTTGTTCGATTCGACAAGTTGCGCCGTGCCGGCCTTGCAGAAGGAATAGTCGCCACGTTTGATGACGCTGATCGTGCAGTGATTGGTCCGCAGTATGCCGAAGTTCGAGAGGCGATTGTGGGGCATTGCGGCCTTGAAAATGCGTTTGTGAAGTTTGTTGCTGAATTGTGTTGGAGCCATGATGACGTTGCACGATATTTCGTTGAGCCAGGCAATGAAGATGCTTTTGCTATTTTTTCTGCAAGGGCAGGGAAGTCTGGATTGAACGTTGAAAAGTTTTTGGATGCGCTTTTGGCAATCGCACTCATCGATCATGATCTTGGGCGAATTCGATCGTCGAGCGAACGATTGGTTTTTCATCAATTTGTTCTTGCTGAATATGCCACGTTACCAGAACGTCATGCGGCTCGAGAGGCACGAGAACGGCATAATCAGAAGCTGCGAGTGAAACAGATTCTTGCAGAGTCCGGACTTGATCCTGAGGAAGTATTTTTGCGACTCGGCACTGGTTTTGGTGCAGAACGCGGCGAGGTGATGAGGCGAGTGTATGGAGTTATTCGAGGCGAAATCGATGCAAGCAGCTTTGGCGCTCATTCTTCTGTCATCCAAATCGGTGCAGAACGAGCCGCCGCGCTCCTCGCGAAGGAAGGGCTTTCCGTGTAATGTGGTGAATATGTTTTCCCATCCAGAGGCGAACGCCGAAGGATCTCTCGACGGTTACGAGTTTTTACCGTCGAGGAGTAAAAGATGAAGTTATGATCGCATTTCTCGAAGGAATTATTGCAGGACACGAAGCCGACGGCGTACTTCTTGCTATTGGTGGTATTGGCTATAGAATTTTTTGCGCAAGAGAAACTGGAGAAACTGGCGAAGTCGCAACGTTTTGGATTACGGAGATTATTCGCGAAGATAAGCATGACCTTTACGGATTTCTTCGACGAGAAGATCAGGCATTGTTCGAGCAGCTTATGGGTGTTTCTGGTGTTGGGCCAAAACTTGCGCAGAAAATTTTGTCTTCGGGAAGCGTTGAAAGTTTAGTGCAGCGCATTCAAGCTGGAGACATCGATATGCTAACGAGCATTGGGGGCGTTGGAAAGAAGACTGCGCAGAAAATCATTCTTGATCTGAAGGGTGTTTTGGTTGCGGTCGGAGAGAATGGGGAGAAGGTTCCAAGGTCTGATGTTACTGACGCATTGGAAAGCCTTGGATATTCAAAGAGTGACATTGCAGAAGTTGCTCAAGATATTATTGGAGAAACTACTGAGGCTCGAGTGAAGTCCGCGCTAAAACTTCTTTCTCGTCATGTATGAATGAAACACTCTGGAATGACCTTGTTCGAAAACATTCCGTTGCAAGCGGAAGTTTTTTGCATTCATGGGCATGGGGAGAGTTTCAGCAGAGTCAGGGAAGGGAAGTCAAACGCATCATCAAGACCGATGGCGACAAGACCATGATCGCTCAAGCGATTCTACTTACTGCGCCGCTTGGAATCCGATATTGGCTGATCCCAAAAGGCCCACTCGGCAACGCATCATCGGAATTCATGCGATCGACTCTTGTTCGAGAGCTCGGAATGGGAGTCGATTACATTCGAACCGAATCTGAACATCGACTTCCGAAAACAATTGCAGCAAAAGAGATGCATCCAAAAACCACAAGACTTCTCGATCTTTCAAAAGGTTACGAAGCCGTCTTTAACGACTTTAGTGCTCGAGTCAGGTATAACGTTCGATTGGCGAAAAAGAAGGGAGTTAAAATGGAATTCGTCGGCATTGACCGTTTTGACGAATTCGTTGAACTCATGAAGCAGACTGCAGAGCGCGATGCATTCAGTCTCCACGAAACGAAATATTATCGAGCAATGCTCGAGTCTCTTCACGATGCACCGGAATGTTCTGCGAAACTCGCAATCGCCTCGAAAGACGGCATTCCGCTTGCCGCCACGCTCACTATCGATTCATTCGGAACTCGAACGTACCTTCACGGCGCATCGGGAAACCAAATGCGCGAGCTCAAGGCCACTCACGCCCTTCAAGATTTTGTTATTAATAATGCCTGCAATGCCGGAATGAATTCTTATGACTTCTGGGGCATTGCGCCGGAAGGATCGAGCAAGAACCATCCCTGGGCTGGAATCACCGAGTTTAAAAAAGCTTTTGGCGGTTCAATTCATGCCTCCGCCGGCACTTTCGACATTCCTACAAATTTTGCAAAATACAGTCTTTATCGCTCTGCCCGGTATATTCGAGGGCTTTTTCACAAATAACCAATTTCCCAACAAACTTGCCAAAAGTCTGAAATTCTGCTAACCTTAGCCCGCAACGTCACACAATTCAACTCCAACATTCACTCGTGACGTGAGGAAGAAAGATGTCTCATACAACACTGATCGCGTTCGGCGCCTGCATCGGCGCTATCGTCATGTTCCCGCTGGTTTTCTACATTCAGCGATGGCGGTTCAATCTTCGAGAAGCTGCGTTTTTAAAGGTCACTAGTGACGCATTTAGCTTCATCGCACAGGGAACGGACGAACAAGGAACGATGCGACAGGCTATGCGCGGCTTGACTGACAGTGTCGGCGTTCTACGTGGGAAGCATCGGATTTCTTGCGTATGGTCAATCGTTTCCCTGGCGATCGGCCCCAACGCAGACTGTAGGCGTTTGGCACTGGACGTCTTGATGGAGCGGATTTCGAAAGAGGACCTGTTCTCCGTGATCGATTTACATACGTCCGGTGGTCGGTTTCCGTTTAAGTTCATTCGCCAATCGGTTGGGGTGAAAGGAGAAGAAAGCGCCGAAAAGTTGCTCGCCTTCTACTTCAATCTCCGAACCATGGAACATCTCGACGCGTCCATCAACGAACGAGAGCGGAAGGTCCTCGAGGAGAAACTCAACCCTCCAGCTTCACCTTCAAATCCGGCCGAAGTTCTGCCTCTCGTCCTCGCCCACTCGTCAGATTCGAAAGAGGCCGCTGCTGCTGCCCTGAGGAATCCGGAGGAAAGCGGTCGCTAGTCAACCTTCAACGTACGGGCCAGAAAGACGAAAAGTCCCTGGCCCTTTGTGTTTTAAGATGCAAAAATAAAATAGGACAAAGTGGCAATACACTTGCCAAAAGTGGGAAATTCTGCTAGATTGCCCCGTTACGTCACACAATCTCACTCACCCGTGACGTAAGGAAGGTAGAATGTCTCTTTTTAATATCGCTCTTGCGTCTGTGCTGCTTCTGTTCTGTGCCTTTCTCGTGGCGTTGGGTGCTGTCGTGGTTTCTTGGATCTTTCGTGAAAACAAAGGTCTCGTAAAAGCCTATGAGGAGCTCGGATATTTCGCCGTGGACGCGATGTCTGATCTTCCAATCGAGACTCGGGCCATGCATGCGCTTGCTGATGTCGCCATGGCGGCAAAGTGTCCGGATAGGCGTAACGGAATTCTCGCTCTTCTCAGGATCGCGACTGGGCCCTACAAGAACAGCGAGTTGGCCCTTGTGGTGTTGAAAGAAAAAATTCCAGCGAAGGATCTTCGTTCCGCTGTCCTCGAGCGTATAGATGTCTATCGCGGCCCGCAGGGGTTTGTTGCGAGTGCAGCAGAGGGCAGTGGTAAAGGGAATGCTAAGAAACTAGTTCTCTTCACCAAAGGGTCGCGAACCATTGATTTTCTCTGTGCTGACGTCACTATTCGAGAGTCCGCGGCGCTTGAGGAAATTCTTCGTCCCCGAACCAGAAAAGGTTCTCTCGAAACAGCGAAATGATTTCTCAACGTACGGGCCAGAAAGACGAAAAGTCCCTGGCCCTTTGTGTTTCTAGATTATTTACGCTACATAAAAAACAACGCCCGGCACCGTAGGCCAGGGCGTTTTGTGTTTGGTTGCGTGCTGTTATTCCTCGTCAACTTCTGGCTCTGGAGACCAGTGTCTGCGACAACGTGCCGCATAGTCTTTCTTTTCTCCGAGAAGAATTGCACTTCTATTCTTTCCCAGTCGTTGTGACATGGTTGCAGGCATTCCGCACACATCGTTCGGTGAGTTGCCGTGTTTTGCGAGACATATCGCGAACAGGGTCGTAATTTCATCAGCTCGAGCGAGCAGTTCTGGAGCGTGTCCGAATGGACTTCCGTCGAACTTTTGTTTGAGCATCGCGAGGATCACTCTTCGGTGAAAGACGCTCACTTGCTCCATGACGAACGGAACGAAATCTTCTCCTTCGAAGAACTGCACCTCATCGATGAAAAGCACTTCTGTGTCTGGCGGAATGATTCGACGCATCTCATCTGCTGTTGCTGCTGGCGTTGCTCTGAGACGACCGCCTTCGTGACACACGATGTCTTCGTTGTCATATCGGTTGTCGGTCGCGCACTTGAGACAGCATATCCTTTTTCCTTGAAGTTTCGCACGTTTAACGCGCAGCATACCTCGTTGAGTTTTTCCGGAGAACATGCAGCCTACCAGTATCTCAAGCCATCCACCTTTTGCGAACGGTCCAAAATTATCCATGAGAACCTCCTATTCCCGAACGCATTTTACGTGATAGTTTTTTTGAATATTTTTTCATGTGTGGATAGGTATCGTTGTACACAGAATATTTTCAGGGTTGAACACATTTTGTGCACAGGGCGTGATAAAATATGAGCATGAGGATAGGGATAGACGCACGATTTTATGGCCCGCGAGTCGGAGGCGGCGGTCTTGGCCGCTATGTCTCTGAATTGGTGAATGCACTGCAACAGGTTGATAGAGAAAATGAATATATTCTCTTTTTAAAAAAGGAGAATTTTCATGAATGTGCAATAAGCGCGCCGAATTTCTCAAAGCGACTTGTAGATATTCCGTGGTATTCGGTTGAAGAACAGAGGCGAATGCCTAGGGAAGTGCGCTTAGCAAAAGTGAACATCATGCATTATCCGCATTGGAATGTGCCGGTGTTTTCTCGGGTTCCGTTCGTTGTGACTATTCACGATCTCATTTTGCTTGAAGACCCAATGTCTGCCAGAGCAACAACGCGGAGTGCATTTGTTCATGGAGTGAAGAGTGTTGGACTTCGGTTAGCGTTAGAAGCCGCAATTCATCGTAGTAAGCACATTGTTGCGATTTCTCAGTACACAAAACGTTCGATTCTTGAGCATTTCAGGGTGCCAAGCGGAAAGATTTCTGTGGTGTACAACGGAATTCGTCCGCCGTCTGGTGGGGAGTCAGTTGATTTGAATCGTTTTGGAGTTCGTGCGCCGTATTTTCTGTATGTCGGGAATAGATATCCGCATAAGAATTTGGAAATGTTGCTTGAAAGTTTTGCAGACTTTTGCAGGATGGACAGTCAAACCATGCTTGTGTTGGCTGGAAAAGACGACGTATTTACTCGTGAGCTTCAGAAACATGCAAAGGCACTTGGCATTTCAAATGAACGTCTTTTGTGGATAGACACTCCAACTGATGCATTACTCGCACGGTTGTACATCGATACTTCACTCGCAATAACACCGTCGCGTATTGAAGGATTCGGGATTCCACCACTTGAAGCTTTGTCTTTCGGTGTTCCCGTGGCAGCAAGCCGCGCGTCGTCGCTTCCGGAAGTTCTTGGAGAGTCTGTGCGATACTTTGATCATGACGATGCAAGTGGATTAACTCGACTTATGCATGAGGCGATTGTTGCTCCGGAGCTATGGTCGGCATTGAGGAATAAGGGGGTCGCACAGGCTGAAACATTTACCTGGAAGAAGACCGCAAAGGCAATGTGTGAGATTTATCGTCATTATGCTGATCGACGAGTGTGAAAAATGACAAGGAAAAAAACATGAAATTCGACGATGCGCTTCCAGAGCGTTTTCTTCATGTTGGGTCAGACGAAGAATCGCGTAGGTTGCATATTGATCGAGGTGTTACTCAGCCGTCGCCATATATTGTGAAGCTAACGCGAGATGTTGGTTCGACTGTTCCGATGTCAGTAACTGAAGAGATTGAAGCGCTCGCAAAGAGTTTGATTATTGACGGTGATGAGGATTTTTCACAAGAAACATGTGCAGGTCATGAAGAAATTGGACTAGATGCGCTTGATATTTCTGCGCAGCTTCGGGAGTTTGACTCTGCGCTTCCAGATTTCTCTTCGGTTCGAATGCAAAAGAAGGCTCCTGAGCCATCGCGTCCAAGAATTTCACTTGAAGAAGCTTTGCGTTCTTTAGATGAACCAGCGATTTCACTTGATGCATTGGTCCCAATTGAATCTGTGGCTATTACGGCTCCAAAAGAGCTTGCGGCAGAGCAAATATCGGAGAAAACGTCGTCTCCTTGGGTTTTTGGATCAGAAAAAGTGGATTCAGAATCTTCACATTTTGGTAGTCAATTTTTTCATTTTGAATTTCGAGTACTCCAGCATGCATCGCTTCGAGCACTTGCAGCCTTTACCCTTCTTTCTTTTGCAATAGTTCTGCCGCTTCAGGCCATGCAAACATTTTCTGGAAGCGTGCAAACTGCGGCGAATATTCAAGATGCTGGAACCGCTGCGTTGGATGACGTTGCGCGTGCAACTGCGGCATTAAGTGCGAAGGATTTTGGCGTAGCACAGTCTAACTTTCATTCTGCGGCAGAAAAGTTTGCGAATGCAGAAGAATCGTTGAATAACGTGTATGCCGGTGTGGTGGCATTGGTGAACGTCATTCCACAGACCAGTCGAACGTATGCATCGGTGCGTGGTTTGATTACTGCCGGGCAGGAGCTTTCGCAGACGGCTTCGATGATGAGCAAGGCTGGAGAGGGAATTACTACGCAGAACTCCACTGACCTTGTTGCGAAGTTAGCTGTGCTTTCCGCATATGTTGAAAGTGCCTTGCCGCACGTTCAGGCTGCACAAGGAGCGTTGTCAAAAGTTGACCCCGAGATTGTTCCTGCGGGATATATGGATAAAGTCGTTCTGTTACAATCGCAGGTGCCAGAGATTGCGGATTCAATGGGAGAGTTTTTGAAATTTGTTGATACGCTTACCTATTTGCTTGGTGATTCTGGAACCATGCGATATTTGGCGCTATTCCAGAACAACACAGAGTTGCGCCCAACCGGTGGATTTGTTGGAAGCTTTGCAGAGATTGATGTTGATCGCGGTCAAATTGAAGATTTAGTTTTACCTGGCGGGGGAACGTATGACACGAAGGGTCAGCTCGATGCTTTTGTAGAGGCTCCAGATCCGTTGTCTCTCATAAATCCTCGTTGGGAATTCCAAGACGGAAATTGGTTCCCAGACTTTCCAACTTCGGCAAAAAAAATGCAGTGGTTTTATGAGCATGCTGGTGGCCCTACAACCGATGGTGTTATTGCAGTGAATGCAACATTCATGGAAAAGATATTGGCAGTTATCGGACCTGTTGATGTTCCAGAATATGGAGTCACTGTAGATGCGGAGAATTTCTTGTTTACAACAGAAAAGATTGTTGAGGTTGATTATGGCACCACTGCTACTCCAAAAGCATTCTTGGGAGATTTAGCCCCATTGTTACTTGAGAAGATTGAATCTGCGGATACGCAGACGTTATTGAACGTGATTGTTGCAGTTGAACAGGGACTTGCAGAGCGCGATATTCAGCTGTACTTCCGCGATAATGATGCTCAGCGCGCAATGCATGACTTGGGGTATGACGGCGCAATTGCGCAAACGGACGGCGACTATCTCATGGTAGTGAATACAAATGTTGGAGGAGGAAAGACTGACGCCGTTATTGATCAGGCTGTAGACGTGAGCGTTGATATTTCGGAATCAGGAAGCGTTGTTGATACCGTCACGATCACGAAGACGCATCGTGGAATGGCGAGCGCACTGTTTACTGGAGCAAACAATGTTGACTATCTTCGCATTTACGTTCCAGAAGGAAGCGTTTTGCTTTCGGCAGATGGATTTGAACCTCCATCGTCGAATCTTTTTCCAACATCAGATATTTCACTGTCTCCTGATGAGGATCTTGCGATTGTGATGAGCGGAAAGACGAAGGATGCGCTGACTGGTGTTGATATTTGGAACGAGTTTGGCAAGACCGTATTTGGTGGATGGGTGCAGACTGCACCTGGAGAAACGCAGATGGCTCGATTCTCGTATAGATTGCCACAGGTGCTTTTTGAGAAAGATGCAGACTCTTCGCTTATTGCTCAGCTTCGCAGAACATTGGGTTTCGATAATCACGACGGATACTCAATGTTTGTTCAAAAACAATCTGGAGTTATCACTCGAGAAACAACAATAAAGGTGAATACACCAGAGGTGTTTAAGACGTTTTGGACGAATGTTGCAAATGAAGAGAATAAAAAGGTCATTATCGACAATTCACGAGATAGTTTTTCCGGATGGATTTTTACCCGATAGTTTATGCGAAAACAGCAACATGAATCTAGCAGTCATGTCCGCAAAGGGGATGGGGTCGTACAGGCTCATACATCGAAGAAGATTGTAGAAGTTGACGATGTTGCAATTACGAACGGATTGGCGGCTATTTATGGTGAAGAACGTGACGACTTGCGAACGGTTGCTAAAGCTCCAAACTCCATGACACGATTTTTAGTTCGAGCGATCGCGGTTCTTTTCGTTTTATGTGTTCTTACTGGAATTGGTTATGCGACATATTCATATTGGTTCGCAGGGAATGACGGTGGAAAGCCTTTAGAAATGACATTCGTAGTTTCTGATGACATTCAAAGTGGATCTGAAACAACGTTAGAGCTTGATTATCGCAATCAAACTGGGTATCCGCTCACTTCGGTAACAATCGACTTGAACGTTCCTGCCGGCTTCATTCCGATAAGTGCGGAGCCTGCAATGACGAATGAAGAGGATCTTTCATGGGATTTTGGAACAATTGGCGCAAGGAGTGACGGAAAGATTTTGCTAACCGGAACATGGTTTGCCGATGTTCCAAGTACAACCGGAATTCAGGCTCTTGCGTCATATAAGCCAGCAAATTTTAATGCGCAGTTTCATGACATTGCAGTGAAAACGGTGTCGACAACAACGAGCACGACCGCTGTTCTTGTAGAGGCGCCGCAAACCGTAAATGTTGGTGAAGAAATGACGTATACCATTCGAATCAATACTTCCGGAACGTCAGCGCTTGTTGCCCCACAGGTTATTGCGACTTTGCCTGAAGGTTTTTTTATTGCTTCAAGCGTTCCGGCGCTTGAACCTGGAGGCTCGACAACATGGACTTTGGCAGATCTTGTGCCTGGCGTTGAGCAGACTGTGGTTATTGTTGGGGCGTTTGCTTCAGATGCAATTGGTATAAAGACGATTTCTGTGTCGAGTGGCGTTGCGGGAACTCGATTCTCTCCACAGGCAACTGCAACGGCAGCGGTGGATGTTCAGCCAAGTATTTTAGCGTTAACTATGGTAGGTAATGGTTCTACCGGCTCGCTTATTGCAGATCCAGGATCTGTTTTGCGGTTAAGTTTGCGATTGGATAATACGAGCGATGCGGAAATTTCAAATGTTTCTGCCTTACTCGACTTTACCGCTGAGGATAATCTACCAATTTCTTGGACAGACGCTGTTCTTGACGGTGGTCGAGTGACAGCAAAAGGCATTGATTTTTCTTCTGGTGTTTTGGGAAGTATTCCAGCAAATGATCATATTATTTTCAATCTCTCTTTTCCCTTAAAAACAGATTTGTCTGCGGTGAGTAGTGCATTTTCCATTGCATTTTCTGCGACTCGAGGGCTAGTTACTGTTTACGCAACGCCATTAAACGTTGCCTTGAATTCGGACGCTGGAATACGCTCAACTCTCCTTTATTACGATGATGACGGAACGCCGCTTGGCAGCGGGCCGTTGCCTCCAGTCGTAGGGTCAACAACGCATTATCGTGCGGTTTGGACTATAGCGACTGGAAGCCATGGGCTGCGTGATGTGTCTGTTTCTGCTGCATTGCCAGAGGGCATTGTATGGGATGACTTTTCTTCTGCAACGTCTGGAGTCGTGAGCTATGACGAATCAACAAGAGCGGTCCGTTGGGTTTTATCGAATATTCCTGCTGGTACTACGCAGGTTTCTGCCAGAATGAGTATTGCGTTCACTCCTGTTGCTGCAGATCTTGGTTTAGAAAAAACAGTGTTAGGAAAAATAGTGTTACAAGCAAAAGATGAAAGTACTGGAGCTGTTGTTGAGCGAACTGCAGATGCGGTAACGACGGCATGTGATGGGGATGCTTTTGCAATAGGGAATGGACAGGTGAGATAGTTATATTCCTTCATTGTTGTGAAGAGCGTCGAGAACTATTTTTGCCGTGGTTTCCCAATGAAAAAGCTCAGATTGTGCAATGCCACGAGCTCGCAGAATTGTTCGCAGATTTTCTCCGTCAACCGAATCGAATAGTGCATCAAGGGCCTGAACAAGGTCTGAAACATTGAGCGGATCAATGAGCATTGCTGCATTACTGGTAACGTCAGGAATGGAACTTGTCAGGCTCGTTATTACTGGCGCTCCACAGGCCATTGCTTCAAGAACTGGGAGCCCGAAGCCTTCATAGAGAGAGGGGAAAAGAAATGCAGTAGCGCCGCGATATAGCGCGGCTTTATGTTTTTCTGGGATATAGAACAGTTCACGAATGTCGTTTCTGAACGGCGACGTTTCGAGTGCGGAGCGAATATGTTTTATTTTCCATCCATCAGCGCCAATGAGAACAAGAGGAATCGACTCTTTGTGACGTTCTCGGAATTCAGAGTAAGCACGAACAACCGAATCGACGTTTTTTCGTGGTTCTCGCGTTGCAAGCCAGAGAATGTATGGTCGATTCAGATCATAGGCAGCGCGATAAGATCTATCCGAGGACTGTTCTCGCGGCAAGAAGATTGCGTGATCAATTCCTAGAGGCGCTGTAACGATATTTTTTTCTTGCACTCCGTAATAAGCAATAGCGTCTTGCGTGCTATGTGTTGAAACGGATATGACAGTTTTTGCATTTTTGAACGTACGCTCTTCATTCGTGAACCATGTTCGAGCATGGTCTTTCAGTGTGAAGCACTCGGGGACTGTGCGGATTGCTGCGTCGTGAAAAAGCACAACGTAAGGCGTAGAAGTTTTATGGATATGCGCGTTTGGCAAGAGCCAGACGTCTGGTGCATTTGGAAGGAATCTATCCATTGCCAGACCGCCAGGTAAAAGCCAAAAAAGATTTGCAAGCTTGTTTGCTATTGGTAACGTAATAATGGAAACATTCTTTTGCGAATATTGCGGAATATTCATGAGCGTTTCCTCTGTTCCCGTTGCAAAAAGAAGAAATTCGTCTTCTGGTGCATGTGCGGCCATGTGACGAATTAATGCGTCAGTAACAATGCTTACTCCAGTTTTGTGTGGCGCAGTTAGCGGACGAATATCAATAGCAATGCGCATACGTCAGTTACGACGTTTTTTCTTTCCATGCATTTTCTACAATGCTGTGCATGGTTTGTCGAAACCGTTCAACAGAAAATTGTTCTGCGTGGGCTTTAATTGTTGCTGGATTAAAAATGCGATCATCGAACTGAAGAATGGTGTGCGCAAGGCATTCCCAAGTTTGGTCATTGAAAAACACACCAGTTACTCCTTCAACGACCGTTTCTGTTGCTCCACCTTTTCGGTACGCAATTACTGGGCGGCCAGCGGCCATAGATTCAACTGGAGTAATCCCGAAGTCTTCTTCTTGCGGATGAATGAACGCAACGGCATTTGCGAAAAGTCTTGCCCGTTCGTCGTCGGTAATGCGACCAACGAACGTGATGTTTGGTCCGGCGATCGACTTGAGGTGTGCCTCCTCAGGACCACTTCCGAAGATGGTGAGCGGAATGCCAAGTCGAGTGAAAGCCTGAACAACAATGTCGTAACGCTTGTAAGAAACAAGTCGTCCGCCAATAAGAAATGAAGTTTTCGGTGCCGTACTTATTGAAAAGGTCGATGTGCTTACCGGGGGATATATAACAATACTTTCCTTCCCGTAGAATTTTTTAATTCGACGTTGTACCGTTTTCGAGTTTGCAACAAAGAGATCAACTCGGTCTGCGGCAATTTTGTCCCAGGCGCGGAGAACGCTTTGAAGGAATGGGAGAAACGCTTTGATGAATTTTGGTGCATGGAGCTCATCAACGTAGCTTTTTGCGTCATTCCAGAGATATCTGGTTGGTGTATGGCAATAGCAGATGTGAACGGCGTCTGCGTGAGTTACAACGCCTTTTGCAAAAGCGCTTGCACTGGAAATAACGACGTCGTAATCCTGAAGCGGATAGTGCTCAGTTGCAGACGGCATGAACGGAAGGAGCCACCGTGTTAAACGGAGCGCACCTGGAACGCGTTGCAGAAAAGAAGGGCGAATATCTTTATGGCCAAAAATCGTTCCAACGGTTTTTTCATCGTAGAGCAGCGTGAATGTTGGGGCATGAGGCCAAAGAGTTTGAAGCACTTCTAAAACGCGTTCAGCGCCGCCAAGCTGTGTGAGATGGTCGTGGACTAGAGCAACCCGCATACAACGTCGACCAGAAGGAATTAATACGCCCCATCTTTAAAGATTACGGCAAAAGGAGTTTTGAGAACAATGACGAGGTCGAGCCATGGGCTCCAATTCTCAATATAGTACATATCTAGTCGAACCTCGTCCTCAAAGTCAAGAGTAGCTCTTCCGCTGACTTGAGCCATTCCAGTGATTCCAGGTTTGATTGTGAGCACTTTCCGTTGATGTGGTTTATACAGTGCAACTTCTTCAGGAAGGTGAGGGCGTGGCCCAACAAGACTCATTGAGCCGAAAAAAACCAAGTAAAACTGTGGGATTTCGTCTAAACTCCATGCCCGAATGAATCGACCAACTTTGGTGATTCGAGGGTCGTCTCTGAGTTTAAAAAGCGGAGTTCCTTTGCGTTCATTTCCATGCTTTTTTACGAAGGCCGGGTCGAACCGGAGGGCATGAGCGTTCTTTACCATGGAACGAAATTTCAGGAATGAAAACTCTTTTCCACCTTGGCCAACTCGAGGACGAGAGAAGAAGATCGGTCCTGGATCTTCTATGAAAATTGCGAGAGCAACAAGAATTTGAATTGGAAGAGAGAGGATGATAAGAATGCCTGAGATTGCGATATCGAAAATCCGTTTATAAATAGCGCCCCAGCCATCGAGTGGTGTTTTTGGAACCTCAATGACGGGCTGTTCTGCGAACGTGTGCATGATTGGCCGAAGCGTGCTGCCAGCAAAGAGATCTGCGCTGTAAAAGAAGGTGACGTGTTGAGTGTCTGCAAAGACTTTTAATGCGGTGACATCGATTCGTGAAGTTTCTGAGTCTGCGAGTATGACGGCATCAAGTTTTCCCTTCTTCTGTAGCTCAAGAAGGCGTTCACGAGATTCTGCGTTGAACGAGGTAACATGCGCAACGACGTTATAGCCAACGCTTGGATGGGTTTCGAAAAATCGTTTTAAGTCATTTCCATTTTTTGTTTTCCCGATGATTGCAACTGCATATGTTCCGATGCCAATTTTGCGGAGTGATCGCTGAAGAAGACGTGTGAGAACGCGGATTCCGATCACAAATGTAATGGCAAGCGCCCAGATGGCAAGAACAATGAATCGAGATTCGAACAGGGCGCGAGAGAAAAAGGCGACTCCGAGTATTGCTGCGATACCTGTTGAAACACCCATAATGACGCGAGTCATTTCTGTGGCGATTCGTCGTGGGCGAATGGTGTAAAGACCGGAACCAGCAAAAATGACGAGAACAATAAGCGCACACGGGAGCACGGCGGTCATGTATTTTTCGAATGTCAGGTCGAAGATGACCGGACGAATCGTCGTAATCGAGCTTGCGAATCGAAGCGAATATGCGGCTGCTGCAGCAGCGATGAGTGCGAGGTAATCAAGAGGGACAAGAAGGAAAGTAAACGCAAGATCTGCACGTTTCATATATGCATAGTTTACACGGAAGAGACTGTCGCGAAAAACAAAGAGCGTTGCCGTCTGGCAACGCTCTTTGATAACGCATCGGGGGGAACTGGTAAGCCGAATTCTGTCATTGCAATACATCCCATCATGAATGGATTGCGCTGGACGATAATCTCTCTATGCGAGCGACCAATCTTGCTCTTGCACCAGCGTGGGTTTG
>Ga0172379_10005817_pt1 | contig 16986 bp, 17 predicted proteins | sample GrowelOW334metaG_FD_119756 | JGI IMG/M metagenome (GOLD analysis project Ga0172379, IMG submission 119756) | Groundwater microbial communities from an aquifer near a municipal landfill in Southern Ontario, Canada - Groundwater well OW334 metaG | ecosystem: Environmental > Aquatic > Deep... | reverse complement strand
AGCGATAACCCGCTAGCTGTGGATTCTGACTTGAAGCAGCAAGAAATATCGAGCCTACGCAATAGGCAGTCAGACGATAGTAAAAAAGCCGCCGCAGATTTATCTGGGTGGCTTTTTTGTTCGTCTCTTTACCTGTATTTTTGCCAATCTGCATATAGCAATTTTTGAATCTACTGCGAACTCATGTACTGTTCTATGGCTTCTAAACGGCCACGCTTACTGGCAGTTTTCTTCACTCCATCAATAGCGCGGCAGAGATCAGTTATGTCCTGGCGGCACTCTTTGAGATGATCAAAAGTAGTGGCATTTTCTGCACCTTCAAAAACACCTTCGTCGATCAAGAAGTCAGGGATCACTTCGTTTGATTGCTCTGGTGACTGACCGTTTTTTGAAACTGCTTTATTCTTCTTGGCCTTTGGCTTGCCACCACCAACAAGAAACTCTTGACCCAAAGCCAATTGCTCTTTCAAATTTGTGCGAATTGACACCCAGCGGCGTCCTTCCTGCAACATCTGAGTGCGACCCATTGGCGTCTTTGTGTAATCCTGAAACTCACCTAAAGTCCAAGTGCGGATAGATTCTGGTGCCTTGTTTTTGAAAGCGAAGTCGCGCTCTTCTTGACTCATGGGCATGGGTCGGGCTAGAAGCATTTCCTCTTGAGTCCACTCATGTTGCTCGCCGATGGGTCCGCTACTAACAACCGTGTCACCAGAACTAGAATTGCCAGAATTTGGAATACCAGATCCGGAATTGCCCGTGCTCGGGTCACTCGTTGAGATGCCTGCTCCAGCTGAATCAGAACTTGATGGGTCGGAAGGACTTCCAGGGCCACTCCAGCCCGGACTGCTACCAGAACTAACCCCGGGCACGCCGCCACCATCTTGCTCCGAACTGACTGGCGAATTCGGATCAACACTACCTGAGGAGTTAGATTGTTCGGCACCACTTTCAGCACGAGCCGCATGACCAGCCGAATTGCTACAGCCGGTTATGCTAAAGACAGTTAAACAACAGCCAACTAATATCAGCAACCCGACTGAGTTTGATCGAAAGTTAGCAGTGTTAATAGCTGAACGTGTCAGTCTAGGCGCCGAAAGAGACTGCAGGGGTTCTATGTTGCTGTCCATGATCACTCCAAGTTCTTTCCAGAATCTTAGCTTGAACAAGACAACAAAGCTACCAAGGGCCAATAGGCAGGTTAGGCTGATTCAGAATCTAGTTCTGCTTCAGGCATTTCATCTGCACTAGCAGCAGAATCACGGGTCATGCATTTCTCACACTCTCCCACCAACTTGGAATAGCGCAAGTTTAGACCGCGGGCAATGCTTGATACAGAACCAAAGCTTGGTTTGCGTTTACCTTGTTCAACGTTGCTAATGAACACCCGGTCAATTCCTGATGCTTTGGCAAGTTGCTGCTGAGTCATCTTTAAGCTCTTTCTTTTAGAGCTAACAACCTCGGCAAGACACTGATATAGATGTTTATGAGCTGCTTTTTTGTCGTCCATTGTTTTTCTCCTTGGAATGTCCTCGACGTAACATGAGGCAATTGGTTTCAAATTTGTTTGAAAAAGTAAACAGCCAACCACTTAACTATAAAGCGTAGTAATACGAATTCTTTTTTTTTGGGAGATGATGAGCAGTTGGCGGCTTTATGCAAAAGACAAAAACAGGAGAGTAAGACAGTCTTACTCTCCTGTTTAGTCAAATGGCAGCCCAAACTAGACCTAGCATGGTCTAGCTTGCTCAGTAACGCCGACGAACACTCTGCATGGCCAGCACGCGGTTAAGCTCGTTGGCGAGAGCGCGGGTGGCTGTCGCTTCCTTATGCATGCCCAGGATATCTTGCTTGAAGCCCAACTGATGGAGGTTGGCGATGCGGTCGTACGAAACTGGCCGCACCTTGGCATAGACCGTATCGGCAGCCTGGTGGAAAGTATGCGAACGGCGGTTGTCACCAAGGCGACCCTGCACAAGCCCACGAACATGCATGGCCTTGGCAACGCGCAGACTGAACGGTCCGAACTTCTTGACGAAGCTCAGCTGGCAGTCTTGCAGCAAAGCTTCTGCCTGCATGCAGTCGACCAAGTTGCCGTCGTGGTAAGTGAGGGCCAAGGCATATTGAGCGTCGGCGCGCGAGACGTGATCGACCGGCAGATAGCTCTGACGATGCTCAAGCAAGCGCCGCAGCATTTTCTGTGCCTTCAATTTCTGGCCACAAACGCCTGCCAACGTGGCTCTCACACTGAGGGCCGCATCGGTCAAGGCAAAGCCCAGTCGAGCTTTTGGCGAATAAAGTTTCATAGTTTTATCTCCCTTCGAGATTTGAAGAATGATTTAGCGACGCCGAATGGGCAGCCAGGTGCGGCCGCGCCAAGGAACCTGACCGAAGATGGTGGCAGCACCGAAACCAATGCCGAAGAACACCGCACTGGCGGCAAGAGCGTTAGTCAGCGCCAGGCTGTCGGCGAAGAGAGCCGCAGCCGCTTCAAGGCCAAGCCAGCAGGCGAGCCAGAAGCCACCGTACTGAAGAATGCGGCCAGTCTGCGCCAGCTTGAACGCCGTGCGCATGATCATGGTGGCGAAAATGCCACCAAGCAGAGCGATCGAAGCCGCCACAGCAGCTCCCAGCGCAGCAGTCAGTACAGAACCACCAACCTGCACTCCCAGACCGGCCATGACCGTGATCAAGGCCGCGGCGAGGAAGTAGCCGAACATGTTGCGCAGGTGGGTGAAAGGATTGCCGTGAGGCGTCTTGATGTTTTTCAGTTTGTCGAACATTTGAGTCTCTTTCTCGATTTAGGTAAAAAAAAGAGGCCCCAGTTGCCTGGAGCCTCTCGACAGTTCGCGCAAGATTTTTATGCTTGCTGAGCTAAATTCTTGCGCCGTTGAGCGCTCTAGCTCTTCGCCGCCGGCGCATCAGCAGTTCCGGTAGCCGGAGCCACTTGGTCAGGGGCGGAGCTCTTCTCGCGAGCGAGGTCGCGGGCGAGCTTCTTGGCGGCGCAGTTACCGACACCTTTGGCCTTGCACTTAGCGCAGGCAGAGCAAGGCGAGGGGCCAGCTTGACCGCCGGCGTTGTTCTTTGATTGGCACATATGTTTGGTCCTTCCTGGTTTGGTTAGGTGTAGTCAGTCTTTTTTCTTGATGCGCAAACGCTCGATGGGCTTGCCGCCGGCAACGAGGTTGGCAACGATTTCTTTGGCATCGGCCGCTTCGACGCGTCCGTAGGGGATTTTGTCGGGCATGGTGACGACGACAGGACCCTTTTTGCAAAGGTCCAGACACTTACTGCCTTTCACAGAGACAGTATCGCCGCAACCAAGTTGAGAAACAGCCGTTTCGAAAGCGGTGCAGACGTCATCGCTTCCTTTCTTCGGACATTTCTTTCCCTTGGTGCAGACGTAGATTTTGATTTTGTCAGACATAGCTAGTCGGCCTTCTTGGTATTTTCAGAGAGAACCGGCGGTGCAGAGACCGGCGGTTGGGCAGGGTCCGAAGCTTCTGGTGCAGCAGCCGCTGAGACAGCAACTTCGGAGACAGCACCTTCGGAGGCCGCAGCTTCTGAGACAACAACTTCTGAGACAGCAGATGTCGCGACCTCAGCAGTTGCTGGCGGCACCGGCGGCTGCAGAACTGCCTGGTAAGAAAAGTTCGAATCAAGCCCTTCGTCGAGCTTGAGGCCGTGGAAGTCGTTATACCACTCGTGGCAAAGACGCACGTGAGTCTCACGCAGCCGCTGCAGGTACAGGTTCCAATCACGGGTCTGAGCGAGCAAAGTGGCGAGCACCTTGTCGAACACCAGAGCCTGCTCTTGCTGGAAAAGTTCCAGAGCTTCGGCGTTGCCTTGTTCGAAACGCTTGAGGTGCTTGGACAGCGGAACGAAGCCCAGCAGCTTGTCGGCAGCGACATGACCAGCAATGAACTGCTCGTCTTCAGCGCCTTCTACCTTGTTGCCGAGAACGTAAGTCTTGTCAGCGAGCGCCGGCAGAAGCTTGATGAAGTCTTTGTAGACCTGCACCGACTTCTGCGTTGGCTCCACCACAAAGACATGCATGTCGTAGGCAAACCAGAGCGAGGTGGCGACAGCGTCGGTACCGGCGGTATTGTCGGCAACAACGATATCGGTCGGGCCGTCGAGCAAGTGGTGCAGGATGCTGATAGCACCAGAGAGCTTCGAGTGGTAGCAGGCAGAGCCGACGTCAGCTTGTTCGTACTTACCGACGGTGAGCAGGGCGATGGTTTCCTGACGGCGACCATACTTGGTGATCAGCGGGTCATCGAACTGGCAGCGGATGAAGTTCGAAAGGAGCGAAGGCGGCGTGGTCATGATCATGGGCTTGTCACCCAAGTCAGTACGCTTGCCTTTGAGATGTTCGGTGACAGGGCCGAAGAGCTTGCCGAGGTGTGGCTGCTCTCCTTCGATAGCGAGAGCTGCGCCAAGGTGAGCATTGACGTCGGCATCGAAAGCCAAGACGAAAGGGTTCTTCCGTGCGGCATGGCGAATAAAACTTGCGGCAGTGGTGGTCTTACCCGATCCACCTTTGCCAAGAAATGCGATTCTCATTATTGTTCTCCTTATTAGGTTCTCGCAGGTGCGCAAAGGACAGCTAAGGCAAAAGAAGAGTTGAATAATCGCGAAAACGATTTCCAATTTCTTTTGTCTTAACTCGGCTTGGTCCAGTTGAAGGAAGTTCTTGCAGTGGACTGTTTGCTTTGGTGGTTGTTTGGGATTCCTGGGGTTTTGCGAGATAGAAAAGTAGAACTTCAGCTTAGTTATCTAACCTATTGCAATTCAATTGCAGCCTGATTCATTGACGGCACTGAAACAGTGATTATTTGGGCAATTCTCAAAACGGTCGCATTTTTTGTCAATTAGCTTATTGCAACTTAGTCGCAATAAGACCCGACCTTGCTCGCGCAGGTCGCACAGCCTGACAACCGCCAACTCAACATGCGCTTTGCTTTTGGCAATGTCAAAGGTTAATGCGAACTATTTTCATAACCTTGCGCCAGCTGGCGTAAGTTAAGAGCAAGCCAATACGGCAAACCGAAGTTAAATCAGCACTGTCAAGAATTGAAACCATTCGCATCTAAGTTATGATATCCCGGTCGCAATTGAGAATAATTCTTAGTGGCTGACACGGCACTAGGATATATAAGGTTCCAATCAAACCGTGCCGTCCAAGGTAGTTCAAGCATTTTCGAACCACCGCCCTGGCAAAAGGAGCAGTCATGCAACTTGAAAATAATGACAACAACATTCCCGAAGTAGCCAAACCAATTGAGAATCAGTGGCGTACCAATCAAGGAAATGTGTTCCTTGGTTTTTTTATCCCTGGTCAATGTCTTCTATTAAGGTCAACCACAAATGAGCGCAACAATCAGCCACCACCAGTGGTTACATACAAAGTTTCCAATCTCTTCCAAAGAGAAGAAAGCTAGCGTTGACGCCTTAACCCCGGCCGGATTGCAAAATCTTAGAGGGCGACGCCTTTGGTCGAAATTCAATAGTGCGACAGTGCCGGCCAACGTGGGCGGTACCATCGCTTTTCACGACCAAGACAACGACATGATTGTGCGCTGGGATAACGGCACGGTCAGCATGCATACCAAAGACGGCCTACTGCGCCTGGCATTCCTCATTGGTGGCCATCAGAGCCTGAAAGACCATATCGACTGTCTGAGTAACCGCTGCAAATGCGGCCGAAAAATTTGATTTAAGACGAAATGACCGAAGACGACAGAAATCTAAGAGTTCGATTGCGGGAGCTAATCACAACTAGTCCACGGGGGAGAGACATCACCCCTTCAGAACTGCTGGCTTTAGCAAAGCAAAAAGGCATTTCAGTTAGCGAACGTTCGATTTATCGTTTATTGGCCAGATTTCGTAAAGAAGGTGACCTTCCGCCGAGCGGAGTTGCTTCAAAGTTGAAAAAATTAATAGAAGCAAGTGACGAAGGCCTGCACTTGACAGCGGTCGAGCTGCACCAGCTTGCCAAGGGCGCCGGGGTCAAAGCCTCTCTATCGACCATATATCGGGCAATAGACAGGTTGAAGGCAGAGGGTTTTGTCAACTCTATTAAGAAACCGAAGGCCCAAGCTTTCGAAACTTCAACTAATAAAAGGGCTCATGATCACCTCATTTGCTTCAATTGCGGCAAAACTTTAGAGGCAGAATCGATATTTTCTGATTTAGGTTCGTTAATAGCAGAGCGAAATGGCTTTGATTTTTCGCACTCAGAGCTTATTTTAAAAGGGTACTGCGATGACTGCCGCGGCGCTTCAGTCTAGCAGACGCCTAAAAGGCACACCAGGTAAGTGTTTTGGCGATTTTCTGCCTTTTCCAGGGGATTGCCAAAAAACCAATCGGGTGACCAAAACTGCGACCAAACTATATTAAATCTCTATACATCAACCATATCCACCATCTTTAAGGAGTAATCGTGCGGTACACGAAATCAATATGTAAGCGCTGCAGGTCAGTAGGAGCAAGTCTTTGCGGAAAGCCAAAATGCGCTTTCATTCGCAAGCCCTTCGGCCCAGGCCAACACGGCCAGGACAGAAAGAAAACTTCTGAATACTCTTTGCAACTCAAAGCTAAACAGCAAATCCGCTGGACCTACGACGTCAGCGAAGCTCAGTTCTATTCTGTCTACGAAGAAGCCACCCGCGCTAAAGACGTAACCGGTACTGTCATGTTGCAGATTCTCGAATCGCGCCTTGACAATATTCTCTATCGTTCAGGCCTCGTTGGCACAAGAAGACAAGCTAGACAAGTCGTCACCCATGGTCACGTACAAGTCAACGGCCGTCGCTTGAACATCGCCTCAGCCAGAATGCGTCCAGGCGACGTTATCGCTATCGATCCTAAGAGTGCAGCATCTGTCAAACCAATGAATATCGGCTTGACAAGCGTAACTCCAACTTGGCTCAAGACCGATGCTGAGCAAATGAAAGTTGAAGTTATCTTGGTTCCAGATCGCGAATCACTAGACCAAACGTTCAAAGAGAACTTGGTAATTGAATACTATTCAAGATAAGTTCAATTTCTGAGCTTTCTGACATAAGAATGGCTTACGCAAATCAGAGTGATATTTCACAATAGTGAGGTATCACTCTTTTGTCAGAAAAGCTGGTGGTTTTTATGACACCCCCATACCAGACTATCTATCGAGCTGCCTGCAATGCAATTGCGGGCAGCTTACTCATTGCTGTATGCACCACCGCCGCAGCAGCCAAAGATAGTAGTGAAATAGGCTGGACTCTTAAACAATGGTCGCTTTTGCAAGGCGATCAAGAACTGATCGCCTGCAAATACGGAGTAAAGATGACTCCAGCGCGCGGCGGGCAGACCTATCTTTTCGCCCCTCCGTATACCAATGTGCAGGTCTGGAATCAAAGCACAGGCAAATGCTGCAGCATCAAAATGACAAACTACAAAAGCCAGATACAAAGCGCCAAGAACTTTTTCGATACCCAACTGCTCTCAGCTACACCGCTTAGGAAGGTAAAAGAAGGAAGTCTGCATGGTTTAGCGACGATGGAATTAAGTGAAACACCAGAGTTTGCCAGGCGCCAAGTACAACGATATGAGCACAAAGAAGGCCCCTCCCGCATTGCCAAGAACGTCTATTACGTTGTCTCTAACAAATTCAATTTAGAACCAAGCATCTACCGCTTCGTAGCGGCCTTTTACGGCTTTCCTTATGCAGAAGCTATGCCCCTTTCGTTCGTTTACTACGATATCGATCATGACCGCAAGACTCAGCTGGTGACCGGAAAGATAACTCCCAGCAAATTCAGCCCGCAGCAATTCATCATGCCCACCGGGCTGAAAGTGGTGGCAGACGAGCACAAGGTGGCCGAAACAGCTCAATACAATGAAGCAATAGAAATGATGTTGCCAGGAAAATCTAAGTGAGATTGCACCTGATACTTACTGTTCTAGCAAGAGTTTGCTCTCGTGCTCAGCTTCAGGAGTGCGGCCAAGGTCGTTCAAGATCTTGATGTGTGCGCCATAATCGACTAAAACCTCGGCGCGAAATCGCTCAGCGCTCTTTTGATCAGCCAAAGCAAAAGCTTGAGTAGCCACATCTGTGCACTCTTTGAGTGCACGTTCCGCAATTAAATACTTTCCATGGTTTTGATATAGCTCGGCTAAATGTCGCAAAGACTTGGCTAAGGCTGCCAAACTCTCTGCTGCGCCCTGCTTGTCTGTAGCAACTTGCAATAGAGCAGCCTTGGCTCGTTTGCGACAGAGGCCAACAGCGCAGCGTCCATAAGCTTCCGAAAGGTGGGCTAAGTGCCATTGCTTCTCGTAAAACTTTGCTCGCTCTGAGATTACAGCCACAGCCTCGGCGCTAGGCTCGGCAGAGTTAGCCTTTTCTGAGCTATTTGTAGACGGGACAGCGAGGTCGTTAAAATACTGGCGGAGCAATTGAGCTGGCGATGCCTGACCAGGCCTTTGAGCGCCTACAAACGGCCAATGCAAACTAGCATCGCTCTCTACACAGATGCCAACCAACTCCCAGCTCTTATAGGCACAAAGGGCATCGATGTGCTTTTCTACGTCGTACCAATAGGCCAGCGCTGCCAAAGCGCACACAACGGCGCCAGCAAAGCAGCCAAGCGTTACCATTGCCAGTCGGCCAAAAGAAGAGCGGTAGAGCATAAAGCTTGGCGCTACTTCTTATATTTTTTGATCAAATCTTCGATTTGGCTAGGGTCCATACCACCCAAGCCAGCCGGAATTTTGTCTTTCAAGTTATCGGGAATTTGACCGCCACTAAGTTTGTCTTTGAGGTTGGCGGGAATTTGATCTCCATATTTTTCTTGCAGCTTGCGAATCAAGTCGCTTGTGCCGCCTGCAGACGAGCTGGCACTACCTAAACCACCGGCAGGAAAACCAGATGCAGCCACCGGTGGAGCCGGTCTTTGCGTCTTCAATACGGCGCTGCGCTTCAATTGGTCGTCTAAGCTGCTATTGAGGGAGTCAATGCGCTTATTCAAATTTGCCTCTGTCTCACCGGTTTTAACAGAGTTTTCGAGCATGGCGAAGGCGTTTAAATAAGCATCGATACCTATACCTTGTGCCTTTGCATTAAAAATTCTCAGAACCAAAGCTGTGCGCTTAGCCTCAGCCGGACCAGGTTCTACTAAGGGCCCGTCATTTGAAGCTGCGGCAGCAGTAGCAGGCGTGGCCGGAGCAGCAGGTGAGCCTGCCGGACTGGCAGCGGAAGTAGCTGCAGGTGTGGGTGCCGGTGCTGCTGCTGCAGGGTCAGGTGCAGGTGTAACCGCAGGAGCAGAATCGACAGTCGAAGAATTCGCAGGTACCGACGGATCAGCTTTGGCTGCTTGCACAGTTAAGCCTAAGCCCAAATGAAGTGCCAACAATAGGCTTACCTGTTTAGTAATCTGGCGCCGCTTATCAGGGCTAGCTGCCCGTACCGTTGTCATTGAAGTAGTCCTCATCAGCTCTTACTATCCTACTACCCATCCTGTAGAACATATTATTACTAGTAAGCCCGATCGCCATTAATTTCGCCAATATCGACGATGCTAGACTAGTCAGAAGTGAAAGCGATGCTACCAAAAAGGCAGATGATGTCATCTAAGGTTTGTACAAAACTTCTGACTATCACCCGTGTGGCGTTGCTGACGACCGTTCTACCTCTGCTTGTACAACCTGAATATTCTCCCTATCTTGTAGTGTCGCCTGCATTAGCTCAGACTCAATATGAATGGGTGCCGGGCTCACGACAAGCACGGGCAGTGCCGAGCGGACAAGCCAGGCAGCTAACGCCCCAGCAGCTTTATCAGCAGCAACGACAATATCAATATCAACAACAGCTAAATCAACAGCAACTAAATCAACAGCAAGGTCGGCAACAACAAAGTTCAGCCAGTCAAACACAGCAAGTTTACTCTAGCCGTCAACCGCAAGCGGCCACAACGAATGTGACAGCGGGTCAAGCACAGCAGAAAGGTAAGTCTTACCACTTTGTCGACTCGGTCATGGTCGACGGGATGCAACGCCATTTTCAGGTACACGTACCACCCGGATACGACCGCAGCAAGCCACTACCAGTTGTCTTGATATTTCACGGTCTGCAAATGAATAGTACGATGATGGTTGGAATGACAGGCTTTAATCCGGTATCAGACCACAACAATTTTATCGCCGTCTACGGAGAAGGTGTTAACAACCGCTGGAGTGATGGCCGCACTAGCTCTGGGGTTGATGATGTTGCTTACGTCACCAGCCTGCTCGACAAGCTAGCAAAAGAAGTGAATATTGACCGCAGAAGAGTATACGCTTGTGGTATCTCCAATGGTGGCTTCTTCGCGCAGGTCTTGGCTTGCACCATTCCTGATAAAATCGCGGCAGCCGGCGTTGTTGCTTCAACCATGATGGACCGCACCCAGGTCATGATGCAGGGCAGCAAAGCCGTACCAATTGTATTTTTCCTCGGCACGGACGACCCTCTTTTGCCTTGGGCAGACGGCCGCAATAAAGACATTGGCAAGTTAGGAGAAGCTCTGGGCTTGGGCGCTCTAGGCTCAATCGACAATGGCCTAGCTCGTATGGGCGGGCTGATCACGGTGCCTGAAACAATCGCATTTTGGACAGCTCATAACAATTGTTCCGGCAACCCACAGGTCACTCAAGAAGCTGACCGCGACGCCAGAGATGGTACTACAGTGAAAAAAGAAAGCTACGGATCATCCTCAAATCAAGTGGTGCTATACACGATTGAAGGTGGCGGCCACACTTGGCCAGGCTGCCCGAATCTCAGTGCCATTACCGGACTTACTGGAAAAATAAGTCAAGACATTGACGCCAGCAGCCTGATGTGGGAGTTCTTTAAAACTAGAAGCCGTTAAAACCTTGCGTGGCAGCTAACTTCTCAGCCTCTGCCACTTTTGCCGCTGTGACACTATTCTTATTGAGCTTAAGGGCAGCGCGATACTCAACCACAGCACCTCTGTAATCTTTTGCAGCCAAGCGAAGCTGTGCTTGGGTAAGGCGACCGTTGGCGCTATTATCGATATGCAAGTTGAATAAACAGCTGGCAATATTTTTCTCGAAGATCTCTTGTTCTCCATCAAAATAGCTAGCCCAGCGAAAATATTTTAGTGCTTGCTCTGGTTCAGAACCTTTGCCTAAACCGATGTTGTTCAGTTCGCAAGCCATAAGCGAACGGCCATTTTTGTTATTGCTATCAATTTTCAATATCTGCTCAAAGCATTCTAAGGCTCTGGCTGAGTCATTTTCGTCCTTGGCGTTGCTGGCTTCAGCAAAGAGTAACTGAATTTTTCCTTTGTCAGTCAAATCAGATGTTTGACTATCGATACTAGCGGCACCCCCGATGCCATAAAGCCTGTACAAAGTGGCAACGTCCCGAGAAGTGATACCACGTTGGTTACCGAGAGCAGGAAACATAACGTCTTCCTCATAGGGACTATGCCCCGATAAGCCAAGCGCATGGCCAATTTCATGCACAGAAATCATACGCATAAAGTCTTTAGTCATTAGCTGATCGGCAAATGGAGAAATGGTCAAGAGCAATACGTTGGCCTTGTCTACACCTTTCATGTTTCCTTTTAGCTGCGCCTTTCCGGCTTCAGCACGCAATGCCGGGGCGTGTAGATCATCGACAAAATTGACAGTTATATCGGCATCAGCAGGCGAGTCTACAATCTTCAAACCGACCTGTCCAAGAGTAGCTCTATCCCAATCGTCTATAGATTGGCGAACAGCTTCCTCATATTCTGGTTTATACGACTGTAATGCTTCTCCGGTAGTTATAAAAATCTTCAGAGGAAAACGCTTTACAGGCCAGCGAAAAAGGCCTTCAGCTACAGCGTCTTTAAAGTAATCACCAGCACCGCCTACGGTGACCACATTTTGACTAGAATTTGTATTGGTTTTCGCTTTTGCTTGATTGACCTGTGAGCGAATAACTCCAGCTAAAGCCTCATACTGCTCGCGTTCATCGCTTTTGGGCGCGACCTTCAAATAGGCATCATAGCAATACAAACACTTGTCTAGATGGTTCGTGCGATGGAAAACCTTAGCGCACAAAACCCAGCCAGATAGCGGCATTTTGGCAGTTGTTGCATTTGCCTCCACCCCTCCGGCTGGGTCATTGCCAAGCAGTAGAAACATCCGATTGACTTGATCCAAAGCCGCATATGCTTTGTTTTGACTAAGCAAACAAGCAGCCAAGCCAGATAAAGCAAGCAACGATTGTGGATAGGCTTTTACAGCTTCTCTATATGTTGCTTCTGCTGACTTGTTCTGACCCTGAGCCAATAATTGATCGCCTTTGCGGCAGATCTCGGTGGCTGGGTCGGCAGCATCAACCTTTTTCGCCACGGCCCAAGCGGGGCTAGCAATCAAAGACAAAGCAATCATTTCAACAATTAAAGCGGCTTTGACCCATCGCAAAGGCACCGCTAGCCGGTGTTGAAGAGAGACCTTTGACCACGGAAACCTAGGCCCGACCAAGTAAGACTTTAGCTCTGTTGTAGTGTTTTTCTGCTTCTTCAGGCTTGCCTAACTTCTTCAAAAGTTTTGCAAAATCACGCAAACTATCAGCCAACTCAGGATTATCGGCGCCAAGTTCTTTCTCACGAAGAACTAGTGCTTTAGCCAATAGCGGCTCAGCTTTGTCAAAGATACCTTGTTGGAACTGTAAGCCTGCCAAACTTGTGAGATTTTCAGCCAACTTCAAAGGCTCTGGTTCTTCGCCAAATTCGAGGATGGTCACCGCTCTAGCAATGAGCGGTTCAGCCTCTGCGAACAGGCCTTGGACACACATTACACCGGCTAAGTTATTGAGGTCATCAACCACTTCAGGGTGGGAGGCACCAAGCTCTCCCTGGCGCCAAGACAGAATGCGCTCATAGGCGCGCTGCGCTTCAGGATAATTCTCTTGCTCGTAGTGCATCTCTGCCATCTTGGTTAAGGCAGACGACATAGTGGCGATTTGCGCAGCCTTGGCCGCGGCAACTTCGGCCTCGTTCATCTTAGTCAATCGGGAATTGGAAGCACTTGGTTTAGCTTCTGCAGTTGGTGCGGACGCAGGAGCCGCTGCTGGTGCAGGTGCAGGTGTCGACATAGGTGCTGGTGCCGCAGCTTGAACTGGCGCCGGAGCTGGCGCAGGAACTGGTGCAGGTGCTGAAGCTGGAGATGGTGCCGCAGCTTGGACTGGCACGGGAGCTGGCGCAGGAACCGGTGCTGGTGCAGGTGCAGGTGCTGAAGCTGGGGATGGTGCCGCAGCTTGAACTGGTGCGGGAGATGGCGCAGGAACCGGTGCTGGTGCTGAAGCTGGAGCTGGAGCTGGCGCAGCCGCTGGTGTTGATACTGGCGCAGGAGCTGGTGCTGATACTGGTGCAGGAGGTTCCACTTGAGCTACAGCGGCAGGAGCTTGCGGAGTCAATTGCGGTATGACCAACGGCGTAGGCGCAGGTGGTGCCACGGCGGCCGGAGTCGGCGCGGTCATTGGCTTGGTTGAATCACCAGGCTTAGCCGGCTCGGACTTAAGACTAGAGAACAGCGAGCGCAAATCAACTTCATCGTCTGGCTTAGATTCTTCTGCTTTAACTTCTTCAGACTTAGGTGCTTCAACTTTAGGTGCTTCAGCTTGAGGCGCTTCAGACTTGGGTTCCTCAACTTTGGGTTCTACCAATTTATCGAGGCCGAGACCCAGTTCCGGCGAGAGCAGCAAGCTATCTGAAGGAGCAAAAGATGCCCCGAGAGCGGCATCATTGGCAGTACCAAAGTCTGATTCAAAAGTAGACAAGCCATTGGCAGAGGCAAGAGCTGAATTTGAGCCAGCTGTATTATTTACGGCGCCCTCAAGCTTACTTAGCAGATTATCGAGCGAAGTATCATCAGAAAGGGCCTTATCTGCAATTTTCTCAACTTCGGCTTCAGCAATTGAGCGGAATACAGCAGTAGTCTCGAAAGCATCAGGACGAGCCGCAGCAGCTTCTGCATCAGCACTCTCAATAGCGGCATCAGGAATTTGCGCGAGGGAAGCCATTAGAGCTTCGGCCTGAGAGGCAACAAGAGCTGTCTGACTGTCTACTTCATTACTTTCGTCAATTTCGGATCCATCTTCTGCCAGCCCAAATAGGCTAAGTAGATCAGAGCCTTTTTCTTCTACTGGAGCTGCAGGAGCATCTGGAGTGGTATCTAGGCTGTTTAACAATGCCGACAGTGCGGGAGCTTCCGAAGGCGCAGACGCAGCTGGCACCACTGGTGGAGCCTGTACACCCGCAGGCGCATGAGTAGCTAACGGTTGCCCACCATTACTTTCAACTAGAGCTTGAGCAGCTTCTGTCTCTAACGATTCGGCAACGGCAAAGAGTTTAGACTCTAAGCTAAATGGTACAGCCTCGGGCTCTTCACTCGCTCTTACTTCTGGCTTAACGTCAACAGTTACATCTACTGAAGCTTCGGCCGCCCCTACTTCTCGAGTCCAACCCAATTCAACTAATGACTGCTCAAAAGTAAGATTGCGTAAACGGCCTTGATTAATACAATGGTCAAGCACCTGAGCGGCATTGGCCAAGGCCAGGTCGCCTTTTTCCATCAACAAATTACAATCGAGAGAAGCTTGCCGACCGACTTCAGTTAAAAAGCCAGTGACTTTCAACACATCAGCTAAGGCCAGCGGATTCTGCCGAGCCATAAGCAAGGCGCGGTCGATGTCTTCGCTGGTAACGACCTTAGCGGCAATCAATAAATCTTCAAAAGTCTGTTCAGTATTTGAGCTTCCATCGCCGCCATACTCTTTCGAACTATCATTTACAGCATTATTTGAAGAGCTGCTGTCAGAGCCAGCATTACTGCTACCATCAGCTTCGGCAGCGAGGGCCTCATCTTTCAAATAGTGAGCTTCTAACGCAGCCAATCGTGACAATGTATTGCCAGGGTTACCCAGCCCGCTAGGTTTTTTCTCAGTATTTCCCACCACCGAAGCCATCAACGACTCGAGTGAGGGACCATCTTCGGAGGTAGCCGGTGCATTAGCAATAGCGGCCGCCTGTGAAAATTCGCTTTCAAGATCGCCATTACTGTCAGCAACATCATCATTCTTCGCTTGATGGAAGCCTTTCTTTAAACGGTCTTGTACTTCGGGCAGTATGCTGCCAGTCTCTTGCATCTGCTTGAGAGCAACACCAGCCGATTCACGATCAAATAGGCCTTCTTCAATCATCTGTTGAACGGCGAGAGCTACGTGAAGCATTTGCTCAGAGACGTAGCCCTGCTCAACCATAATTTCGCCAATAGGACGCTCGCCCAACAAGCCAAGCTCCAGACAGCTCATTACGTCTGTCTCGTTTAGGAAATTGGCCATTACCAACAGTTCACCAATACGCACTGTCTTTTGCAAAGTGGGCTTGAGCGAAAGGTCGGCATACAAACCTTGATTGCCGGTAAGTGAAGCTCCAGCTTTTGTAGCTTCATTTCTGAGAGCGTCAAGAGCCTCATGGCGAGCCATCATATCGTCACGGACACGCACTTGAAGTTCTAGAGCAACACGCAAAAGCGAATCGGGCATCGAACCATTGAGTACGAGAATACGACCAAGAGGAAGACCGGTAGCCAAAGAGCGTTGCATCGCTGCACCGAAAACAGCTTTGTTTATGATGCCAGAATCCATCAGCAATTCGCCTAAGCGATTGGTCTGAGTAGAGGCTTGCTGCTCGATAGCCAGCTCCTCTTTAACTAGGTCTTGGAAATTAGCACCACTTTTAACTGAAATCTTCAAGCAGCGGGCTGCCAGATTCATATCAATAACTTTGTCTCTCAACATCGACTGGGCATCAACTGCCGACTGCAAATCGCGATGGTTGATAAATCCTGACATCGTCAGCATCTGACCGATGTGTAAATGCTTAGTTCCGGCCGAACGAGCAGTGTCATCCAGTTGCTTCTGGGTAATCACCCCGGCCTTTACAAAAAGCTCACCGATTAAAATATCGGTCGGATAACTTCTCGTAGTAGCGTTTTTCTTCAAAAAATCGAATGGCGGCACAGCTTCCCTCGGTCTACCTCTAGCTCCAATTACATATACGAACTATAGCAATACGTTCCCCCACAGGAGCCCTCTCTAACCCCTAGCGCCCAATGCTGTTGCAATGATTTGCACAATTTGCAAAATCTGGTCAAAAATCAGCGGGCCTTCCAGATTAAACGCTGACACTATATTAAACGATTAGAGAGGGTAGATAAGAGAAGTTAGAAGCGTAGCGAATAATTATCAGCAATGCCCAATTCTCAGAACCCTGACCAGCCAATCACAGCGCTGGCAAAAGTACTTATCGTTGAGGACCATCACGCCACTCTAGATGGCCTCTTTCTTGGTCTTTCGAACGTTCCGGGTCTCACCGTTGTCGGCACAGCCAGCACAAGCGATGAAGGCTTACGCTTGCTGAAAGAGCATCGCCCAGATGTCACAGTGTTAGATTTGCACTTACCCGGCTCAATGGGCCCCAAAGCAACGATAGAAGCCTTCAGAGCAGCAGCTGGTGAAGAAACCAAGCTTATTATCTTTTCCGCCGAGAGTCGCATGGCCTTCATTCAGTCGGTCTTAGCAATGGGCGTTTCAGCCTATCTACTGAAATCAGAGCGCGTGGCCAAAGTAGCTGAAACAATTCAAGCCGTGCTAGCGGGAAAAAGCGGACTAATCTCAGATGAAGTAACCAAGACCTACAAGAAGATTACGAGAGCCGAAATGGAAGTCTTGACTATGCTCGGCCGCGGAATGAAATATCAGGACATCGCTGACCACCGCGTCACCTCAGTAGCTACAGCTCGCAAACAATGCGAAACACTGCTGCTCAAACTTGGCCTCGAAACCCGTGAACAACTAATTGCCTGGGCTGTGCAAAACGGCTTTGGCAGCGTCGAAATGGAAAACTAGTGTCGAGTACCTGATCAGCTATGAATGACTTTCTCAAACAATTCTTT
>Ga0172379_10005815_pt1 | contig 16989 bp, 18 predicted proteins | sample GrowelOW334metaG_FD_119756 | JGI IMG/M metagenome (GOLD analysis project Ga0172379, IMG submission 119756) | Groundwater microbial communities from an aquifer near a municipal landfill in Southern Ontario, Canada - Groundwater well OW334 metaG | ecosystem: Environmental > Aquatic > Deep... | reverse complement strand
TTCCTTCCATGGTCTTGACTGATTCTAGGTTTTCAACGTCATCAATGACGATGAGATCTGGTCTGTATTGATAGTGGCGAATTCCACGGACGCCTTCGCTTTGTGAGATAGCGGAGATTCTAGCATTAAACTGAGGAATGACAAAGGAATTGGATCGCCATTCTTCAGCTACTTCGGTAAAGGGCCCAAAATCGCGGATAAGTAATTCATTGGACGAGAGTTCCTGTTTAATGTTGGTCAAAATCTGTTTTGAAAGATCTTGGGTCTGACTGACAACAAGAGTAAACTTTTTCGAAGGTCTGCCTACCATTGCCCAGATGGGATACGCTAGGGTAGCAATAGTCGATTTAGCTGAGCCACGAAAGGCTGTAATCGCAACTTTTAAAAGTCCATCATTCTGAAGTAAATTAAATATTTCTTTTTGAAACGGAGCTGTAGGACAGGTTATGTAATGGGTGAAATAGGTAACAAAGAACCATGAAAAACTTTCCCGAGTTAACGCCCTTCTAAAATTGGGGTCTATTTGGATTAATCTAATTATTTCCTGATGATCACTCATGTTCCTCCTTTTCCGGTGGTGCTAGTGCCACCATTTCTAGTGCTTTGTTTAATAATTCTTTTTGTTCATCGGTAAGTTCGATATCTTGGTTTTTATTTGAGGCAGTGATTTCTATCTTGGTAGTATAGGCTGGGTGGTGATGCTTGAGCCAAAATATGATGGCCGTCATATTCTTGTCTTTGATAGCACTCATCATTTGAGACTCAGCCATATCATTAACAAACAGATTGCCATCTAGCAATGCTTGGTCACTGACTTTGGTAAATTCGGGGTCATCCTTGCGCCATCGATAATATGTTGCCCTACCAATATTTGCTTTTTCACAGGCAATTTGTACGATCGGAGTTTTCTTTAATATCTCCAAAAGCAACTCTTTGTTTTTAGACTGACGTTTTACGATTGATTTATCCATATATTTTTTTGGCTTTCTGCCCGGTTAAATTTTCCCAGCGCTTGATAATGACTTCTGCATACACAGGCGACTTTTCCATTCCATAACATCTGCGCTTCATCTTTGTGCTGGCTATCAAAGTACTTCCACTGCCCGAGAAGGGCTCAACTATTAGGTCTCCTCGTTTTGTCAGAACTTTGATGTATGGGATGAGAATTTCGACGGGCTTCGTGCCGAAAATAACACCTTGCCCGGAATGTTTTTCGTCAGAGGCAACGTAATCAATATGGTCAGTAGGTTGATTTTTCTTGCCTTTTTGATAACCCTCCCAGTGGGGTTTACCTGAAATGGCAAACAAAGCTGTTTCATATTCTTCCTGCAATCCATCAACTTCCCCTTCGAGATTAAACGGAATATCTTTATCTGGAGTTGCACCAACCATGGCAATATCATGTTTTGAGAAAAATTTGTATTTAGCCGAAAATCCTTGGTGACGATTGGGTAGATGCCACACAATCATATTTTTGACTTTCCAGTACTTTTCCATCTCACCCCAAATCGTTCTCAGGTTCTTCCAGTTCTCGTAGACAATAATGCTGAAGTGTTCGTTTTGAACCTTAGATATATTTGCCATCCATTTTTCGGTGAAATCTGGAGGAAGAACGTCTGTTTCGAGATAGCGCCTGTCTCGCTTGGCTCCGAAACCAGTAACAGCTTTTCCGTGTTTTTTCTTGCCATTAAGGTAATCCAAAATATACGGGGGGTCAGTAAAACACATGTCGGCCTTTTCGCCATGCATGAGCTTTATCATGTCTGCTTCAATAGTTGAGTCGCCAACCATTAAACGACTTTCTCCAAGAGCGTACACCTCTCCTTTCCTGGCGTTGATCTCCTGAATATTCAACTTTTGTAATTCTTTTTCAAGGTTAAATTCTTCCGGGACGTCAACATCGAAAATACTGTCAAGTTCTCCGCTGGAAAAACCAACGTCTGCAAGAAATGATTCATCAAACTTAGCAAGCAGATTCCAATCGAATTCGCCAGTATTTTTGTTCAACCTCAAGTTCAATTCCTTTTCCCTTTCCAGATCGGGAATATCAACATAAACGACGGGTATGGTTTGATACCCCAATTTTTTTGCAACTTCCCACCTGAAGTGCCCACCAACGATAGTCCCTTTACGATTTGGGGCAGAGTTCACGATAATCGGATCTACAAGGCCGAAACGAAGAATGCTTTGCTTGAGTTGTTCGGTAGCTACTTCGTCATGCTTCCTGGGATTGTAGTCAGCAGGGACCAACTCGTTAATAGGAACTTCGATTGTTTTGATAGGTATGTTTTTCATAACTAAGGTGAATGTATCACGGTTTTTTTAAATTCAATTTTCTAAACCCCGTCGACAACGGGGTTGTCACGGAGGGGGTCAATGATCGTTGATTAGACCGTTAAATCGGTCTATTCTTCATAGTCAAACTATTTTCTGAAGAATTTTAATTTACCCCTTGACAAGGTTTTGGAAACTAGGTTTTTAAACCGTTTTATTGTTTTGTAAGTAAGGACTAAAATAGATGTAAGAGAAATAATATGAGTAACATAAAAACCGCATTTAATAGCTTGGTAAAGCATCTAGAGTTTCAGGAACTTGTTCATGAATATAGATTCAGATTTGGTATTCCAGAAAGTGGTTTCACTGATTCGACATCAGAAGTTTACAAAAATTGGATAAAAGAAGGTCTAAGAAAGTCTGACCTCTTAAGAGAGCAATTTCTTTTTATTGCCAAACGCTGCCGTAATCTCATTCCAAGTAGAGAACCAATTCCCTTTGTGATTCTTGGATATTATTTTTTATATGGGAAATATCCAGAACTTCCGTTACAAAACGATTTAATTTTTACGATTAATCCTAGCGGAATACTTGGAAGCTTTGATATTACATTTACAGTCCCCCTTATCTTTGAAGCGAGCGATTTAGATCAGATTTTTGATAATAATAAATCTGAGATTACCAAAGTTTCTGAAAATGCCAAAGAAGTAGCCACAATACTCAACGATCCACAGAGTTCTCCTGACCAAGATTTTGATCCCAAACAAGATTTACTAGCTACAACACCAGGGAATGGCGCTGATTTAGTGGACAAACTTCATAGAGATATTGCATATCTGACTGAATTTGGACGAGTAGTATTGAGAGGACATCTTCAAAGTATGAAGGAAGAAGATTTTGTCATCGCTGACTATAACGACAAAAATAAGCCAATTTATGCACCAATCCAACACATGGGTATGTGGTTGTTAAATCGACAGCTATATCCAATAGTTGAAGAATATTGGAGACAGATTGATCAAGAGATTCAAGATTTCAATAAACAGACAGGGAAAAGAGTAAATCGAGGTATTCCTCTAGCTAATACAGGGGTTGCCCAAATTGCTCAAGGAAAAACAATCGAAGGCCTGTTCAATATATACAGCGGTTACGAGGATGACAGAGTATGTTTGCAACACCTACCAAATGTTTTGATCGATCCTGAAAAAGACATGGCAAATAGCAGGCTCTTTACACAGTTTGAAGAAAGACAAACAGCTCAACTTTTTAATACAATCACTTCAAAATATAGTAGAGTATTTCACACTAGACTATCAAAAAGCGAGTTATCTTCATTTATCTCAAGTTTGGAATCAGATAAAAAACTGCTTTTCTATATGACTCTCTATCGTTTTTCATTCTCGTTATCTTTAAATAATAAGCTAACCACCGTTATATCTAGAAGTGAGATTATTAGGTCGTTGGCTGAATTAGCACTGTGGTTTGAGGACGAAATAAAAAGAAATGATCCTGCCTTGTCAGGAAAAACTCTGGGTGCTATTTTGGATCAAAAAGTTGGTATCCTCAATCCAAAAAAAGGTCAGTATACTGACGCTTCAGACCTTAACGAATTATCATCAAAGATATCTGACGCTCTCACTGTTACAGCCAGCTTAGAACTAACTAACGCGCGAGTTATGACTTGTTTAAGAAATTTTGCTGGACATAATTTGGATGTTCAAAATCACAGTTTTTTCCAAACGTGCGACGAAGTATTCGCACGAATGATTTCGCTTATTATCTATTCTAAAAATAATGGGTGGATATGATGATTATTAATATAGACAGTAAATCGATCGAACTATGAAAAATATAGATCACGGTATAAAAGTTTCGAAACAAGGCTACAACGTGATGGATACTGCCGTTGAACGGGATAATAAGCCTAAAAACACCACGGTTTTACCGCACATACTTTATGCGCTAGCCTTGCCTTATCTTCTTGGAGCAAAAACACAGGTGAAGAGATATCAATTAGCCGCCTCAACACTTGAGAAAAGACCGATTAACGGAGTTTATGACTGTCTACATGAAGCCTCTACTTTGTTTGAAGATCTGAACACTATTGGAAAATATGCAGAAAAGTGTGGAAGTAAGAATGATCTTCATCAGTTATGGCTAGATGTGCGGAATCATATCCGCCATGACATCCGTGAGGAATACGATAACGAAAGTAGCTCTTTAAAGAATAAACGAGCAGAAAGACTTAAACTTGACCCTAAACTTCAGACCAATATTGGATTTGCTCTGGAAGCGATTAAAGTTGGAGGAACAGTCATTGAAATCAGTCAAATTAGTGATTATCTTCAGTGGGCAGAGAACCTTATTACGATCATCTTGAATGACGCAAAAGATGCAGGTCAGATTAAATAATATGTTCAACAAATTCAAAACAGACGATTTTGTTTTCATTCACTCAACGGAAGGTGAAGGTGTTGGCAATTTTGAAGTAAACAAGGTTTTGAATGTTACTCCCAATAACATGGATTTAAAATATCCTTTAACGCATACATATAAAGACGACTTTCAAAACCACTCTCAGGTTATCAAAATTCCTCAATATAGCAAGGTAACTATTGATAAGGATATCCAACTTTTTCATAAAGCCCGTAAAGAAGGATTGGGTGGAGTAATTGTCTTGATGGCAGCAGACGGCTTTACTATTAAAGGCTACATAGTTGATGCGAGTGCAGAGGTGGAAGCATTCGAGATTGATGACGACGAAAAAATTAAGAAATCAAAATCTGGCGTAATCTTCGGGTTGGCAAACTATGACGGAAATATAGCGCGAAAAGTGTTTGATTTGAAGTTTACTACGCGATACCCGACTATAACATTGCCTCCAGATAAAAGACTTACAGTAATAAACAATGGAAAACAGTATGAAGCAGGAAAATTCCAACATATTACTATCCCACCTGATTTGAATTTGCATTTAACAGCAGAAGGCTCTTCTAAAGTTTATGAATTCTTTAAACCTAAAAATCAACTAATATCTGGTAGAGGAAGTTTGAGCAGAAAATATATAAAGCTATTGTCTCTAACTTATCCGAAGATAAACGAGTGCCCAATTTTTACTAACAAGCAATATTCTGCTTGCTTTATGGTTGCTTTTGCCCAGATGTCTCATTGGAACAGCAATTCACACTTTACACTTGAACTATTTGCCATAAAGGATGAAAAGTTTCGAATTCCTATCGGAACTCACAAAAAGGGTGAGTTGGGAGTAATTCATCCCTTTCCGGCGTTTTATACAGACAAAGCGAGTGGAAAAACAATAAAATACTATATACAGCCATTTGTAGTCATGAGTCACGATAAAGAAGAATCAATGCAGGTCAAGTTTTGGTAATATATCAAACTACATCATTAGTTTTGAGACATCCCTTTTTATGGTGTCTCAATTAATACTGACATAGTTTGATATATTCAGGCAATGATGCTTATTAGAAAAGGTATATTTCTCATTGTCGGCAAACCGTATTTGCGAGCTATTTTGTAGTAGGTATAAATAGCCGATCTAAACTTTTCTTCCGAAAGTCTTTGGAATTTATTATCATCCTGAACGTTTTCTAGTAAATTTCCAACAGCTCTTTCTATGGCTGGATACAACAGTTGTTTTTGATAATCCTCCAGGGCGGTTGAATACTCATCCAATTTCTCCTCAGATAATTTTGATAACTCATTTTCTATTTCCAAATATATCCTCAATGAGTGTGGAAGTTTCCTATAAGGGCAAGCAGGCTTAGTACTGAACACTATAAAATCAGCGGTTTGTTTATACCCAAACTCAAGAATCACAGAAAGTCTTCTGATTGCTTTTATTAGTTTCTTGTCTCCGAACTTTCCTTTTAGGTAAATAGAGATTTTCCTCCCGGAATATGAATTGGTAAACAGGAAAAATTTAACTTTTTCGTGGTTTTTTACCATGTTTAATTCTGAATATTACCAGAAGAAAGTAATATTAGGATGCTCAACCTAAATATGAGACGAGGATGGGAATTGAACCCATGTGAGAGGTTCTGCAAACCTCCGCCCAACCACTAGGCCACCTCGCCATATACTAAATCTCTTATATCTTTTGTTCCTGTTAAAATCATTGCCATGCGTTCCACTCCGAAGCCAAGGTTCAAAACCGGATACCAAATTTTGTAGTTTGCTAGGGATACTGGGGAGTAAAAACCAAGATTTGCAATCTCTAAATCCTTACCATTAAAATTCACAAAAACTTCCAAGTCCATTCCCGGAGCATAATATTTACTGGTTGTCTTTTTAGCTACAATTTTTACCTTTGTATAACCAAATTCACGTAAGATCTTTTTGGTCAAATCAAAACCATCTTCCAAAGTAATATCCTTAGCCATTACAACAATCGATGCTGAGGTGCTAACAAAAAGATGCCTCTCGTCTTGCTTCTGTTCACGACGAATTCTGCTCCCAATTGAGAACAATTTTAATAGTAATTTTCTTTTTCTTTGCAGTTTAGAAAGAAAGGGAAACCATGAGGCAGTCATATGGGATCTTAAAGTCAGGTTAGTTGAAGTTGGATTCAGTCCTTTAAATTCCGGGAATGCCCGGTCAATTATTTGTGTAGCCTGCTCCTCTTTGATGTTTAATTCCCTAACCATTGTTTCGACAAAGTCGTCCGCCTCTATCTCTCCTTTTTTGTAATTCCTGAGAATTGTAGATAATTTATCAAAACCGGAAAATTCAGGAATGACTTTAGAAATTTGTTGTTCTTTATCTTTAGAAATTCCCAACTCCTGCCTATTAAGACCACCTAGATAGAAAACTCTATCCAAAATCAAAGGTGCTTCAGGTCCATACTGCTTGTAAACTTCAGTATCAGGAATAATCGTCGGCAAAATCGTTTCCTCAAAACCAAGATTCAGAAAGATCTCCCTAAACTTTAGCTCCGTTTCAATGATGGGATGCTTTTTGCCTAAACTTTTAGGCCACTGCATCTTCCTGCCCTTCTTCGTTAGAAGACTGGCTGTTTCAAGCCATGTTTTCTCATAATCTACTTTCGCTTTTTCCTTAATGTCTTTAGCATTAAATTCCATGATTTTCCTCCTTTATTAGTTTTGCAAAAGTTTGATAAACATAATCAAGCTGTGACCTTGTTAGACCATAGGTTGAAATTCGCAACTCCTTCGTCTGTCCTGGCCGTAATCCGATTATTCCAAATTCTTTTAGTTTTTCGGCTAGATAGTAGCCTTTCTTTCTTTTATTTGCAGAAATCCTCTCTAAAATCGGTGTGTCAAAAAGAATTAAGTCGTGCTGTTTCGGTTTTTCTCCAAGTAGTTTAATATCGCCCAACGATTCCATTTTTTCCACAAACCAATTTGCCTTTTTAACTTCTTCATCCCAATTACCAACTCTTTTTTCAATCGTATCCATTGAGGCAAGTAATCCTGTTATAGCCAAGTACCTTGCTGGCAAATCCCATGGTTTAGCATCTTTATCCGGCGATTTGATCTTGTCTATCCATTTTTCACTAACTCCCAATGCTCCAATATGGCCAGGTACACCAAAACTTTTGTGCCCAGAAATAACAATAAAATCGGCCCCAATTTCGCCAATATCAACCTTAGTTCTCCCTGATAAATATGCTGAGTTCAATAGAAGCGGGATATCGTGTTTCTTGGCAATTAGAGCCACCTTTGCAGCATCCACCAAATTCCCATAGGTTCCGTCCACTTGAGTCAGGACTAGTAATCTTGGCTTTTGGTTTTTCTTCTTAAGGCTCTCAATTAAAGTTTCGTAATTCTTGGGGTTGATTTTATAATCTGGGAATCCGGAATTTTTAGTTTGAAAGACTTTAACTCCTAGTTTTTCGGCAGCTAAAACCGTTGAAAAATGAGCGTTACCATCAACAATTATTGAATCATTATTTTCAAGAATACTCTGCATGAGAAGGTATTTTGCCTCCCTAACTCCGTGAGTAAAGAAAATTCCATCTGCTCCCAAAAAGATTTTCAGTTTATCAATCAGTTGTTCAGTTTCCTTCTTTGGTATCTGGAAGAATGGTCCTGAATACTGGTCATACCCAGCGTAACCGTCGGCATAAGAGTTGACAGCTAGTCTGGTTTCAGCCACAGTTCTACCTCCCGCTTGTAGGGGATTCAAATTGATGTAATCTTCCGGTGTGTTCCTAATTTTCATTGACAAATTTCACTAACTCCTTTCTATGGTGATCCAAATTATCCAAGTATTCCTTAAACATTGCCTTCTGCTCGGCATTCAGCTTATGACTAGGCGCAGAAAGCCTGAGTATGTCCCGGATCTTTTCGAGAGCCTCAATCATTGAAAATAGTGTTTGTGTTTCTTTTTTAATCATTTTTAAGTATTTTTCCACTAAAAAACCTCCCAGTTGGGAGGCTGTTTTTGTTAATTTTAGTTTATTTTGGACTTACTGCACGCAAAAACCTCCCAACTTAGGCGTTGTTATTACAACAGGCTGTTGAAAGGTCTTGTTTTGTCATGCTGAGGTGATTATAGCCCAATACCTACACCAAAATCAAGAAGTCATCCTTTTGTAGGAAGAAAAAGGATTAGTTCCTTTTGGCTTCTGTAAAACTCGATCGATGGTCTTGTATTATCTACTTCAGATATTTTAGCCATATCGCTAAATATTATTCCTATTACAGTTGGGTCTTTTTCCCAACCTTCTATTTTTACTCTAACGTATTTTCCGCCCGGAATGATCCACTTTTCTATACTCTTAAAGTTGTCTTCATTTTTAATTGAAGTGCATGCGCGATAAATCCCATCTTCAGGAGAACCAGTTAAAACACCATAACATTTCCTGCCTTTTAAACTCATAACTTTGGATTCTAAATTTTTTATAGCTTCTTCCACTCCACAAATTCCTTTTGTATGTACACACCAAACGGGAATGCTATCAATTATTACCACTGAAAACTTTTTATTCATGGATTAATTCCTTCAAGTACTTGCCAGTGAAAGAACTTTCAACACCCATCAAATCTTTTGGGGTTCCTTGAGCAACTAGTTGACCTCCTTTTTCTCCACCCTCTGGTCCAAGGTCAATTATCCAATCCGCATTTTTAATAACATCCAAATTATGCTCTACGACCAAAACTGTGTTGCCGTTGTCTACCAATCTATTTAAGAGCATTAATAATTTTTCAACGTCAGCAAAGTGCAACCCAGATGTTGGCTCATCTAAAATATAGAACTCGCCCTTGGCTTGAAGTTTGCTGGCCAACTTTAATCTCTGAGACTCACCACCAGATAAAGTGTCCAGTGTTTGTCCCATTTCCATATAATCCAAACCTACTTCGTCAAGAAGATTCATTTGTGCTTTTATTTCACTGTCATCAAAGAAGTCTCCAATTTCACTAGCTGTCATTATCAAAACCTCAGCTATATTTTTTCCTTTATATTTATATCTTAAAACTTTTTCTTTATATCTCAATCCGCCACAACTTTCGCACTTTATTTTAACGTCACCTAAGAAATTCATGTCCATTTCAATAAATCCAACTCCTTTACAGAGTTCACAACCTCCATGAGAGTTAAAGCTAAAAAAGCTTGGGTGCATTTTGTGCTCGTCTGCAAAGTATTTCCTTATTCGATCAAAGGCACCCACATACGTTGCGATACAACCCCTTTTGTTGGCACCTACTTGACCTTGATCAATTAAAACGACATTATCACCGTGCTGGCTCATAATTTCTTCGACCAATGAACTTTTTCCAGATCCTGATACTCCGGTCAACGCGACTAAAATTCCAGTTGGGATATTAACGCTCAAGTCTTTTAAATTGTGCCGGTTGGCATGTATAACTTTTAACTCGCCAAAAGCTTTCCTATAATCGCCTTTTACTTTAATGAACTTATCCCCACCAAGATATTTGCCGGTTAGCGAATTAGGGTTAGCTACCAGATCATTAATTTTTCCAGTGGCGACAACTTCACCACCTCTTTTACCTCCACCCGGTCCTATTTCTACTAAATAATCAGCACTTCTTATTACCGTTTCATCATGTTCGACAACAATTACGCTGTTCCCATTGTCACGAAGTCTCTTTAAATTCTCTACAACTTTTGTCACATCCCTAGGATGGAGTCCTGCAGTTGGCTCATCTAGAACATACACCGTCTCAATCAGGTCACAACCAAGCTGACGAGCCATTTTTACCCGTTGAGCCTCTCCACCCGATAAAGTATCGGCAGATCTATTTAGGGACAAATATCCAACACCAACATTAATTAAGCCCTGGAGTTGATCAATCAATCGAGGTTTAATGACTTCGGCATTTCTGTGATCTAGGCTTTTAACAAATGCCAAACACTCTTCAAGTGGCATATTCCCAACATCACCAATATTCTTACCATTCAATTTGACCTCTAACGACTTGCTATTAAGACGTCCGCCGTGACATTCTGGACAATCAACTAATTCAAAATACTTCATATCATTTTCGGATAAGCTACGATGGGTGTTATTGTTGCGGTGGATGATTCGATGAACGACCCCTTGGAATGTCCAGCGATCAATAAACTCACCACTAACAGACTCCAGCATTTCCGGGGGAGCATAGAGGATACGGTCTAGTTCTTCAGCATCATAGTCACACAGCTTTTTGTCCATATCAAAGTGACCAGAAGCCTTAACGATGCTCCATTGTCTGCCTCTTACATACCAGTCACTTGGAACGATTGCTCCTTCGTTAAGACTTTTGCTTTTATCTATTACTTTGTCCAAATTTACTTCAACCGCTCGTCCTAAACCTTTACATTTCTTACAAGCCCCATATGGGTGATTGAACGAGTAGTAGGATGAGTCCATTGAGGGAAGGCCTACTCTTGAGTAGAGAAGCCTCAAGTAGGTGTAAGCTTCGGTTAAAGTTCCCACTGTTGAGCGTGGATTGCCTCGGACTCGGTCTTGGCTAATGACAATCGAGGCTGACACTCCTTTGATCTCATCCACTTCTGAACGGTTACTCTTGTGCAGATATCGTCTGGCGTAGGAAGGAAGAGATTCAAAATACTGTCTTTCTCCTTCTCGGGCGATAATATCGAAGGCTATGGTGGATTTACCTGAGCCTGAAACACCCACAAGACAGACAACCCTATTTCTAGGGATCTCTATATCTATATTTTTGAGGTTATTTTCCCTCGCTCCTTTTATGGCAATGCTGTTCATATATTTGACAAACTTATAGGACTTACATATAATAAGGTATAACGTTACGTTATAGTCAAGTACATATGGATAATCTAATAACAGCAGGAGAATTAGCCAAACTAGCGTCCACCACTAAGAGGACAATTCTTTTTTATGACGAAAAGGATGTGCTTAAACCTGTGAAGGTGAATAGTGCGAATTATCGCTATTACTTAGAAAGTCAGATTCTCGACTTTCAGCGTATTCTCCTTCTGTCTACTCTGGGTGTTTCTCTCGATGAAATGAAGAAATATCTAAGGAAAAATGGGGATTTAGCGAAATTATTTGACGATAAGAAGGAACTGATCGAGAAGGAAATTAAACTTCTCGAGTTCAATCTCCAAAACTTAACCAAGTTCCAAGCCAATCTTAAGGCTAATGGAACCATGGTTAATCCAGAAATTAAAGTTATGGCACCCTTTAAAGTCTATTTTATTGAAAAGGAAGGCGCATATGCCAAAATTGGACAGTATTGTGAAGAACTTTCTAATATGTTCGAAGATAAGGGTGGCGACTTCACTACCTTGGCAATTTTTGAAGAACAAGGTTATCGGCCCAAAAAGAGCAAGATAAAAATCGGGGCATTAGCTACTAAGAGAATGAAAGTTAAGAAAGAATACAAAAATGTCGTTAAATTGATGGAATTTGACCCTGGGAAAATTTTAACCTATACCCACAACGGTTCTGGGAGCTTGCTTTCACTATTTTGGAAAGAACTAGAAAAGTATGCGTCTCTTAATAGCCTAAAAGTTAGAACCAAAGTCCCAGACTTTGAAATCTATCGAAAAGTAAACGTAGACACAACTAAGCAATTTTTTGAGATATATCTACCTATATTTTGAGTTTTCCATTATTTAAAGCTAGTTCCATATCCTCAAAAAATTCTCCAACAAAAGTAAATTCTCCAGACTGGCTCTTAACTTTCAATTCTTCAGGAGAAATAAACTTGACCCACTCTACTTCAGCTGGGTCATACGAATTAGGTTCACCATTGGCAACTCCAACCAAAAGATAGCGATATCGGTTATATGAATTTACTCCCTGCTCGACAATTTTTAGATTCTTAACTTTTAACCCAGTCTCTTCTAATGACTCACGAGCAGTTGCCATTTCAGGCGTTTCTCCAGACTTAACAGCTCCACAAACGTGGTCGATGTCTCCAGGGCAGGTACTTTTTGTTAAAGCCCTTTTTTGTGCCAATATTCTACCTGCATAATCAAAAATCACAGCTATAACTATCTGTAGGTGTAAGTCTGTGTACTTTTCTACTTCAACTCGTGGAACACCCCTTTTTTGAATCTGACCTGAAGCATCCACCAAATCAACAATTTCAGTTTCTTTACTCATAATTTCACTATTATAATCCAAATATAAAGAATGTTTTTTGAGGCTATTTACTATCTGAGGGAACTTCTACATTAACCCAAATATCATCTTTCTCGCACCAGTAAACACTTCTTTCGTATTTTTTCTTTGGTTTTATGTCAAAGTTAAAACTGTTGTCGTTCTTTTTCAAAATCATTTCTTCACCACACTTTGGACATTTCATAAATAGTTTATTTATCAAACGATTGTACTTCGTTCATATAATATTCTTGCATCTTTTCACCCTCAAACATAAAACTTCCTTTAAGTAAAGCTCCCGCAAAAGCCTTTGGCATCCAAACTTCGTCATCTACCCACATTTCTTTAAAAGGTATGTCTTTTATTTTAAACCATTTCGGTCTCATCTCTTCTGTCTCAACAGGTTCACCTTGCCATTTTGTTGCTATAAAAATATGAACCTGCTGACCCCAATTCACTTGTGATGGAAAATGATAGTTTAGTATTGCTATTTTTCTAGGCTCTAGTGGAGTAACATTAATCTCTTCTTGAGATTCTCTAATTGCGGTATCAACTATATCTTCGCCAGGATCCTGCTTACCTCCAACACCATTCCATTTACCAACGCCAAACCCTCTCTTTTTCATTGCCAACAATACTTCATCATCTCTCATGAGCAACATCACGGTTGCCTGCCTAAGTGGAGTCTCTAAATTTTGCTCATATTCCCTGAGTCCCATTTTGTGCATTTTATCCCTGTCTCTAAACAAAGACAAGGCTTCAATTGTTTCTAACAAGCAAGAAATTAAACCTGGCTAGAGGGACACCTTTAAAAAATAAGAAATTTAATTAACGGCTTGTAAAAACTTAAACCCATCCAAATACTAAACATATGTTCTACAGATTTGATTTGTTTGTTAACAGCTCCCTTAATTCGTGAAGTATTACCTGGAACTAATTCATCAAAAATTGCACTTATTGTCATGATTTTCTTTTTGTCTTCCTTTGTCAGTTTTAATTCACTTTTTTCAAACCTTAAAACAGATTCCTTAAAAGCTAAACTACTTGCCGTTTTTGCTTCAAATGAACGGAAACCTTTTTCTTCGCCCTGTCTAAGTCTTCCACAAACAGAAATCACCTTGTAAATCTTCTTCTTTCTCGCCACAAATGCATTCATAACCGCGCTGCTGCCTGCACTTGTGCCAATCAGAGATACTCTATCTCCATTCTTGGATAACTTATCAACAAGGCTTATTAATTTTTTAAGTTTAGGTTCAAAATGTTTTTCACCTTTTCTCCACCACATGTTATGAACCACAGGTTCTAGGCCATACTTATGATAGAAATTAGTAGCCCACTCAATTCTTTCAGTTCCATCACCTAAACCTGGAATAATTATTACTTTGTGAGACATATTTATTATTCAAAATATCTTCCCTTTGTTTTTAGAACAAAAATTAAAGCCACTACAGATAAAACTATTGTTAGAATTATATTTTTCCCAGAAAAAATATTATTAGCTAAGAGAAAAGATGGAACACCGACTAGAATATGAGATAAAGTTGCCCCAATTAAAAATTTACCAAATGGAATTTTTAGAAACCCTGCACCGTAATACACTGCCTCTAAAATTGTGCTCCCAAGTAAAACCCTAAACATAAAAACAGCTTCTATTTCTTTTCCTTTCTTAACTTTTGTTTTTACAATCTTCTCAATTGTCGATGCATCAAATAATTTTTCCAATATCTTTTTACCGTATTTTTTACCCAACCAATAGGCAATTATTCCTCCAAAAATACTTCCAACCATATCTACCATATAAGCTCCAAACCACCCCAGAAATGGAATAGATGCTAATGTGACAACTCCAGCGGGGATTGGAGGAAACAACACGCCAATTGATTTATATATAAAGAGAGCAATAACATATAAAACAATATTTGTTTTTATCCAGGCGTCAACTATTGGGAAATACGAAGATTTAAAAAACAAATAGGCAAAAAGCATAAAGGCAATGAAGATAAAAATTAGAATAAGCCAATATCGAATAGATTCCTTTTTCATTCATTGAATTTTAATTGACTTAACATTAAGAAGCAATCTGTTTGTTTGATATACTTCAGATGTGTCAAATAACAAAGGTGATGTTTTCAAGCTTAAAGAAGGAAGGAAACTTGGATATATTGAATATGGAGATCCCAAAGGTAAACCTGTTTTCTTCTTTCATGGCTGGCCAGGGTCCAGATATTCCGGAAAGGAAACAGATTCTGATGCAAAAAAGTTGGGAGTAAGAATAATTTCTACGGATAGACCAGGAATTGGTCTTTCGGATTTCAAAAAGGATAGAAAACTTCTTGACTGGCCGGATGATATTGTTGAATTGGCTGACCATTTGAAAATAAAGAAGTTCTCTTTAATGGGAGTTTCTGGTGGTGGCCCATATGTAGCCGTTTGTGCTTACAAAATTCCTGAAAGGATAATTAAAGCAGGAATAGTTGTAGGTCTTGCACCTATAACTAAAAAGAATTTGGAAGGAGTGATGCTTCGTGGAAGGATTGGATGGGAAAATTACCACAGGTTTCCGATATTAAGAACTCTGGGATCCTTTGGTGCTGCAATTCAATTTAAATATCTATCCTTCATTGGAAAGTTAACTGCTTTTCCAACTAAGCAAGATCGATTGGCCTTCAATAAAGCTATAAAGAATAAGGCAGGTGAAGAATCTGGGGTTAAAGAAGCGTTCAAACAGGGAATTGTGGAACCTGCCGAGGAATTAAGAATTTATACAGACGATTGGGGTTTTAAATTAAAGGATATTAAAGCAAAAGTTTACCTTTGGTATGGAGCAAAAGATAAATGTGCATCACTTAATATGGGAAAATACTATAAATCTAAAATTCCAGGAAGTAAATTATTTATTGATAAAGAAGGCGGACATCTTGCTAGATATAGCTTTGAGGGAAGAATATTAAATACTTTAGTTGGTTGAAGAGCTATAATTTATCTCAGATGAAAAAATTAACCAAGAAATCATTTGAAAAAGCAAAAAATTGGATTAAAGAAAATGGTCGCTCTCTCGAAAAAACAAGGCTAGAATTTATCTTCGGTGATACTGGTGTTGAAAAAGTAGTAGATGCGTTGAAGACATTTCATAATAAAGACGGTGGTTTTGGTAACGCAATGGAGCCCGATTTAAGAACTCCTGTTAGTTCGATATTGGGAACATCTATCGCCTTTCAGGTATTACGATCCTTAATAAATAAAACCATCGATTTGAATATTACTGAGTCTGCAATCCAGTTTATTTTAAAAAATTACAATGAGGCGGACCAATCTTGGAGAATTATTCCTAAAGAAGCCGAAAATTCACCACACGCTCCTTGGTGGAATCAAACTGGTAGAGAAAGTAATTTCCAAGGTTTTCATCTCAACCCCGTAGCAGAAATACTGGGATATTTATATGATTACAATGATTTTGTTCCAGATGGATTAATATCTTCATTGAGTTCTAGGGTACTCACAGAACTTAAAAATTTAAAAGAAATCGAAATGCATGATTTTCTATGTTGTAAACGATTGTTCGAATCTAACAACTTAGCAGGCACTTTTAAACAGGGAATTGAGTCTGAGTTAACTAGATTGCTTAATTCGTGCATTGTTGAGGATTCATCTAAATGGAGTGGATATGGACTACGTCCACTACAAGTGGTTGACTCACCAGATTCGATATTCCTTAACAAATTGCAAAAATCGGTTGATGAAAATCTTGATTATGAGATAGATACACAAGATATTAGTGGAGTTTGGCTTCCAACTTGGTCATGGGGAGATAACTATCCAAATGAATGGAAAAAGGCAAAAGACGAATGGATAGGGATAATTACTCTTGAAAAACTTCTCCTCTTAAAACGATTCGGGAGGATTGAAGATTAATTCATGTCACAAGATCGGGTCTAATCAAATATATCAAACTGCATCAGTACATTTGAGACATCCCTTTTTATAGTGTCTCATTTGTCTCATTCAGCCTTGACATGATACACTACGAAAGTTACTGGTTATGGGACTAAAGGGTTCCAGACCCGTATGGCTCACCAGGCATTTTGAATGAAGCTTTAAAGCCTATAGAAAGATTGTGTTATAATTCAGGTATGGGA
>Ga0172379_10005814_pt1 | contig 16991 bp, 17 predicted proteins | sample GrowelOW334metaG_FD_119756 | JGI IMG/M metagenome (GOLD analysis project Ga0172379, IMG submission 119756) | Groundwater microbial communities from an aquifer near a municipal landfill in Southern Ontario, Canada - Groundwater well OW334 metaG | ecosystem: Environmental > Aquatic > Deep... | reverse complement strand
TTGAAACATGTGGAGCGGAGACACGGATTGACCTTTGATGAAAAACAGCGGCTCGCCGTGATTAGTGCAGTTTTACATCCTGTGACGATACTGACCGGCGGTCCCGGCACCGGCAAGACGCTGTGCGTGAATGGAATGATAGAACTTGCGGATGAATTAGGGATGCGCTATGTCCTTTGTGCTCCGACGGGGCGGGCGGCAAAACGGTTGTCCGAAGTGAGTGCGCGGGAAGCAAAGACCATCCATCGCATTCTGGAATTTGATCCGAACAGCGGTGCATTCCGCAGGAATAATGAGGATCCAATTCAGGCAGATATTGTGATCGTGGACGAAGTGTCCATGGTAGATATCCAACTCTTTGCCAATTTATTGGATGCGATTACGCCGGAGACGCAATTGGTTCTTGTTGGCGATGTGGATCAGCTTCCATCCGTCGGACCGGGACAGGTGTTGCATGATCTTATCGAATCAGGTGCTCTTTCGATCATCCGATTGGAAATGATTTTCCGTCAATCAGAGAGAAGTTCGATTATATCCAATTCCCATACGATCAATCATGGCGGAGAGCCGGAATTCGCAGAGGATTTTCAATTCATTGATGCACAGGCTCCCGAAGAGATCCAGTCCCATATTGTTGGATTGTGTTCCACAGTCCTGCCGCAAAACTTTCAATATAATCCATTGACCGACATTCAGGTGCTCTCTCCCATGAACAATACGCTCTGCGGAGTGAAGGAACTCAATAAAAAGCTTCAACATGTTCTGAACGGTAAATCATCGATCTGTTGGCAGGGAAGTGAGAGGAAATTTCTATTGAATGATAAAGTGATGCAGCTTCGGAACAACTATGAAAAAGAGGTGTACAACGGCGACATGGGAAAGATCATCGGGTATGATAAGGAGGATGGGAAATTGTTCGTGACGTTTTACGGCAAGCAAATAGATTATTCGTTCGATGATCTGGATCAGCTTGTTCTGGCGTATGCCACTACCATTCATAAAAGCCAGGGGAATGAATTCAATGCAGTTGTAATCCCGTTGACGATGTCTCATTTTATTATGTTGCAGCGGAATTTGCTGTATACCGCTGTGACGAGAGCAAAACAGCGGATATTTCTTGTCGGACAACGGAAAGCGCTAGCGATCGCCATCAATAACGCTGATACACGCCTGAGGAACACTCGACTGATGAAACGATTAAAGACTTTAGTTTGATTCCGGAACTGAATACCGTGCAGCAATATCTGGAAAAGGTTTTGTTTTTAATCCAAAAAAAGGAATTTTCACTTTGCCGCAATATTTTTGGTGCCTATATTTCACTGTAGTTTATTTGATTTGATCGAGGTGTCGTATGAAACAGCTCTTTTCGCCATGGCGTTCTCAGTATATTGCTGCGTTCAAAGATGAAAAACCGAGGAAGGGGGAATCGTTGTTCTCGAGAATGCTCCGGGAAAACAATGACAAAAAAAATCTCATTATTGTCCGAAAACGCTATTGTTTCGTCATGATGAATTTGTATCCCTACAATAGCGGTCACGTTATGATTGTTCCGTATACACAAACTTCATCCATGAGTGATCTCACTGCAGAAGAAAATCTTGAAATTATGCAAACCACTGCCGAAATGATTCACGCACTGACAAAATTATTGAAGCCGCATGGCTTCAATTTTGGGGCGAATCTGGGAAGGGCTGCCGGTGCCGGAATCGACGATCACATCCATTTCCATGTTGTGCCGCGGTGGAACGGTGATACGAATTTCATGCCGACGCTGGGAGATGTTAAGGTCGTATCGGAAGATATTAAAGCGACATATAGAAAACTCAGAGAAATTCTCATTCCAAAAAAATCAAAGAAAAAATAATGCGTATACTCATATGGTTCTTACTTATTTCCAGTTGTATTTCATCGTCCGCACAGTCACTCCATACTGAGACTGCCATTCAATTAAAGGATAAAGGACTTGAAAATCTCGCTGCCTATGAGATGCTGAAGGATCTTACAATGAATGTTGGACACCGTCTGAGCGGATCAGTTGGATACGAGAAAGCGGTTATCTGGGGGAGAGAAGCATTGTGGAAAGCAGGGGCAGATTCAGTTTGGCTTGAACCAGTGATGGTTCCTCGATGGGTTCGAGGAAATGTGGAGCGCGCTCATGTACAGACAAAAAAAGGCAAATTAGAGTTAACGATTTGTGCATTGGGTGGGACGATCGGCACTGGAGGAAAATCGATTACTGGCGGTGTGATTGAAGTGCGCTCATTGGAAGAACTGCAAGATCTGGGCAAAAGGGCGAATGGGAAGATCATTTTCTTCAACAGGCCGTTTGACAAAACCAAGTTAAATACAGGTGAAGCGTACGGCGGGGCAGTATTTCAACGCTCGAGCGGAGCGATTGAAGCTGCAAAAGTCGGTGCCATTGGAGTTTTGGTTCGTTCCATGACGAACGCAATTGATGATGTACCGCATACCGGCGCAATGGGGTATGCGGACTCTGTCCCAAAAATACCAGCGGCAGCAATCAGTACACTTGATGCAAACCTGTTGAGCGCCATCATTAAGGAAGAGGGTTCGGTGACAGTATCCGTAGAGTTGAGCGCAAGAAAATATGATGATGTACAGTCATTCAATGTCATTGGAGAAATCCGCGGAACAGAACATCCGGAGGAAGTAATCGTCGTCAGTGGACATCTTGATTCATGGGATAAAGGAACTGGTGCTCATGACGACGGAAGCGGGATTGTCCAAAGCATCGAAGTATTAAATCTGATTTCAACATTACCCGCCAAGCCCAAAAGGACCATTCGGGCTGTATTGTTTGCGAACGAAGAGAACGGATTGAAAGGTGGGAAAGCATACTCGGTACGAGCAGCAAATTCCAAGGAAAAACATATTGCGGCGATCGAAAGCGATGCCGGCGGATTCCAACCGCGATCATTCGGTGTTTCAGCAGATTCTTCGGTGTTTGAAAAAATCTTGAACTATTTGCAGCCTCTCACTATTGCCGGCATCGAGAAGATCGAAAAAGGTGGCGGGGGTGCCGATATTAGTCAGTTAAAGAAATTTGGAACTGCACTTATTGGATTGGATCCAAAGTCGCAACGGTATTTTGATTATCATCACTCAAACCATGATACGATCGACAAAGTGCATCCACGGGAGCTGGAATTGGGTGCTATTGCTATGTCAATTCTTGCCTGGGCTATTGCTGAAGACGGCCTGTAAAAAAACCAATTATCAATGAAATATGGCTCGGTGATGCCGAGCCATATTAATTTAAATATAAGACAATTTTGTCTTGACATAATATAACTAATTAGTTATATTATAATTAGTTATTAATTAATTAAAACAATATGAAAACAACTCAAAAATACGGTAAAAACGCTGATTTGGCTATGTCCATGTGGGTTAAATTAGCGAGAGCGAGCGACACGCTAGCAATTCTCACCCAAAAGGACATTGTTGAAAATGATCTAACAGCAACTCAATTTGGTGTCATTGAAATGCTGGGTCATTTAGGTCCAATGAAGATCGGGGAAATGTGTTCCAAAAAGCTTACTACCGGCGGGAACATGACAGTCGTAATAGACAATCTGGAAAAACTGGGATTAGTGGAAAGAATCAAGGATTTAACAGATCGTCGTGCTTACAACGTCCGTTTAACAGAAAAAGGAAGCATCAAATTTGCTGAGATGTTTCCAAAACATGCCCTCTATGTAGAAAATCTTGTCTGGTCTGTTTTGAATGAACAGGAAATCGTCACACTTTCTGATTTATTAAAAAAGCTTGGAACTTCACTTAAAACTAAACTCTGAACTATTCCTCTCAATAATTAATTCCATTCACAACAATCTATAACATATCTATAGGACCCACACCATGAAACAGATATATGCACTTACACTCGCGGTAATACTTTTGTTCTCGACAGTTTTTACTCAGACTAAATGGAACGTCGATAAATCTCACACAATGATCAATTTTTCTGTTGAACATATGGTCATCTCGGAAGTGACGGGACAATTCAAGGAGTTTGATGCAACAATGGAAACTTCGAAAGAGGACTTTACCGACGCCAAAATTAATGTTTCTATCAAGGCAAAAAGCATTGACACGGGCACACCGGGACGAGACAATCATCTTCGCAGCGCTGATTTTTTCAATGCGGAAATCGATAGCACCATTACTTTTGTCAGTTCAAAGGTTGAAAAGACCGGGAATGAAACATTCAAGATCACTGGCGCGTTGACGATGCGCGGCGTGACGAAAGAAGTTGTGCTCAATACCAAATATAAAGGGAAGGTTAAAGGCATGCGAGGAGCTGTGAGTGCATTCAAAGCGACAACCAGTATCAATCGCAAAGAATGGGGATTATCCTGGAACCGAACAATTGAAACAGGCGGCTTTGTCGTCGGTGAAAATGTAGAATTGTCCATCGTAATAGAATTTATTGAAGCAAAAGCATAATTCATTTATCAAAAAAAGAAAGTAGTACTATCATGTCAAACCCCACAATGAATGCAGAAACAACCAGTCTTCAAAAACATTGGAACATTGATGTTGCACATACAAATATCAACTTTGCAGTTTCGCATATGGTCATTTCCGAAGTAACAGGCACCTTCAAAGAGTTCGAAGGTACTGTGCTTTCATCTACGGAAGACTTTAGCGATGCGGTGATCGATATAACGATCGAAACAAAAAGCATCAATACTGAAAACGGCGATCGGGATAATCACCTTCGCAGCGCTGATTTTTTCGATGCGGAGAACAATCCGAAATTGACATTCAAGAGTACACAGGTCGAATCAAAAGGGAAGAATCTACTGATGATCACCGGAGATCTTACGATGCGGGGCATTACCAAACAGGTCGTTTTGGAAACGATTTTCAAAGGTCAGGCGATTAATCCCTGGGGTCAGATCGTTGCTGCGTTTAAAGCAACATCCACGATAAAACGAAAGGAGTGGGGCTTATCCTGGAATGCAGCACTGGAAGCAGGTGGATTTCTTGTTGGTGAAGAGATTGGATTAACGCTAAATATCGAACTGAATCCGAAAAAATAAATAATACCTCACACCCCGTATGATAAAGTGTACGGGGTGTATGACAATAATATCGAGCACGAATCATGGAAAGCAAAATTTTAGGGATACATCATATTACAGCAATGGCGGGAGATGCCCAGCGTAATGTTGATTTTTATATTAAAATCCTTGGATTGCGATTTGTCAAGAAATCAATCAATCAGGATGCTCCGGACGTTTACCACTTATACTATGGAGATGAGACGGGTAGTCCTGGCACAGCGATTACATTTTTCCCGTTTGGAAGAGCCGCTCGTGGTGTCCGTGGTTCAGGGGAGATTTCCCGGGTTGCATTTGCCGTACCGTCGGTGTCGCAGGATTTTTGGATATCTCATCTTTCAAAAAACGGGATCCATTTTGACGGCCCTATAGAGATATTTAATAACGAGGTCATTTCATTTCAAGATCCCGACGGCATGACAATCGAACTCGTTTTTAGCGATAAACAAGAATTAAGGTTCCCGTGGAAAAAAAGTAATGTACCAACGGAATATGCGATAAAACGGTTCTTTGGAGTGTCAATGTGCTTGAACAAATCCGATGCATCGGTAAGTGTGTTGCAGGGATTATTGGGTGCACGTCCTTTGGCGCAGGAGGGAAACCGTCAACGCTATTTGATCGGTATTGGCAGCGATGAAGCGGCTGTTGATATCATTGTCGATCCAACGATGCCGCGGGCACGTCAATCTGCAGGATCTGTCCACCATATTGCATGGAGAGTGAACGATTTTCAGGAGCACGAACAGTGGCGGCACGTTGTTGAGGAAAGCGGATTGCAAACTACTGAAATCATTGATCGGTTCTATTTTCATTCCATTTACTTCCGTGAGCCGGGCGGAATCTTATACGAGATCGCAACAGATAATCCTGGATTTACCGTTGACGAATCGCTGGATACACTGGGAACTCAATTGAAACTTCCGCCGTGGTACGAATTGCAGCGAAGTAAGATCGAACAAACATTGCCGCCGATCAAAATGCCCGAATATTCTGGTGAACGATGAGACAAGTATCGATGTTAACAAAGGGGACTCCGCCGCACATTTCACCGAAATTGGTGATGACGGGCGACGATCTGCAGAATTCTACCTCTGCTATGGTCATGGTGCATGGCCGCGGCGCGTCGGCTGAAGGTATTTTGGATTTATCACAATATTTTTTATTTGAGGGCGTCTCGTATATTGCACCGCAGGCAAACGGAGGCACCTGGTATCCGCACAGTTTTTTAATGCCGATAAAACAGAACGAACCTGATCTTTCATCTGCGCTGCAGAAATTGACGGATGTTGTGGACCATATAGTGAAATCCGGGATCCCCGAAAATAGAATCATGCTTCTCGGTTTCTCGCAGGGTGCATCACTGTCACTGGAATGGGCAGCACGAAATGCCAGACAGTTGGCCGCGGTATTCGCTCTCAGCGGCGGTATTATCGGACCGCCGGGAATTAAACGGGAATATCAGAAGTCATTGAAAAGAACGACCGTATTCCTTGGTTGCAGCGATGTGGATTTTCATATCCCGAAGGAACGGGTCATTGAAAGTGCCGAAGTGTTTAAAACAATGGGTGCCGATGTGACAATGAGGTTGTACCCCAATCTTGCACATACAGTGAATGATGATGAGATCTATTTCGTCAACGCGTTTATTAAAAGTTTAGCGGGAAAATGATGGTAACGCTGTATCGATCCGAAGAGCGGATGAACATTACAGGCGGCTGGGGGAGTTGTGCGGATACTTTTTTCGGTTCAGAAGATGAAAAATATCTCGGCTTCGGTAATCTTGTCCAATTGACACATGCAACACTCAATCCCGAAGGAGGAAATTCCGGAATGAAACTCCACAGGAATATGGAACTCGTGGATATCATGATATCGGGCGCCGTTGGATTTCAGGACAGTTTTGGCGGTACGTCCGCATTTCCCGAAAATACAATACAGGCAGTTTCTGCCGGGAAAGGAATGTATCAACTGGAATTCAATGCTGGGTCTCGTACAGCAGAAAAAATACAGATTGGATTCTTACCCAGTTCTTTGAATAGGAATCCGCAGAAATCGAAGGCAATATACGATCTGACACAGCACCGGAATTCGTTGATCGAACTCGTTTCGCCGAACAACCACTCGTCGCTATCCGTTCTGCAGCAAGCTGCAATATTCATGGGAACGTTTGATGCGGGGAAACATGTTGGATACTCGGTAAATGATCGGCTGGTCGGTGTGTTGATATATGTGCTCAATGGCACGGTGACCGTACACAATCAAATTCTGAACCGCGGAGATTCTATCGGCATTCGAGATGAAGAGCAGATAATGTTCCATACGGTAGACGAGTCAACGATACTCCTTATTGAAGTTTTAATGAATGATTAAAGGATGGAAATGATGAAGACATTTATGGTCGAAGTGCGATTACCTTTTGAACCGCCGAAAGAATTCTTTGCGTTAATTCCATCGCAACGGGCGATGGTGATTGATCTGTTAATGAAACGGAAATTCTTAAGTTATACTCTTGCTGCCGACCGCTCAAAAGTGTGGATCGTTATGGTCGCAGAGACGGAAACAGACGCAAGAACATTACTGGCCGCACAACCGATGGATACCTACTTTAGCTACATATTCACTGAACTGATGTTCCATGACATGGCGGGGGCGTTATTTCCTTCGGTTTCATTGAATTGAGCGTATGCAGAGAAGCGAATTTATAAAAATGATGACGATCGTTCCCTTATTGGGAGGAAGTATGAAATTAAATGAGTTAAAAAAAATAACGGACGATCTTTCCTCCAGTGAGCGGATGCCGCTGCTGTTTGTCGGTCATGGCAATCCGATGAATGCGATCGAAGTGAACAGATACAGCACTGCATGGAAAGAGGTCGGCCAACGTTTGCCGAGACCGCAAGCGATCCTTTCTATTTCTGCACATTGGCTTACACGCGGAACGCGGGTATTGGCAATGGAGCAACCGAGAACGATTCATGATTTCGGCGGATTTCCGGAAGAATTATTTGCACAACAGTACCCTGCTCCGGGTGCCCCGGAATTCGCAAAAGAAACACAGCGATTATCTGTTCAACAGCATATCATGCTGGATGATAATTGGGGTTTCGATCACGGCACATGGAGCGTATTAAAACAGATGTTTCCAAAAGCGGATATTCCAGTGTTCCAATTGAGCATTGATTACAGCAAACCGATGGAATATCATATTGCCCTTGCAAAGGAAATACGGGTGTTAAGAAACAAGGGAGTTTTGGTTATCGGCAGCGGGAACATTGTTCATAATCTCCGGGCAGTCAATTTTCAACAGAATGCAAAACCATATGACTGGGCGATAGAATTCGATGCCAGGATCAAGCAATGGCTTGAGAGCGGAGACCATCGTTCCATCCTGGAATTCCAGAAACTCGGTTCAATTTCCCAATTAGCACATCCTACCGTCGACCATTTTCTGCCGCTGCTGTACGTGCTTGGATTCCAGCATACAGAGGAAACGCCAAGATTCTTTAATGACGATTTTGATATGAGTTCAGTTTCCATGCGGTCCATGATCTTTCAATAATCGATCGGAAATGAATCATGTGAGAGTCCGCCCAGCGGGCTTTTTTGTTGATTGAAATCCGAGGGAAATTGTTGTAGTTTCAATCGTACCTAAATCCTATCCTATGAAACTTACACACGATATTTATAAGACCATCTTCACTGAATGGAATGATTATGCCTTCATCGTTGACGGATCAACCACCATCATCGACATGAATGCCAAGGCAAAGCAAAGGAAAATATCCGGCTCTGCATTGATCGAACTGTTTTCGTTCGAAGGGAGGGAGCATTTCTCGGCAGCACTCAATGGAACATTGCAGGTATTCCGTTCCGATCTTTTCTTCACTGCAGGGGACCATTGTTATGCAGAAGTGACTGTACTCCCGGTCCCGGCATCCGAAATACAGTTGTACCTTGTAGTGATAAAAGATATCACCGTTCAGCACAATAAGGAAATTGAACTGATCCGTTTTTCGGAAGTAATTCATCGTACTGTCAATCCCATTCAAATAACCAACACCGAAGGGAAGATGATCTATGTAAATCCCGCGTTTGAACACATCACTGGATATTCTCGAGAAGAACTGATTGGTCAGAATCCGAGCATCCTGAACAGCGGACGGCACGGCAAAGACTTCTGGAAAAAAGTCTGGATTAAAATAAATTCCGGCGAACAGTGGGTTGGACAACTGCAAAACAAAAGGAAGAATGGTGAACTGTTTCACTCGGAACTAGTGATTTCTCCAATTATCGATGAGGATAAAAAAGTGATAGGCTTTCTTGGAGCACATCGGGACATCACTGATCAAAAGATCCTGGAACGGCAGGTAGTTCGTTCACAAAAGATGGAAACATTCGGCACACTGGCCGCTGGAATCGCCCATGAGGTCGGAAACCCTCTCACGTCCATATCATCGTTGGTGCAAGTAGTGCAGCGCCAATCCAATGATGATTTCGTCCAGGAAAAACTTGAACTGGTAAAGAATCAAATTAATAGAATTGCTAAGATTATCAGGGAATTGGTCGACTTCTCCCGTCCATCGACGCACGAGGTAAAAGATGTCAGTGTTAATCTAGTGCTTCGCGAGGCAATTAATATCGTTCAATATGGGAAAAAAGCACGGTCCATCAAGCTTAACGTCGCTCTCGAAGAGAATCTCGGTTTTGTTCATGCCGTGCACGATCAGTTACTTCAGGTATTTTTGAATATTTTAATGAATGCCGTTGACGCGAGTATGGGAATTTCAGACTCTTCAATCTCAATTATGACAAAACAATCGGACGAAAAGGTCGAAATTAGCATAACGGATAATGGCACGGGAATTGCCGAGAAGAACATAGGAAAGATATTCGATCCGTTTTTCACGACGAAAGAGGTAGGAAAAGGGACCGGTCTGGGTTTGTGGGTGAGTCTGGGGATTATCCGGAATTTCGGCGGTGATATCCATGTAGAAAGTGAAGAAGGAAAAAGTACGACATTTGTTGTCCGATTACCGATCAAAGGAATGTAAATGAAAAAGAAAATTCTTGTCGTTGATGATGAAGAGATCATTCGTGATTCCATCACCTATGTGTTGGAAAAAGAAGGGTACTATGTACGCAAAGCTGAGAATGGCGCAGTCGCTTTGAAAATGTTGAATGAGAATATGTTCGATCTTGTTATTACCGACATCGAAATGCCGGAATTACGGGGTCCGGATCTGATGGAGAAGATCTCGGAACGATTCCCGCATACGTTTGTCATCATGATCACCGCGTATGCCTCCATCGAAACGGCGATTGCCGCTATCCGAAAAGGCGCTTATGATTATCTTCTGAAGCCGATCGAATTTGACGATCTGTTGTTCCGCATCAAGAAATTGTTCGAGTATAAAGAATTGGTCCTGGAAAACACAATGCTCCGCCAGGAAGTGAACCGGAAGTTTGACTTCTCTTCCATCATCGGTCAAAGCGATGCGATGAAAAAAATCTTTTCCGATATCCAGAAAGTGGCTCCGACAGACGGTACAGTGCTGATCACCGGCAAGAGCGGAACGGGGAAAGAACTGGTCGCTCGTGCGATCCATTCCCACAGCAAAAGGAACAATAAACGGTTTCACGCCATTAACTGTGGCGCGATCGTCGAAACACTGTTCGAAAGCGAACTCTTCGGCCATAAGAAAGGGTCGTTCACCGGAGCGACGAGTGATAAAGACGGCGGTTTTAAGGCTGCCGAAGGCGGGACACTTCTGCTTGATGAGATCAGCGAAATGCCCTTACATCTTCAGCCGAAACTTCTCCGTGCACTGGAGCAACGGGAAATAACCCCGGTGGGAAGCAACGAGACTATTCCGATCAATGTGCGGATCGTTGCAGCGACCAATCGCAATCTGAAGGAAGAAATTGCGAAAGGCAAATTCCGTGAGGATCTTTTCTATCGGTTGAATGTTGTTGAGATCCATTTGCCGGAGCTTAATGAGCGGTCCGAAGATATTCCGCTTTTGGTCAATTCTTTCATTTCAAAATTTCGCCTGGAAATGGGGAAATCCATTAAAGGAATCACGAATCAGGCGATGAGCGCTCTCGTGAACCATCAATGGAAAGGTCAAATCCGTGAACTGCAGAATATCGTAGAACGCGCCATGATCTTCTGCGATGCGGAAATGATCGATGTACATCATCTACCGGAAGAACTGCAGGCAAGCGCGCAGATCTCTGTGATTGATTATTCATCCCAATCCCTGAAGGATGCAGTACATATGTTCGAACGGCGGTACATCGAACAGAAACTGAAGAATCATAACGGGGATAAAGAAAAAGTTGCTAAGGATCTGGGACTGAGTTTGTCAACGCTCTACCGCAAGTTTGAAGAGCTTGGAATTCCACTTAAAGAGAAATAATCTTAGTAAATCCATCCAATTTTGTCCGTTGAATTCGCGGGGAAATAGTAGTATTTTTCTGTCACAGTCTTTTCTCCTTCATTCAAATCTCAAGGAATTTTTGGCATGGAAATACCCTCCTATGTAAAGCATGACCGACTGAAACAATGGGTCAAGGAAATTGTTGCCCTTACCAAACCGGACAATATTTATTGGTGCGACGGTTCAGAAAAAGAGTACAATGAACTGTGCGATCTGATGGTGAAATCCGGGACATTCAAGAAACTCAATCCGGAAAAACGCCCCAATAGTTATCTGGCATTGTCAGATCCCTCCGACGTTGCCCGTGTGGAAGACCGTACATTTATCTGCAGCAGACGACGTCAAGATGCAGGGCCGACCAATAATTGGGTTGATCCCAAAGAGATGAAGGTGACTCTGAACAAATTATTCGACGGTTGCATGATCGGAAGAACAATGTATATTATTCCGTTCAGCATGGGACCGTTGGGTTCGAAGATCGCACATATCGGCGTGGAGATCTCCGATTCACCGTACGTCGTAACGAATATGCGGATCATGACGCGGATGGGGAAAGCAATTTTCGATGTGTTGGGCGAACACGGAGAATTTGTCCCGTGTATCCATTCCGTCGGCATGCCGTTAACGGGAGGGAAGAAAGATATTCCCTGGCCTTGTAATAAAGAGCATAAATATATCGTCCACTTCCCTGAAGAGAGAAGCATTTGGTCTTTTGGCAGCGGTTACGGCGGTAATGCATTGCTGGGTAAAAAGTGTTTTGCATTGCGTATCGCTTCTTCTATGGCACGCGACGAAGGTTGGCTTGCCGAGCATATGCTGATTCTCGGTGTTGAATCCCCGGATGGTCAAAAGACATATGTTGGTGCGGCATTTCCCAGTGCCTGCGGGAAAACAAATTTTGCGATGTTGATCCCTCCAAAATCATTTGCCGGCTGGAAAGTAACAACGGTGGGAGACGATATTGCATGGATAAAACCCGGTAGCGACGGGCGTCTATATGCCATCAATCCTGAAGCAGGCTATTTCGGTGTTGCTCCCGGAACCTCGGAAAAGACAAATCCGAATGCGATGGCTGCCATTACAAAAAATGCGATCTTCACCAATGTTGCTTTGACGGAAGATGGCGATGTGTGGTGGGAAGGGATGACCAAAACACCGCCGGAAAAAATAACGGATTGGCAAGGACAACCCTGGACTCCAAGCAGCGGGAAAAAAGCCGCACATCCGAATTCACGTTTTACTGCTCCAGCCTATCAATGTCCGTCCATAGACAAAGACTGGGAAAATCCGGAAGGCGTTCCGATCAGCGCATTTATTTTCGGAGGCCGGCGAAGCACAACCATTCCGCTGATCACTCAAGCGATCAATTGGAGTTTCGGAGTTTATATGGCTGCAACGATGGGTTCTGAAACAACCGCCGCTGCCGTTGGAGCAACCGGGGAGGTTCGCCGAGATCCGTTTGCCATGCTTCCGTTTTGCGGCTATCACATGGCGGATTATTTCAACCATTGGCTGAAGATTGGACGGGAAATCTATAATCCCCCGCGGATATTCAATGTGAACTGGTTCAGGAAAGATTCCCAGGGGAATTTCCTCTGGCCGGGATTCAGTGACAATATGCGCGTGTTAAAGTGGATCGTTGAGCGGGTCCATGGACAGGCGTTTGCCATTGAAAGCCCCATCGGTTGGATGCCGCGATACGAAGACATGGATTTTACCGGATGGCACGATATTTCCCAGGAACAATTCTATGAACTGATGGCGATCGACAAGGAACTTTGGAAAAAAGAGATCCTGTCTCATGAAGAACTTTTTATCAAATTGTATGACCGTCTTCCCAAGGAGTTCATGCTAATGCGTGATATGTTGTTATCCCAACTCTGGCGTTCACCGGAGAAATGGGAGATGGCACCGGAATTCTGACGATAACAAAAACTATCGGATTGCTCATGCAATCCGATAGTTTTGTCAGAAATACCCCTCCCATGATTAAGAATCACTTGCTCATTTTCCCACCTTTGAAATATAAACACCTGAAATCTGCTTAATTTGCCGGAAAATAACCATTTTCTGCGGTACGCTCTTTGCTTTTTAAAAATGTAACGGGAGAAAGGAGGATGGTATGAATCTCTTATTTCATCATCCACTGCCGATAAAGTTACATTCCAAAAGCAAGATTGTCCCAGTTTTTTTCCCCGCAGCATATTCTGTTGCTCAAGCACGAAGGGAATTAAAACGGCTTCTCGGAGTAAATCTTGAACGAGGATTATTGATCTCCGCGTTGTTTCACGTTGCTGTGATCGGATCGTATTACGGTGTGGAATATTACCAGAGCTGGGAAGAGGATGCACCGATCATGAAAATCCGGATCATGAAGTACAGCGAACTTGGTCCACCTCCGTCGATTACCAACTCTATGACGGCTCCGGTTGTAGGAGTAGCAAAAATTGGTAAACCGAATATCGGCACTCCGGTACCAGTACCGGATGCAGAGATCAATCCTGAGCAGACGATTGCAACACAATCGGAAATGAGTGCAGTAACCAACAATGTCATAGGTGATGGCGAAGGGTCCGGAGGGGAGATCCGCATAGAAGAGGATGTGAGAATTGAGGACGATGAACCGGGATTGAATGAATTCGTGGCGGTGGAGAAAATACCGCAAATTATACACGCAGAAAAACCGACCTATCCCGAAATTGCACGCCGGTCGAATATGGAAGGGGTTGTTTGGGTAAAAATCCTGGTCGACAAAACCGGCAAACCGAAAAAAGCAGTTGTGATCAAGGAAGAAGGGGGAGCGATCTTCAATGACGAAGCGGTGAAAGCGGCAATGAAGTATCAATTTACTCCTGCGATTATGAATAGCGGTCCGATCCAGGTATGGGTAGCCATCAAGTTTAATTTTCGGCTGACCGGAAGAGAGTGAAGGGATGTGGTTTCCGTTACCAAAGAGTGTTCGAGGCACGTAGAGGACGATCCTACGCGGTTCAATTACCAATGTAATACTATACTGAAAAATTGGATGAAGTTATGATATCAACGGCAGAGCACATCGAAGAAAGTATTCAGCAAAGACCGATCTGGAAAAACATGTACCGGTCAAAGTGTATTTCCATAGAGGACGCGGCAGCGTTGATCTATTCCGGGGATAATGTTTTTGTCAGCGGCAACGCGGCGTCACCCAAAACGTTTTTGGAAGTACTTGCGAAACGCAAAAGCGAACTAAAGAACGTTTCGGTCTATCATCTTCTGTTAATGGGGAGCGATCCATTCTATGACGAAGAGATGCGCGATCATATCCGACACGTATCCTTTTTTGTGGGCGGCGCCGACCGGAAAGCTATCCAACGCCACACAGCGGATTATCTGCCGGTGTTTCTAAGCGAAATACCTTCACTGTTCTACAAGAATATTATTCCTTTGGATGTAGTGTACGTGATGGTATCGCCTCCGAACGATGACGGCTTCATCAGTCTTGGCGTTGAATGTGCTGCATCGCGCGCGGCAATCGAATCCGGGAAGGTAGTGATCGCCCAGATAAATGAGCAAGTCCCGTTTACGTACGGTGAATCGCTCGTGCCGGTATCGAAAATCCACTACATAGTAGAACGGACGGAACAGTTATTTGAACTTCCCAAACCGGAGATCGGCGAGATCGAATTGAAAATCGCGGATTACATTTCCCCCTTGATTGAAGACGGATCAACACTACAGCTGGGGATCGGCGGTATCCCGAATGCTGTGATGAGTGCGCTGGAAGGTAAGAAAGATTTGGGTGTGCATACGGAGATGTTTTCGGACGGGATGATGGAAATGATGGAAAAAGGGGTGATTACAAATCGAAAAAAATCGTTGCATCCGGGGTATTCAATCGCCACGTTCATTCTCGGTTCCCGGCGGTTGTATGATTTTGCACACCGGAATCGGGAGATCAAACTGCTCCCAACAGAACTGACGAACAATCCGTTCATCATTGCGCAAAATGAAAAGATGGTCTCTATTAATTCCGCCATCGAAGTGGATCTTACAGGACAGGTGTGCGCCGATTCTATCGGTACGAAAATCTACAGCGGATTTGGCGGACAGTTGGACTTTGTTCGCGGTGCCTGTGCAGCGAAAAATGGCAAGGCGATCATTGCGCTGCCTTCCATGTCTAAGGGGAATGCGTTTTCACGGATCACCTCCACGTTGAAACAAGGTGCCGGTGTAGTGACAACCAGAGGAGATGTTGAATATGTTGTAACGGAGTACGGGATCGCGTTATTGAAAGGTAAAACTTTGCGACAGCGGGCGGAGGCGTTGATCTCTATCGCCCATCCTTCTGTCCGTGAAGAACTGGAACGGTGGGTCAGTATTTCAAACAGTACAAAGGGCGGATCATAATGGCTTTAATGGCTAAAATCATCACACCGATTATTGAAGAACAAAAGGCGATCGAAGAACTCTCGTACGAGGTGGAGAAGGTCCTTCAATATTACGAGGAACATCCTCAATATCCTTTGGACTATAATAAAATCCGTAAACGGATACAGGAAGTGAACGCGCGGTTGTCAAAACTGCGCGAGGAAATGCAGCAACTGACCTCAAAGAGTCAGTAGTGGATGCCGGAAGGAATTGACGATGATCGCGATAAAAAACATCATGGTGACGACCGATCTGTCGACCGCATCATATTCGGCTATGGAATATGCCGCTTGGCTGGCGAAAAAGGAAAAAGCAAAAGTCACACTGTTCTATAGTGTGGACAATCTTCCCACGGTCGCGTATCATACGGTTGATCTAACATTCGATAAATTCCGTGAGGAAATCCTGTTGTATGAGCGGAAGCAATTGAAGGAATTCTCCAACACCTTTCAACCTTTCTTTTCCACAAAACTTCAGATGGTGATAACGGAAGGGAATGCAGCACAATCGATCGTTCAATACGCCAAGGAGCATACTATCGATATGATCATTATGAGCACCCACGGCCGGACGGGGATACAACATGTATTACTGGGCAGCGTAGCAGAACGAGTCGTCAGGACTTCACCTTGTCCTGTTCTTACTGTTAAATCAAAGAATGTTGTCGAACCGACGAGGAAAAAAGAAAAGAAAAAGAGAATCCGCTGAATTTTATACAAAAAACCATTTAATAATCCTCTGACAGGAGGATTATTTTATTTTAAATCGTCAATAAGGATATGTTCAAAAAACCAAGTAAATATCGTATGGCGTGCTATTTCAAGGCAAATTTTAAATAAAATTGCAATTTCAGGGTATTATCAATCATCCGCATTGAATATTTGCATTTGAATGAAGTTTATTGAATTTAGGGTGATAATAAATTATATTTCTAGAAGCGGTCTCAAAAACACCTCCGCATAAGAATTTGGATACATGCGAGATGTACAAAGCCAAGAAAATTATCAAGATGGTAATCATGACGGACGAGCACTCGGCGATAATTTTGCAACCA
>Ga0172379_10005813_pt1 | contig 16994 bp, 13 predicted proteins | sample GrowelOW334metaG_FD_119756 | JGI IMG/M metagenome (GOLD analysis project Ga0172379, IMG submission 119756) | Groundwater microbial communities from an aquifer near a municipal landfill in Southern Ontario, Canada - Groundwater well OW334 metaG | ecosystem: Environmental > Aquatic > Deep... | reverse complement strand
TTGGAAGGATCTCCATGCATGATTCCTTTGGCTATTGACGCTACGGTAAGTGAAAATGACTCATAAATGCTTACGCTATAGATGGAAAGTATTCCAAATACGGTTAAGATAATTCATGCTATGATGATGGGCATAAAAACATAATGAATAATTAAAAATGAATAATGAATAATGTCGGATTTTATCTTGGTATGGACTACTGTATTTTACAATAGTTTATGATAAGATGATTCATGCATTATTCATCATCAATTATTAATCTTTAATTTGTTAGTTTCGTTGTGTCTCGTGGTCTTCGGCTTATATTGTTTTTTATCAGTGTGAGGTCTTGATTGCTGGAACTGACATATTGTCCGTAGAATATACTTGCGATGAAGTTGTATTTTTTTCTGAGTATGATGTTGGTTTTAGCTAGCTGTCTAAAGAAGCTATTGTGGTTGATGTAAAGATTGAAGCATTCTGCTACATCTTCGAACGGATCGCTCATTCCATATCCACTGCAAAAGTCTTTTTGCTTGGCTTCAGATTTCCTAATAGTTTCGTTATCTCGTGAAAGTTTGTAAAAATTTAATGAAATATCGTCGATAGCAAAAACCACTTTGCCAAATTCTGTATAATTTTTATCTTTTCTGGATGATGATCATTGGATATATCCTAGATCAGTGATATGTCCCATTTCATGAGTTGAGAGCTCGATAAATTCTTTTTTTGATTGTACGGATCAGAGGTTGAAAATGATCGTATTTCGTGTTGCATATCATCTTCTGCTGCCATTTTCTTTGTTGATTTCTATGGTATTTATTACCTCTTTTATCTGTTTGTTTTCATTACTATTGTTGTCGATAAATTGTATAATTTTATTGACTACTTTGGTATACCAATATTTTTCATTATCGGTAAATGCTCATTTGAAGAGTATTTTATCACATATATTGATGCTATTACATAAGCTTTCCAAATCTGTTGTAGTGTTTGCTGCAAAATGCCCTGTTTGTGCGGTCGTATCTGTTTCTCCATATGTTTGTTCTCCATCTTGATTTTTTTGTGGTGTATTAGTTTCTACATAGTCTTTGGTACTTGGCACTAAATTTTCTCCTATATGAAAAATATTGAATGCTAAGAGCGCATAAAAAATCGCTACGAAAATGATGAATTTTATGATGGTTTTAATATTCATAATAATTGAAAGATAAATGCTTTCGCAGGAATGATGTTCGTATATGTTTTAGTTTGAAATATTGTACCATTTGATGTCGTCTAAAATGTTTTGTTCGCTAGGTCATCTAGCGTTGAAGAGAATGATCTCCTTGAGCGGAACTTTGTTGGCATAGAGGAACAAAATAAAGTTATATCATCAGATTATTATTTTGTTTTTTGTTTGTTTGGCCTTGAAGATATTTTTGCCGATACCACCTGTGATATTTTCTACGAGTAATGTCGCTTGTTTGTTTATATTGTTTTTACATAGATCTTCAAATATTTTTTTGGACTCTTCTTTTTTTGGTGAGAAGATGAAACAATTATATTCTGAATCATTTTCCTGTTTTTTCTTGATGTGTTCAATGAGATTGCCGACCTTTGGTATAACTAAAATACTTTGGGACGCGTTACAAACCCCTCCCTCCGCCTCTTGGCGGAGACCTCCCCTTGACAAGGGAGGAGTGAGACTACTTGCGATTTGGGTTGCTTGCAAATTGGTATTCGTGAAAAATATTACTTTATTCTTGAAAATATCGGTAAATTCTTTTCGATCGGTGAATTTCTGTGCTTCGCCATAGGTGAAATAAAAATCGCTATTCCCATACATTTTTTTAAATATATTTACCATACCATCAAAAACTTTTTGGATATGAGCTATGTGTTTATCTAGTATTGTATAATTGTCTTCAGAAAGCACTTTTTGGAGTCATTGCTTTTTCTCGAGCAATTGTTTCCACAGGAGATTGCTTTGATAAAAGTCTCCATGCTCTCGAATCGGATCGTGCTGGATCATATTGTTTTGTGTCTTGATGAATAGCTTGGTACTTTCATTGAACAAGACTCAGATATATATCTGAAATGTGTTTATGAATTCTTGTAGTTCATTCGACTGGCTTGTGGTTCATTGGATCTGATTATCTACATTTTGTTTATAGATAAATGATTCTAAAATATTCAACGTATAATAAAGATCACAGGGACTGGACAGGAAAAAATTGTAACTTTTGTATCGTTGCTCGGTATCAAAAAAACAAATATCATAGTCTTTATATGTCTCTTCATTGTCCTGCATCGCTGTAAATAATCCATGATGTGTCGTCAGGATAATCGGGTATCTTGTCTGGCTTCTCGTGTCTTTGATATAATAATAAATTTTGTAATCAGATTGATTATTTAAATTTAAAACCCCGAGTCCTCTCTTGAGATGAGAAAGATATTTTATGATAAAAAAACATTCTTCCTGACTAAAAATTCCTTTATTCAAAAACTTCTGAAATGCCTCTTGATTGATGGTTTGATCTTCTTTTGTGAAACCAATATTTTTGATCCCCATATCATTCAAAACTGCTTTGGCAATGTCTAGTTTCTGGATATTTTGGAATGCTAAAATTACATTTTTATTCGCTGCTAAAGCGGTAAGGAAGTCTTTGATTGCTATATTTCCGATGTAATATTTTTTCTGATTTTCTAAATCGTCTGTATTTATTCCGTCGGCCGTTTTCGACATATTCGTATTGCTCGGTGATATTCTTTCCAGTGCTGGGAAATTGACTTTGACCATTGGGGTGTCTTTGTATTTCTCCAGTTGCAATATTTCTTTCCATATTCATTCTGTCTGGTTGATGATGTGGACAAGGTTGGGATATGAATCTATGAGCTGATAGAGATGCGTTACAAAATATAAAAATAATTTTATACTGTTTTTGGTATCAAAAAAAGCGTCATGAGATTTCTCTTCCCCATGATCTTCATCACTGAAAATATTGTTGAAAATTTTTTCTGATTTCAGATTTTCTATCAATACGTCCAATGCATAACTTGGTGCGTAATGTACTATCGTCTGCGCCAAATTCATTGTATCAATTTTGGAATGATAACCGAGCGTAGGAAAATATTTGTTCAAGAAATCAAGATCAAACGTGATATTATGTCAGATAATAATAGTGTTTTTTCAGAAAAATTGTTGTATTTGTGACAACACTTCTTCTCTTGTGGGAGCAGTTTCCAATTCGCTGATCGAAAGTCCGGTTATAAATCCGACGATGTGTTTTAGCTCATCAGTTTTTTGGTCTGGTTTAATGAGCGATTGGTATTCGCCTATGATTTTTCCATTTTCATCAATCTCTATGATCCCTATTTGGATAGGTTCATCTTTGGTGACGTCAAGTCCAGTGGTTTCAAAATCGAGGCCGATATATCTATACTTGCTGTTTAGTATCATAACATTTAAGTTGAATGGTAAATATTAATGAAAAGTGAATAGTGAAAAGTGAAAAATGTAGGACTTATCTTGATATGAACTCTTGTAAATTACGATAGTTCATGAGTATACAAATCCATCGTTTTTCGTTATTCGTTTTTAGTTTTTCACTAAGTTTTTTTTATTTTCTGTCGAAATCTGCTGGAATTTCTCCTCGAATATTTGTTTCTCGTTTGCGAATTGGAATAGTAAAATCATGAGTCTTTATTCGAGTAAGTGCGTCTTGAACTTTGGTCAATAATTCCTTGGTTTCTTTTGTATATTTTAATGTTGTCTTTATTTTTTTAGATTTCATCCGTGCGATAGCAGTTTCGGAATCGGAGAAAATGCAATCATAGCGATGTTTTTCAAATCCTCCTTTATCAAGGGGGCTTTTAGTTTTTTTTGTCTTTTTGTTGAGAGTTTCGATATATCTGATGGCTTCATAGATGGCCAAAAATTCTCCGATATTGTTTGTTCCCATTGGATAAATAGGAGAATGGAAAATCTCTTTTCGTGTGTGCAACTCGACAGCTCTGTATTCCATGACTCATGGATTTCATGAACAGGAAGCATCTACGCAGAGCGCATGTATATTGAGTTTATGGATCATGGTGTGCTTGGTTTGTGGTAAAATATATAATATTTTGAGACTGAAATAATAAAGATTTAGTCGAGAAAAGCAATTTCAAAAAAATATTACAAGAGGAGATTGTTTAGAAAACGTACTTGACTTTCTTCGTCAAATAGTTAAAGTTCTTAGTCGAAACTAAATAAAAATTAATATAAAAATAAAAAACTATGAAAAAGTTATTAATATTGCTCTTTATCACAGGGATTGTGGTAATAGTTGGCTGCGGTGGTGTCAATTATATCACCAAATCGCAGGAAAAGAAACAACAGGATTATCGCGATTCAATTTTAAAAGCAAAAACCGAAACAATTTATCAAGAAGCGAAGCGGATTGCGATCAGGCGTGATTCAGTTGTACAAGTACAACAATTGAATCTTAAGCATCATCAAAATTCTCTTGAGTTGGCGAAGTTAAAAGATTCAGTTAATTTAGTGAATTCGATGCTACAAACAGTCAAAAAAGCCGCATTGGCAAATAAAACTAAACCAACGCAAGTTAAAAAATCAAATTTGGATTTGAAAAATTATGATTCAGTTCCGTGGACGAAATTGGACACAGCAACCCAGCGAAAATTATTTAGGTTTGCTAATGTGTGTTTTGTAAATACTCCATTAAACATTACGTGCAAGAAAGTTATCAGTATCGTTCTGGTTAAAGAAGTTCCAAGCAGATTGGGAAAATCAGATGATCAATTTTTGGTTACTTATGTAACATTAGATGGAACTGTTCAAGTGGCATTGCTAAGAAAAGATGGCACTACCATAATAAAAAACACTAATGGAACTTTTAGTATTATTGGTCCAGATGGGGATGATTATAGATTACCGCCCCATCGCTGATAGCCTTTAATTCTTTGGCTTATCATGTAAAAAAGCTTGCTATGATATTTCATATAGAATTCTCTTGACTTTTATGTGTAAATGTCTATGTATAACAATACAAACAAATAAAAAAATCATTAAAATTAAAAACAAACATGAAAAAATTATTTTTCTCTGCCCTTACCATCATGATGGTGATCGGCATCAGCGCCGTAAAGGCACAGTCAATTGCTGCAACTGACACAGTAGAATTCAGTAAAATGGATCCCACAGTGAAAGCTGAGGCTCTGAAATGGGCGAATGAAAAAGCCTATGGAACTATTCGCCAGGTGATGGACGTAAAAACCATTACTTTGGTTACCTACATAAAAAACATTCCAAGCCGGGCTGGCGGGATGAATAATCAGTATGTGGTAGAATATGTTGCCAATACTGATGGTGCAACAAAATATATCCTGCTTCAGAATGAACCGATTGTGGTAAAAAATGGAAGTGCAAGTGCAATATACTGCATTACCGGTCCAGGTGGCGACGACAAAAACCTACCAAAACACAAATAACAAGTTGTGTATCTATTGAATCCTCGGAATTTCCGGGGTTTTTTCTAAATATTTTTTATGGCTCTTTGGTGACATAGACTTTAGATCCAGTATTTGTATTTATGACTAAATTGTCATAGATAGCTCCTGCGCCTTTATTTTCCAGTGTGTTGATACATCCATGACTCATTCTTGTGTCAGTTCAATCGGTTTCCAAGGCTATTTTTCTCTGTGGTTCTACAAGATATCTAGTGTGTATTCCTAATGTATATCAACCAACATTCAAATATTGTCCTTCCATGGGATATAGTACAATATAATCTCCAGGTCAAGCATATTGCTTGTCTGGTTCTTTATTGGCGTATGCATAATACATACCTCCTGGTGTTGTCCAGTCATCTCCTTCGTACGCTCTATTTGGCTGGTCTCATTTGTCTTTTCCTAGGATGACTTTGTGCACACTCATCAATGTATGGTCTCACTTAAAAAGGTATGCGTATGAATTGGCTTTGGAAACTATGGTATATGGCTCACCAAGATTGTCAAATAGCCCTATTTTAAGCTCAAAGTTTGTGTAAGCATCTTTTATGTCCTGTGGAATACTTGTTTCTTGTAACAATTCGTTTCCACTGAGACCAACCATCCGATTAGTCAATCTGTTTAAGGTGTTTCTATCCAGCACTCCATTGGCTGCATTATCTGCATATGCTGATCCTTCTTTCATGCCTACATATTTTTGCGCTTCTTTTATTTGTCATTTGAGAAGGTAATTTTCTATTGTTGTCATCACTTCTGCGTTTTTTATTTTGCTGATCTTGTCGAAAATCGTTTTGTATGTGAGTCATTCTTTGATGATGTTCTGAGAAAATGATTTTGTTAATGACTGTAAACTAAATATTTCTGAGGATACTGGATGATTTTCTCATAAAATTTCAGAAGATTTTGGCGATTCGTTTGCGATGATTTCTTTCTTTTCTGCTTCTTCATCTTTCGTCGGAGTTACTCTATTGTTATTTAAAATTATATTTGTTTGTTGTGGCTTTTCTGTAGTAACTTTTTTTGGTTCTTCAGTATTGAATTCGATGGTGAGTCATCATTTTACTTCTTTGACTGTTGCTTTTAACTTGGTTCCATTTGTGTTTGTAATTTCCTTATTATTAATTTCTTTATCCATAATAGTTTGTGCTATGTTGATAGCATCTGATTTTTTGGACAATGTTTTTTGAGCTATTTCTTTATCTTCTGTTGCTTCCTTTGTTGGTATAGGAGAAATTTCTTCTTTCTGTTTTATTGTTTTCTGATGTTCTTCATTTTTCTGAAATTGTTGTGTGTGTTCATTCTTTGTTCATGCGATGATTGGTTTATCGATTGTTTTTTCTTCTATTGTGGTAATTGTTTTCTCTGGAATCGTAGAAAATCACTCAGATGTTGAAGTGTTCTGATTTTGGCCGTTGTTATCATCAGATTTGATATTTTTTTCAGAAATATTTTCTTGGTTCTCAGAAATGTTTTGACTAATTTCCGTTAATCTTTTTTTTTTGCAGGTTCTTTTGCTTTCCCTTTTTCAAATAATAATTTATTGCCATTATTATCATAATCTAGAGTATAACTTTCATTTGCTATAGTTGTGCTTGCATTTTTTAGATCAATGCTATTTTTTTTGATGCTGAAAGTGATCGCTTGATCTTTTGGCAAGAATTCTATCTTATTTGTCGTAAGATTTGCTGTACTTTCATCTTTGCCTATAGTTGCAGAAAGTTCTCTAGTTTTTTCATAGCTTTGGATAAATTTGATGATATTCTCTGCAGTGACATTACATATACCGATACCACCAAGTCCTGAATTGATAGAAAGATCTTTTTCTTTTTTTGTGACTTTTTCCCATAGCTTGAGGCTAGTTGTATTGATTTTGTCGATGATAAGGAAATCATTTTTCATCTTTTCCATCGCTTTATTTGCTGCTTGGATCAATTCTTTGTCTTTTTCTGTAGTGAAGCTACCATCTTTATTATCTTGAATAGTATAATATTCATAGATCATTTTAGTGCTATCCTTGAGTACACGAATGGTAGATGATCTAGTAAGCTTGTTATTTAGTTCTTTGGCCATAAGATTTTTGAAAATGTTTTCTTTTTCTGTTTGTCCAAGTGTTGCGCATGTTCCTGTCTTGGCTACATCAAAGAAATCTAACGGATCTGCCAAAGTTGTATTGTTTAGTAATTCTCGTTTGGATTCTTTTTCTGTTTTGGGGCTTTCACAATTGATGGATGCGGACAATGATCATTTGGCATCGTAGTATGTTAATGTCTTTGTTGCAACATTGTACTGTGTATTTTGTGGCAATGAAACTCCATTGATTGTTGGTAGTATCTCTGCTGCAATTTTTTCTTTAGTTTCCAAACTTGTTAAACTGTTTCCATTCAACATTAGTTCAAAGTCACGCTGTATGGATTTGCCTCTCTTTTTCGTATCCGTTACTTCTACCACAGTTTGATTTTTTGTATCTTCTCAGAAATAATTAGTTATCTGTATTGCGTCTTTATCACTAAATCTGAAGTAGATATTGGTTTTGGTGTCTATTGTTTTTTTTGCTGTTCCTTTGTCTTCTATGACATTGTATGAATATAAATCGCGTAATGGATACAGAGTAATATTACTTAAATCCTGAAGTTTTTCACGCTGAAGATTGGTCATTAGACTTGTGTCTACGTTTTTGGATAAGCTTGTCAAACCGTCTGTGATTTGATTTTTTTGTTTATTGATTTTGTCGTTGAGTTCTTGGAGCTGCGTGTCATCGATATTCAGATTTACTTCTTTTTCCCCTTTGGTTGTAGATTCTGTAAATGTTGGTTTGAGGTCTACGTCATAAATTTTCAGTTCAGCATCTTTCATTTTATCTGTATCCAGTGTTCCATCTTTTTTGAAATATATTTTACCTACTTCTCTATAATCTCCTTGGTAATTGATAAATACTTTTTTGTAATATCCCTCAATTGTTTCATATTTAGTTTCATTACTTAAATCTGCATTATCAATAATTCATTGTTTTTCTATTCCCAGTCCATCACTGAGTTTGATTTGACTGAGAAAATCTAGATTATTATATTGGCTTAGATTTTTTTCAAATGGTTTTACAAGTGAATATGCCATTTCTTTTTTGAGATTGTCGATGGTCTTTTGTCTATTGTAGATAATTCTTACATCGGCCTCTTTTTCTGATGTGGTAGGAATGGAAATATCGTATACCATAAATTTACCTGCAGTAATTTGTTTGTCATCACTTGTAAGTTTAAATTCTACCTTGTTTCCAAACTTAGAATTCTCTACCAAAGAAAATTTTAGATTCAGTGTTTTGTCCTCTGTCCCTCATTCTGCTACAGTCTCCGGGACTTTTACTTGGAGGGTAAACATATTGTTGTCCTTATCGTATTTATATTTGCTGATATTTTTTTTGATATCAAAAAGTTTTTCTCCGTTGATGGTTATGTAATTTAACATAAGAAGTGTTGCTCTTTCTTGATATTCTTTTGGCTTTTCTTTGTCGTTGGATGGGGGCATCATTTCATATCAAATTGCTTTGCCTGTTCCTCATGTTAAATCTGCTGTTAGCGGATAACTTTCGTTTACACTGGAAAGTAAGTTTTGTAAATCTTCTCATCATTTTTCTTTCTTTTCTGGTGTGGCTTTTTCTGCTGTTTTTTTGGTTAAAATGATTACTCATTTATCGTCCATTGTCACGGTATATTTCACACCGCTAATTGTTGTTTCCTTTGATGTTAATTTTCCATCTGTATCAAACTCTATTTTTCCTAATGGAGTAGTAGCTTCCTTATCACTTATTGCGTAAATATTTTTATAGAGTTTGGTTTTGTCTTGAGAAACATCTCCTTGTGTATCCATTATGAAATCTTTGGAATCTAATTGATATCCTGGCATGGTAAACAGCATTACTTTGCTTATTTTTGCGTCTATATCCGTTGGTGGGATTGTTTCTTTGTTGAGGACAGGATTACAATATTTGTACATTTTGAGAATCAAATCTGAAGAAATTATTCCATTGAATGCTTGCACGTCAGTTGAGCCTTTATTTGTCCCCAATTCTGCTTTTGCTATCAATGAAAAAACAAGAGCGGTGTTTGGTCACATATATCCATCAATAGGATTTTCTGCTGTAAAATAATCCGTTGTTTTTAGCATTTTAATGATCTCTTTGCTTGTTCCTTTATACTGAATGTTTTCGATACATTTTGCTGCTAATGCTTGCAAAAGAGCAATATTGTCGTTTTTCCATGTATCTTTTGTATTTCTTTTGAGCGCTTCTTCGTATTGAGCTGAGATTCCCGTATCTTTTTTGACGGTTTCCAAGATCAAGTCATTTGTTAGTCCGGCTGCTGCTATAGCTGTATCCAGCTTTTCTTTCGAATTCTCTTTGTGAAGATTTATCATAATCTCACCGTAGAGATTTTTCCCTTCGGCTTTGATGTTTTTATATACTTCTTCCATATCTGTCTTTTCCAGATATTTTTTTTCTTCCTCACTTAATCCTTCCGTGAGATCTAAAGATTTTACTTCTGGTGTTGTATTGCTCATTGTAATAATTTATCGAGTAAAGATTTTTCTATCTCAATACTACTCCTAAACAAAAAAAATGCCAAAAAATCTTGGCTTTTTATATATATTTACTTCTCTTTTCTTTAAAATTATACATAGATAGGTACGAGGGTATTTATTTATTCTATTGGGGCTTTTCGTGCCCCAACCCCCACGACCATATTTTTGTCAAAATCCTCCACCGCTCGCCCCGCAGTATTGCGGGGTTCGGTCCCCCTCCTTTACAACAAAGGAGGAACAAAAATATTGGATAAAAAAATCAAGCACCATTAGGGCAATATCATGTTTATTCTACTGAACATATATAGGTACTAATCCGCTTACGCGTCTCTCATGCTCGGACTACCATTCATATTGATTTAATAATGGTGCGTTCTCTTGTTATTTAGTTTATGAAAAAACAATATTGTAAATTTTTAGGTAATGAGTTTTTAGTTATTTATTGATAATTATATTGATTTTGATGACTCTTGTACTATTGTTTTCTATACTTCCCATCTGATAAAATAATCCGTTAGCAAAAGGAGGGTAAAACGGCGCTTGATAGTAAATATCGCCTGTTACATTTGTTACTTTGATATATTTTGGAAAATAGATGGTCGCTTTAGTTTCCCACCACTTTTTTACTTTGCCTTGTCCTGGTTCGTCGTAGACTCCTGGTTTCAATCCCAAAATAGCTAGTTCTCTATTAGTTATTTGGATTTCATATTTTTTTTCAAATTCTTTGATAAGCGTCGGATAGTATTCTGGAATCTCAAATTTGTAATAGATATTGATGGTGTATTTTCCATTTTTTAGATCATGAATGTCTACGATATCGCTTTTACTATCTTTTTGTACCATTCCTTGCTCATCATTGATTTGAATGTGTTTAGTAATGAATCCGTCGATTTTATTATAACTGACGTTAGTGTCCCAGAAATAAATATAATTTGGATCAAATATATTCGTTAGATTGTGCTTGTTGAGTATTGCATTAAATCCTGTAGAGATATTCGACAAATACATGGTGATATATTGTTTATTCGCTATTTCGTCAAATCTATTGACGACATTTTTTATAATATTTGATTTCTGACTATCAAAATATTGTTTGATCTCCTTGATGTAGAGTTCTTTTTTATTTCCACGGATTTCCTTTCTGATCAGGTCGATAGATGCGTTGAGAAACTGCCATTCTTGTTCCTTTTGTTTAAACGTTGTGAAGAAATTTTCGAGCAGATCTGATCTAATAAAGATCACTCCTTTGATATCCTGATTCAATAATTTATTATACAAATCTGGCTGCATGGTTTGCTGCACTTTCCGCATTTCATATGTTTTGTTGAACATGAGTTCGTAGAGATCTTTCAAATTTTTTCCGTCGATATCACTAAATCCAAATTTGTTTCCTGCGATAAATCAAATTTTACGATCGGGAAGAAATGGCGCGGTCCATTCTGGTGCAAGAATACGCGTTTTATATGCGATAAAGTCTGGATAATATGAATCTACTATTTCTAGTGTTTTGATATGTCATTGAGCTACTTTGATAAATGCAAATGATCCAAAAAATCATCCATTCGGTCTTTTTTCGTTGGTATTTTGCAAGATGACGAGATAATTGAATGATTGGTTTTTCCCTAAGAGTTCAAACAATTCTTTTTGGTGGATTTTAAGGTCTGAGAATAGGTTTATAAGTTTATCGTAGTTTGAAAATCATATTTTTTTGAGATATTCTTTATTTTTTTCTATATATTCTCGGCAGAAATTTATCTCTTTTTCTTTGGTGATGAAAACATTGTCTCCTTTTGTGTAACTTTGGATGATATCATCCATAGTCATCAAAAATTTAGACAAATCTTTGTCAAATGTCCAAAAATAAAATGCTATTTGTCCAAGATCTTCTTTGAATACATCTATTTTGTTCTTGAATACCATATTGCTGATTTTAGCAAAAAACGTGAAAAAAATGAAACATACCACGATGATAATAAGAAATGTTCCATTCAAATATTTTAGATAACTTTTCCAAGTTGTTTTTTTTTCTTTGTTGATCCCAAATTCTTTCATATAATTACTATATATAAAGATATATATAATTCATCGTAATTATTTTTGTTTTTCAAACAAGTAATTTTTTTTGAACAAATAAAAATAAAACAAAAATAAGCTGCAATAGCTTACTCTATGTGATAGTGGTGGGCATAGGAGGACTCGAACCTCCGACCTCGTCCTTATCAGAGACGCGCTCTAACCAACTGAGCTATATGCCCTTGTTTTGATTTTTATAAAAATTCGGGGATGCGGGACTCGAACTCGCGGCCTCTTGGTCCCAAACCAAGCGCTCTAGCCATCTGAGCTAATCCCCGGCTAGACTTGAATTGATTGGACATAAACAAACACGGTATTAATGGTGCCAGGAGGCAGAATTGAACTGCCGACACAAGGCTTTTCAGGCCTCTGCTCTACCACTGAGCTACCCTGGCGTACACTTATAATTTTTTTGGAAACAAAAAATATTAGCAATATTTGCTTTGTATGTATCTTTATTCCAAAATCAAGTAAAAATTAAGTTTTTTCAAAAAGGTGTTGTTTTTCTTCTTCTATTTGTTATATCCTTGCTGGAATCAACAATGAAGGTTTCGACAGTTGTAGACTTTTGCTAGGTGGATGGCTAAAGTTATAGACACAAGGTAACGCAATTGGCGATCATCCTCTGAAGGTCTTTATGACCTTAATATATACTGTAAATACAATGATTCCCCAGGGAATTGATTATGTACAGTACCATGGTTTCGAGAAGAGTGATAGCGCGATTTTAAGAAAATCGTTGACTACCATGTCGATCGAAATCAGTATTTTGGTTAAAATCTTTAAAAAATCTCTTGCAATCAACATCCAAATTTGTATGGTATCAATTCACGCGTTTTTTTTTGTATACACTTGTAATCCATTTTAACTTTTAAATATATTTACCTATGGCTAACAAAGTTCACGTTAATGTTGGAACTATCGGTCACGTAGACCATGGAAAGACAACATTGACATCAGCAATCACAGGAGTATTGGCTACTAAAGGGTTTGCTCAATCTCTAGCTTTTGATAAAATTGATAATGCTCCAGAAGAAAAAGCAAGAGGTATTACTATTAATACCAGGCATGTAGAGTACGAAAGCGAAACAAGACATTATGCACACATTGACTGTCCAGGTCATGCCGACTATGTTAAAAATATGATCGTCGGAGCTGCCCAGATGGATGGAGCTATTCTTGTAGTAGCTGCTACTGATGGACCAATGCCTCAAACAAGAGAACACGTTCTTCTTGCTCACCAAGTAAACGTTCCAAGAATCGTTGTATTTTTGAATAAATGCGACATGGTATCAGATCCTGACGAACTTGATCTTGTAGAAGAAGAAATCAGAGATGTTTTGAAGAAAAATCATTTTGATGAAAATTCTCCTATTATTAGAGGATCAGCGCTCAAAGCCATGAATAATCCTACTGATGAAAATGGAGATGCTAAATGTATTTGGGATCTTATCAAAGCGTTGGATGAATATATTCCGGTTCCTGTAAGAGATAATGACAAACCATTTCTTATGCCAGTAGAAGATGTCTTCTCTATCAAAGGAAGAGGAACTGTTGCAACAGGAAGAATTGAAAGAGGAGTTGCAAAAATGAATGAAGAATTTGAGATTATCGGACTTGGAATGGAACCAAAGAAAACTGTTGTTACAGGAATAGAAATGTTCCACAAACAATTTGATACAGCTGAAGCTGGTATGAATGTTGGATTGCTTCTTAGAGGTATTGAAAAAGATCAAATAGAAAGAGGACAGGTTCTTTGTAAACCAGGTTCTGTAAAAGCTCATAATAAATTTGAAGCTGAAGTTTATGTATTGAAGAAAGAAGAAGGTGGTAGACACACTCCTTTTATGACATGATACAGACCACAATTCTTTTTGAGAACTACTGATGTGACATGAACTGCCACATTAAAATCAGGAGTTGAAATGATTATGCCTGGAGACAATGCAAAAATCGATGTAGAATTGATCTATCCAGTTGCTATGGAAGAGGGATTGAGATTTGCAATCAGAGAAGGTGGAAGAACAGTTTGAGCATGAGTTGTAACTAAAATCTTATAATATTTTTTATACTTTATTGCTCCGCCCCGGAGTCTTCCGGGGTGGAGAGTTAAATTGTAAGAAAAAATTGTTTTACTATTATATACTATTAGTATGGCTGACAAAAAAACTCAAAAAACTAAACTGAGAATCAAATTGAAAAGTTATGACATAAAAATGTTGGAATCGTCTGTAGGTAAGGTTGTAGGACTTTTGATTAAGTCTGGCGCAACTATAAAAGGACCTATTCCACTTCCTAAACAAAGAAAAGTATATACTGTTTTGAAATCAAATTTTAAATTCAAAGATTCTAGAGAGCAATTTGAAAGAATTACCTATTCTAGAATGATTGATGTCGTAGAAACAGGATCAAAAACTATGGAATATCTCCAAAATCTTGCAATACCTGTTTGAGTTTTAGTAGATGTTAAAGTATTCTAAATTAATTTAGAATTTAGAAATTAGAATTTAGAAATCAGAATTTAGAAACCAAAATTTAGAAATCAGAATTTAGAAATCAGAATTTAGAAATCAAAATATAGAAATTAGAATTTAGAAATCAGAATTTAGAAACCAAAATTTAGAAATCAGAATTTAAAATTCAAAATATATTTATTAGTTATATAGTATATATCATGAATAAAGGTGGACTTATCGTAGCAAAAAAAGAGATGACCAAAATGTGGATTGAAGATAATTTTGTGCCTGTTACTTTGGTGCAACTAGTTCCACAAGAAATCGTCAGATATAAAACTCAAGAAAAAGATGGGTATGTCTCAGCGGTGGTTGGCGTAGAAAAAAAGGAGCTTAAAAAAGATAAAGGTCAGAAAATTCGTTATAAAAAAATACAAGAATATAGAGTAGATGATGCTTTTGTTTCTGCTCATCAAACAGGCAGTGTACTTGATCTTGCGTTGCTTGAAGGTGTTACTCAGGTGGATGTGACGGGAACTGCAAAAGGAAAATGATTTCAAGGTATGGTTAAAAAATTTCATATCAAGGGTGGATGAGCTACTCACGGTCATAAGTTCACAAGAACTGGGGGATCAAAAGGAAATAGAAAACCAAGAAGAACGCTCAGAGGACATCCTGGAGCATGACATATGGGTACTCAACGTGTAACCCTCAAAAATATTTCTCTCCTTGATAAAATTACTAAGGATCATGAAACATTGGTTGTACTCAAAGGTTCAATTCCAGGCGCATATAATTCTTTATTAACATTGACGATAAAATAATCTTTTTTATGTTTTTTTACCTCTCTATAAGATGGCATATACTATAGATATATATGATAAAGGCGGTAAGGTTGTTTCCAATTTTGCGCTTGATGAAACTATGTTTGATGATTCTTTGGTTAATAAAGATCTTATTCATGAATATTATTTGTTGCAAACAAGTAATGCTCGTCATAATATTGCTTCAGTAAAATGAAGAGGAGAAGTACATTGATCAGGAAGAAAACTTTACAAACAAAAAGGAACATGAGGTGCAAGACCTGGTGATAAAAATTCTCCTGTAAGAAGATGAGGAGGTGTTGCTTTCGGTCCTAGAGGTGTAGAAAATTATACTAAATCTATGAATAAAAAAGCAAGAAAGATAGCGCTTAATAGCATTATTACTTTGAAAGCAAAGGCTGGTGAGCTTCTTGGACTCAAGGATTTTACTTTGAATTCACCAAAAACTAAAGATGCTCAAGATATTCTTAAAAATATTTGAATATCCAATAAAAAAGTGCTTCTTGTCTTAGTACAAAAAGATGAAAATATTCTTAAATCATTTAGAAATTTACCAAAACTAAAATATCTTTATGCTGACTATTTGAATCCTGCTGATTTGATGTCCTACCATACCGTACTCTTCTTGGAATCAGCATTGACAACGCTCAATAAGAAATAATTCTTTTTACTACTTTTATCTGTATTCCTATGACCTTTAAGCAAATACTTCAAGCAAGAGCTAAAAAAAATACTACTGGGAAAGTACTTAAGAAAGTTTCTTCGTACGGAGTTATTCTTTCGCCTTTGGTTACTGAAAAAACTCATAAACAACAAGAGGCCACGAATAAATATTCGTTTAAAGTTCATAATGAAGCGAATAAAAATGATATCAAACAAGCAATAGAATTCTTATATAAAGTACATCCAGAATCCATTAATATCATTAAAGTAGTATATAAATGAAGAAACCAAAGAAAACTTGTGAGAAAAGCTTATAAAAAAGCAATTGTTACCCTTTCTAAAAAGGAAAAAATAGAATTAGGCTCTTAGCCTATTAGAAGCTTAGACCTTTAGAAATTAGCAATTAATTTATCATTTATCATTATATAGAAATGGCACTTAAGAAATACAAACCATATACCCCATCAAGACGTTATATGATCTGATATGATTTTTCTGATTTAACCAAAAAGAGACCAGAAAAAACTCTTACCACAACATTGGGTAGAACATGAGGAAGAAATAATTCTGGAAAAGCTGTGTCTAGATCTATGTGAGGCGGACATAAAAGGCTCTACAGAACGATAGATTTCAAATGATATGATAAAGCTAATATTCCTGCAAAAATTGCTAGTGTAGAATATGATCCATATAGAACATCAAGAATCGCGTTGCTTAATTTTGCTGATGGAGAAAAGAGATATGTGCTTGCATGGAAAACCATCAAAGTAGGTGATACTGTCATATGTTGAGATCAAGCCCCTATTGCTCATGGAAATAGAAAACAACTCAAAGATATTCCAGAATGAGTAAACGTATTTAACCTAGAAGTGACTCCATTGTCTTCAGGAAAACTTATTAAGACCGCATGATCATATGCAAGTATAGTTGGTAAAGA
>Ga0172379_10005812_pt1 | contig 16996 bp, 13 predicted proteins | sample GrowelOW334metaG_FD_119756 | JGI IMG/M metagenome (GOLD analysis project Ga0172379, IMG submission 119756) | Groundwater microbial communities from an aquifer near a municipal landfill in Southern Ontario, Canada - Groundwater well OW334 metaG | ecosystem: Environmental > Aquatic > Deep... | reverse complement strand
GAAATTACAAAAATTAAAGCTATAATATGCACTCCATAGTATAAAAGCATAAACCATGAATGATATCAAAGTAAGAATTGATGATTTAAATCAAAGAATGAAGAAACTTATAGAAGTTTTAGACATTCCCAAAAAAGAAGAAGAACTAAAAAAATTGGAAGGCTTGTCAACCGATCCTAAACTTTGGGATGATCAAGACAATGCAAAAACAGTTTTGCAGAATTTATCAAACCTGAAAGATGAAATCAAAGAAATTAAAGATGTATCAGAAACCCTTGATATTGTTAGCTTAATGGATGATGAAGTAGAAATTAAAAAACTTGAAAAACAGATAGATAAACTTGAACTTAAGTCTTATCTATCAGGGCCATACGACAATAAAAATACAATTATTACAATTCATGCAGGACAAGGCGGAACTGAAGCTATGGACTGGGCGGGAATGATATTTAGAATGTATTTAAGGTTTTGTGAGAGAAAAGGTTATTCTACGGAACCAATTGATTCTACTTCAGGGGAAGAGGCTGGAATAAAAAGTGTTACCTTTGAAATTAAAGGACCTTACGCATATGGTTATCTAAAAGGAGAAGCCGGAACACATAGACTTGTCAGGCAATCTCCTTTTAATGCTAATAACTTAAGACAAACTTCATTTGCCCTAGTTGAGGTTCTTCCGGACTTGGAAGCTACTGATCTTCCTGAAATTGAAATTAAAGATGAAGAACTTGACTGGCAGTTTACAAGAGCAGGAGGTCATGGAGGGCAAAACGTAAATAAAGTTTCAACAGCAGTAAGACTAACTCATCTTCCTACAGGAATTGTAGTTACGGCAAGAACAGAAAGGTTTCAGGAACAAAATAGAAAAATTGCATTAGGATTACTCCGTGCAAAACTTTGGATAAGACAGCAAGAGATAGAAAAAAACAACCTTAAAGATATTAAAGGAGAATATAAACCTGCAAGTTGGGGAAATCAAATTAGAAGTTATGTACTTCATCCTTATAAAATGGTTAAGGATTTAAGAACAAATGTAGAATCAGGAAATCCTGATTCTGTCTTAGATGGAGACTTAGATGAATTCATTGAAGCGGAATTAAAACTAAAATAATGTTAATATAAATATATGCAAGAAGACCAAATACCACAAACGCCAATAGTTGATAGTCCACAGATAACAGTTGCACAAGTAGTAGATCAAATGCCAAAGAAAAACAATTTTTTAACTGTTTTATTGTCCATTCTTTTAGTTGTTTCCTGTCTAATTGCAGGATTTTTCGCATATCAAACACAGAAGCTGGCGAAGGAATTATCAGAATTTAAAAATCAGAATCTAGCAACACCAACTCCTTTTGTTTCTATTGAACCCATAGCGGACCCAACCAAAGATTGGATGACATATAAAAATACTTCATCTATTTATGAAATAAAGTACCCCGTAGAATGGAAAGTCGTAAATCAATCAGCAGGATCAGTGGGAGTAGTTGTTGCAAACTCAAGATACATTGAAATTGGTCTAGGTGAGGGTAAGTCTGGAACTATTGGTATTGAAGAACTGCAACTAATTCCACCTAGTGAAGAGATAAATCTAAATACAACTAAAGTTGTTGGCAATATTACTTTGCGATGTAATGGTAAGTTTACAGATGATACAAAGACGTGGTGTTGGATTAAGGTTCCTGATCAAGAAAAATACTTAAACATTCAGGTATTTAAAAATAATGACGAGAATATGAATCTGATTCTTGATCAAATTCTATCCACTTTCAAATTTACAAATTAATATGGAAAATCAAATACCACAAACACCAATAATTAATAGTCCACAGACTACAACTATGCAGACAGTAGGTCAAAGTCCAAAGAAAAATAATTTCTTAGTTATCTTACTGTCTGTTTTACTTCTAATTGCGTGTCTAATAGCTGGCTTTTTTGCATATCAAACACAGAAACTTGCAAATGAATTACGAATTATGAATGAAGAATTAAGCATAATGCCAACCTCAACTTCAGTTACTTTTGTTGAACCAACAGCGGGCCCGACTTTAAATAGGTCTGAAAAAGATGAGATTGAAACAGCTGCCAAAAAAGCTTTTGTTAATGAAGTCGGACAAGAACCTACCACTAAATATGGTCTTTCAGAAGAATCTTTAAAAATTAATAATGATTGGGCATTTGGAGTTCTTACGATTGCACCCATTGGTGAGGGTGCCGGACCTGGAGCTCATTATTTTTTAGCAAGAAAAATTAATAATGTTTGGGAAGCACAAATTGAATATACAAATAAATTTAAAGAGTGGCTTAAAATATCTCCTGACGGGCTTGTTGACCCTGATTTAAAAAAGGTTTTAATATAAATTAATTTCATTACTTGTTTGATTTATTCGTTTGTGGTAATTTTATAAAGTATGGAAAGTACCCTAAATCCAGTTTCAACTAATGTAACGCAACCTGTTGTACGCAAACTTGAAACCAAAACTCCTGTCAAGAAAAATTTAATTTTAGCTTTGATTTCATTAGTTGTCGTTGCCACGGGAATTGGCGCAGGTTATCTTCTATCTGGCGTTGGTAAAGAAACTCCAGAAATTGGTACTACAGGTGAAATTAAAGTATCTAAAGATGAAGCTGGGGTTGCAGATGAATCCAAATATCCTGATACAGCTGAAGGGATTTTGGAAGAAGGAGGAATTGGTGGAGAAGGGACATATCATATCGTTCGTGGGGTTGGTCCATCACAATATGCCTACCTAACTTCAAGTGTTGTTGATATGGGGCCGTTTGTGGGTAAAAAAGTAAAAGTTTGGGGTCAAACTGTTTCAGGCAAGAAAGCAGGCTGGCTAATGGATGTGGGAAAAATTAAAGTCATTGAGTAACTTCTTTTCATTTGATACCCTTAATAGGTAATGATTAAATTTTCAAATGTAACAAAATCCTTTGGCTCAATAAATGCTCTTAATAAAATTTCCTTTGAAGTTAAATCTGGTGAATTTGTTTTTTTGACTGGTCCATCAGGTGCGGGGAAAACCACAATTTTGAAAATGATTCTTCGAGAGATGCTACCTGATTCAGGAGAGGTTTTATTTGATAATGTAAATATAGTTAATCTTTCAGACAAGGAAGTTCCCCATTTAAGGCAACAAATGGGAATTGTGTTTCAAGATTTTAAGGTTTTACCAGAAAGAACAGTTTCTGAAAATGTTGAGGTAGCTTTGGCTGTTTCAAATGTTCCTGATAATGAATGGGATAGTAGAGTCAATCACGTATTAAAACTTGTGGGTCTTGATAAACGTGCCCACCTTTTTCCATCCCAGCTTTCTGGCGGAGAACTCCAGAGGGTATCTTTGGCACGTGCTTTAGTTATAAATCCTAAATTGATTTTAGCAGATGAACCCACTGGTAACTTGGACTGGAAAACTGCAGAAGGAATAATGGATTTATTGGAAAAAATAAATAAAGAAGGAAAAACAATAATCATGGCAACACACCATGAAGGAATCATTAAGCACGGAAAACATAGAATTATTCATTTAGATGATGGACAAGTGATAAAATGAATTAAGCTTTAAAAATATGAGTATACACACAAAGACAGCAATCGAAGCCATAAAAAGATCTCCATTTCAGGCTTTTTCTGCAATTTTTGTTCTTAGCCTAACTTTCTTTGTTGCTACAATGGTTGCTGTCCTTGTATATTCATCAGATAAAGCACTCTCGTATTTTGAAACCAGACCCCAAATTATTTCATTTTTAAAAGATGATGCTACTCCTGAGACTGTAGCTAGTTTGGAAACTAAACTAAGTAAAGATACGCGTATTAAAGACTTAAAATATGTTTCTAAAGAAGAAGCTTTGGAAATTTACAAAAAGGCAACCTCTGATAATCCACTTCTTGCCGAACTTGTAAGTCCATCAATCTTTCCAGCCTCTCTGGAATTTTCAGTAACTGATCTTAGGCTGGCTGAAACAGTAATCTCAGAAGTTAAAAGTGAAGCAATTGTTGAACAAGTTGGCTTTACTGCAAATATTGGTGGGGAAAAATCTCTTTCTGATGTTGTGAGTAGATTGAAAACGGCCAGCTTATACTTAAGATTAGGGGGAATTGTTTTTGTAAGTGTTCTGGCAATAACTTCATTTTTAGTTCTTTTGGTGATTATCAGCATGAGGATGACAACAAGAAAGGGAGAAGTTGAAATATTAAGTTTAATTGGAGCAACACCTTCATTTGTAAGAAGCCCGATAATACTTGAAGCCTTAATCTATTCTCTTGTTGGAGTTTTAACAGGTTGGATGTTTGCGATTATCTTTTGGCTTTATGCTTCACCCTCTATAATTTCCTACTTTGGTCAGATTCCTGTTATTCCCAAAGATCCACTAACTTTCTTTCTTCTTTTCTTAATAATTTTAGTAATTGAGCTTGTAGCGGGGCTTATCATTTCTCTTGTCGGTAGTCTTATTGCAGTCGGACGATCCCTTAAAAAGACAAGATGAAGATTTTAATCTTTACATTTCTTCTGATTTTGTCAAGCATTTTTAACTTCCAAGTAAATGCCCAGGATTGTAATGGAGATGTTAACCAGAGAATTACTTGCTATGAACAAAATATCACTAACCTACAAAGTTCTGGTAAAACTTTGCAAAATCAAATTGCTCAATTTGATGCACAGATTAAGTTAACACAATTAAAAATTGCCCAAACTGAGGAGCAAATAGGACTTCTCACAGGAAGAATAGATCAACTTGAAGGATCTTTGGACTCTTTAACCAAAGCTTTTTCAGAAAGAGTTGTAGAAACTTACAAGATGGCAAGAGTGGAAGATCCACTTCTTTTAATTCTTTCATCTGATAATTTAAGTCAAGCTTTTGGTAGATTTACATATCTAAAAAAAATTCAGGATGCTGACAGGAATTTACTAGAAAGACTTACTAAAGCTCAAAACACTTATAAAGAAGAAAAGGTAGATCAAGAAGAACTGCAAAACAAACTTGAAACCCAGAAAAAACAACTAGATACTCAAAAGTCAGCTAAAAATGCTCTGCTTCTTCAAACCAAAAATGATGAAAAAAAGTACCAAACTTTATTGTCTCAAGCTTTGGCTGAAAAAGCGGCAATTGAGAAAGCTTTAGTTTCTGGAACTAAAGTTGGACCTATTAAGGCAGGGGAACCAATTGCTCTAGTTGGAAATTCTGGTTATCCTGGCTGTTCCACAGGTAAACATCTACATTTTGAAATAAGACGTGATAATGCATGGACAGATCCAGCTCCATATATGCAAAATAAGAGCATGATTGATGAACAGAATGGTGGGGGAAATACATCTATAGGATCAGGAAATTGGCAGTGGCCAATTCAAGATACTATTAGACTTACCCAACGATATGGTCATACACCATATTCATGGAGATACTCCTACTCAGGTGGAATTCACACAGGTCTTGATATGGTATCAACAACTTCAGATGTAATTAGGGCACCTGCTGATGGAACACTTTTTAAATCAAGTGAAAGTTGTGGTAGTAGTATTATTAATATAGTTTATATTGAACACGGGAGTGGAGTTATAAGTTTTTACCTGCATGTACAGTAGATGTAAATTTTTAATTTTACTATTATTACCTTTTTTTGTCTTCCCGACTCCGGTTCTTTCAGCTCCTGAAATAATAATTAATACATATCCGTCGAATATTATTGCTGGTCAGGAGTTTGATGTAAATTTTAGCGTTTTAGGATTATCTTCAGATACGAGTTATTACTCAAAATCTATTGGAGGAATTAATTTGGAAGAAGTAGATACATGGAACATAAATTGGTTACAGCAGAATGATGCATGGACAAGTATGCCAATTTTTATTTCAAATTCTGAAGGTAGTGCCTCAGCTTCAATTAAGTCTAGATTTGCGTTGACTACTTTAGAAGGAAATAAGGAGTATAAAATTAGGATTAGAAAAGTAGATTCAACTACAAACAATGATTCACCATCAGTAAATATTTTGGTCGCTACCCCTATACCAACACCAACTTCAACACCAACCCAAACTGCGACGATGACGAGTACGGCCACAACAACTCCAACTCCCACTAAAACAGCAACTGCTACTCCAACAAAAACTGCAACAGCTAAACCCACAACTACTGCTACACCTGAAGAAACTCCAACTGAAGAATCTGAAGCAAAGAATGAAATAAATCTAACTGGGGCTGATGTTAAGATTGAAACGTCACCTGAGGGAATTGTTGCAGGTGCATCAGTAACTAAAAAATCCCCATTACTATCAATTTTTTTGATAGTTTCTGGTGTTGGCTTTTTAGGTTATGGAGGATATTTAATATATAATAAAAAACATGAAATTACTTAAGTATTGGTTACCACCAATTCTTTGGGGTTTGATTATTTTTTCTTTTTCTTCGCTTCGGGTAGGTAGTTCAAATGAAGTATATTGGAAAGATTTTGTAATTAAAAAAACTGCCCATGTAGTTGAATATGCAATCTTGGCGGTACTTCTGTATCGTGCAATGGTTGGCTCTGATGTTGAAAAGAAAAAAGCAATTATTTTTGCCATCTTAATAGTATCTCTTTATGGCTTTACAGATGAATTTCATCAATCTTTTACTCCAGGAAGAGAACCTAGAACTCGCGATGTGATTATTGATACAATAGGGGGAACTTTAGGTGTTTTAACCTTTAGTAAGGTTTTAGAAAAATATCCGAAATGGAAAGAAAAATTCTTGTAACAGGGGGAGCAGGATACATAGGTTCTTTTATGGTTAGAAACCTTAAAGAGAAAGGCTTTAATGTTGTTATCCTTGATAACCTTTCCTGTGGACATGAAGAGGCAGTAAAAGGATTTGATTTACGAAAAATTGATTTAGTAACTGATACAGAAAAATTAAACGATCTTTTTGAGAACGAACAGTTCGATGCGGTTATCCACATGGCCTCTTTTATTCAAATGGGAGAGTCATACACTAATCCTTCTAAGTATTACAGGAATAATGTAGTTGGATTTTTAAATTTGATGGATGCTGTAAGGAAAGGAAATTGTAAAAAAATAATTCTTTCCTCTTCGGCAGGCGTATACGGTAACCCAGAAAAACTTCCAGTTGAAGAAGATGATTCTAAAGATCCACTAAATTCATATGGTGAAACAAAATACATTATGGAAAGGATTTTAGAAGATTATGATAGTGCATATGGAATTAAGTTTGTAGCTCTCAGATACTTTAACGCTGCGGGGGGAGCAATTGATGGTTCAATAGGGGAAGCTCATCCTGAAGAAAGCCATTTGATACCAAACTTAATAGTTAAAGCCATAAACGGAGAGGAAGTTGAGATATTCGGGAGTGATTATGAAACACCTGACGGAACATGTATTAGGGATTATGTTCATGTCTTGGATCTGGTTGAAGCCCATTCACTTTCTATAGAATTTTTAGAAAAAGGAAAAAGTGAAATTTTCAATTTAGGAATAGGAAGAGGTTATTCCAATAAAGAAGTCATTGAAATGGTTAAAAAAGTAACAGGACTGGATCTAAAAGTAAAATTCGGTCCGAGAAGAGCAGGGGATTCTAATTCTTTATATGCCAGTAACGAAAAAATAAAACAAATACTTAATTGGCAACCAAGATTTGGACTTGAAGAAATTATAAAGACAGCCTATTTATGGCATTCTAAACCTCAGTATTGACAATTTTAATATCCTATATTAATATACCTAAATCATGAAAAAATATCTTGTACTGTTACTCCTTATTTTGTCTGGTGTGTTCTTGGCTGGCAAAATATATGCTACTTCTCCCAATCCACCTTGGTGTCATTGTGAACCTAATGGAAATTGTCAAACCTTGTATCTTCCAAATCAGGCATTGGAACAAGCGGGACATGTTGATGCAAGTGGAAGTCCTTTGCATGCAGGAGATCATGCAGGTGAGTGTCTTAATCCGACAGCTACAGCCACGCCAACGTCAACAGCTACTGCTACTGCGACCGCCACAAATCAACCTACTGCAACTGCAACAAATGATCCCTGTGATGGAGATTGTAATGAACCAACTGAGACGCCAACGTCAACACCTCAAGCAACAGAAACTCCAAATGGTGATATTTGCGCAAACATTGAAGGAATACAAACTTCAATTCCAGAAGGTAAACATTTAGACGCAGGCAGTGAAAATTGTGTAGAGTTTAGTGTTCCTGGAGTTGAACAAGCTTCTGGTTCAAATGCTAACGGACTTGTATTAGGTGCATCAACAATGGCAGGTACAGGTGCAGTTGAAGATGCAATATTTAACTCTATTTTTACTTTAGGATCACTTCTAACTTCATTTGGTATAATGAAGAATGGCAAGAAAAAGAATTAAGTTTAGTTTCCCTAACCTCTATTTAATTTCAGGTCTTCTACTCTTAAGCATTTTTTTTATTTGGAAATATCATCAGGCGAGGATTTTATCTTTTAACACAAGAGAAGTTGCTAAAGTAAATTTTTCTGGAATTAAGCCAGTTCACATCAAAGCCTATCCTGTAGGGATTGATGTCGATATTAAACCTGCAACTATCATTAACGGTGTTTGGCCTGTTTTTTCTGAGACTGCTGGTCTTGTTGTTAACGAAAATAACACAATTATTTATGGTCATAATAAAGATAATCTTTTTGGCCCAATCAGGTGGATTAAAGTAGGATCTACAATCGAAATTTTAGGGGATGACAACAAGATATATTTATACAATGTAACTAAAATTGATATAGTAAAACCAAATAATCTAGAATATATAAAACCGACAGTAGATGAGACTTTAACTCTTTATACTTGTACAGGATTTTTAGATAGTCAGAGATTTATAGTTATTGCAAAAAGAATAGATGAAAAAAATAAGTAACTTATTAATATTCGTTTCCCTTGCTATTTTAGTTTTTATTTTTTGGCCAGTTACTAATCAAGAAGTAAAATATCAAATAAATAAAATTACAAGAAATAATGAGGAACTTATTCCTTCTAATAAAGATTTTGCCATAGTTATTCCAAAAATTTCGGCAGTAGCACCAATTATTAAAAATGTTGATCCCCTCAACAAAGATATATTTTTGGCTGCACTCAAAAAAGGTGTTGCCCATGCAAAAGGAACTTCTCTTCCGGACAAGAATGGTAATGTATATCTTTTTGCTCACTCAACAGATGCTTTCTATAATGTTGGAGCTTATAATGCAGTTTTTTATTTGATTGGAAAACTTGAAAAGGGTGACGAAATAAAAATTTATTATGATGATATAAAATATTCTTATAGGGTTACAGATAAAAAGGTGGTAAATGCAGATAATACAGAATATCTTACTCAAACGACAACAGAAAAGATTTTAACTCTTCAAACTTGTTATCCACCTGGTACAACATTAAAAAGACTTGTAGTAATTGCAAAGCTTGACAAGTAGTAGTACAATCGGCGCAAAGATGAAAAAAATATTATCTTTTATTGCTTCTTTTTCTTTACTGCTTAATTCTTTTTACGTGCCCGCAATTGCTATAGCTCAGGAACTTTCTCCGACTCCAGAACCAACACCAGTTGTTGAAAGTACGGAAACACTAGTTCCTACTGTTGAAATAACTTCTGAACCAACTCAAGAACTAGGTCCAACTGAGACTCCCGTAGAAACAACTCTTGAGACTCTGATTCCTACTCCAACAATTGAGGTAACCATAGAACCAACACAGGAACCAATTCAATCAGATGAACCAGCAATTATTCCAACATCAACATCCGAGGGGGCAGTTGAAGTACCAACAAATGTCGAACTTGAAGCGGTAATTTTAGAAAACACCGATTCTGATTCTGTCCAAGAATTTGATTTTTATTCAAATGAATATAGTAGTGCTTCGTTAATAACAGATAAAGCAGATTATGCTCCAACTGACACAGTATTAATTACTGGGAATGGATTTTTGGGAAACAAAGAATATGGAATTGAAATAACATCAGAAACAGGAAATTTTAAATTTAGTGACAAAGTAACATCAGATGAATCAGGTGGTCTTTTTTATGCACACCAACTTGATGGAACTTATAGACCAAATTATAAAGTTGAAGTTAAGAGTGGGGAAATGGTTGTTACCTCTACAACATTTACCGATACAGCCAATCCCATATTCTCTTGGCCTACTTGGAATAATTATCTCGTTAACGGTCTGCCAGTATATGATGACGAAGCTATTGGTGGACATGCCGATCCTTCAAACGGTGGGACTGGAGTAAGCCCGTCAGAAATTGACATCTCTTCTCAGGCTTGCACACAGTCGTCAGATCCGGGCACTCAGCCTTCAGTTTTAGTTAATCTTACGACCGATTCTAACTATCAGTTTTATAGGATGAGACTTGCTGGAGATCCGAGAGCTCCCGGAAATAGCGCGCCCATCTACAAATCATATCATTGGGATATTCTTCTTGATACAGATCACAATGGTTATGCCAATTATGTTGTGGACCTTTTTGGAGATACTTTGTCTGTGTTTGCAGGAACTAATACTACCAATACATATTCACCTACAAACCCATTGTGGACGGCTTCAGCTACTAAAACCACCAATGATTACACAGAGGTTGTGCAAACAAATAGTGGCTGCAACCAATATTTTCTAGATTACGCGATTCCCACTTCAGCATTTACAGGTTCCAATTTAACCACTTTACAATCCGCAAATTTATTTTTCAGTACATCGGCATCAAACACAGATCCGCTTCAAAAAGATTGGATGGGATTTTCCGGATTCATCTTTGGCATTGCAAAACAGGTGTCAACTGACGGAATTACTTGGGGAGAATCTTCGACTGTGACAGCAGGCACGCAAGTTTATTTTAAGGTTACACTTACAAATACTGGAAATGCAGATATAACCGGGGTGTCTATACAAGACACACTTCCTTCAGGGTTTACGTATATATCCGGAAGTACTTCAGGGGTGACCACATCAAACCCAACTATTTCCAGCCAAACATTAACCTGGGGCGGCCCGTTCACTGTAAACGCTAACGGGGGATTTATTTCCTTGGTATTCAGGGTCACAACTCCACAGGTAAGTACGCAAACAACTTTTACAAACACAAGCTCCTCTTATAAAGATGTAACGACCCTTTTGGGATCAGACACGGCAGATGTAATCGTCAATCCAGCTAACGGTAGCTTGGTTGTAACCAAGGTTGTAGTCAACGACAATGGTGGTAATCTCGCTGTCAGCATTTTTCCACTCTTCGTCAACACACAATCAGTAATTTCTGGGGCAATGAATAGTTTTACTGCCGGCACCTACACAGTTTCCGAAACTGGTAACTCTGGATATTCTGTTTCATATTCAGGAGACTGTAATTCTTTGGGTCAGGTGACAGTTGTTCCCGGCATTACCAAAACTTGCACTCTCACTAATGATGATATTGCTCCCCAATTAACGCTAGTCAAGAAAATAACAAAAGATGATGGAGGAACGGCAACTGAATCAATGTGGAAACTTTCTGCTGATAATCCAAGTTTCACAGATTCTTTTTCAGGTTCCGGACCAACAGTAGGACCAAATGTTGTTACAGCTAATGTCGAATATACTCTTGAAGAGGCTAATGGACCATCAGGTTATTCAGCAGGACCATGGGTTTGTACAGGCGGAACACTCAATGGAAATGCAATTAAATTAAGCTTGGCAGAAAATGTTACCTGTACGATTATGAATGATGATCAACCAGGAACTTTAATTGTTCGAAAGGCTTTTGTTGGTATTACTGGTGACCCAACTCAATTTAGTTTTGTGGTTAATACAGATTCTGCCAGAACATTTGAGTCTGATGCTGAAAATTCTCTCTCTGTTCCAGCTGGTATCTATTCAATTTCTGAGACCGATCCAGGATCTTCGTATACAGTTGGATATAGTAATTGCAATGGTATTACTGTCGACAACGGAGAAACTGAAATTTGTACAATTACTAATACAAAACTTCCAACACTTACAGTTAATAAAGTATTAAGTCCAAGTACTGATAATGGGAAATTTAATCTAACTATTGATAGTGTCTCACGAGTTTCTGATGTAGGTAATGGTGGTACAACAGGGGCTCAGATTGTTAGTATCGGTGCACACACTGTTGGGGAGGTTGCGGGTAGTAATACTACTCTTAATGATTATAACCTAACCTATTCTTCAAACTGTCCAGATGGGCGAATTACTTTATCAGCTGGAGAAGATGTTACTTGTACAATAACAAACACAAGAAAAACTGGTAATTTCTTCATAGACAAAATTATTATTGGTGGCGGTCCTGCAGTTGAGTCTTCATGGTTTTTTAGATTGGCAACTTTAGCGGATAGCTTTATTGCAATCCTTAGCGATAACGGAATAATTAATTTTTTCAACAATCTTAATACTGGTCAATATAAAATTACTGAAAGTACAGATATTCCAGGATATACCCTTACAGGTGTTGGTGGAGCCTGCAGTAACTTAGTTGGTGCTACTGCTACAGTTACAATAAATACCGGAGATAACACGTGTACATTTACTAACACTCGAGATACAGGAAGTCTAAAAGTTAATAAACAAATTGATTTAAATGCTGATGGTGATTATTTAGATTCAAACGAAAAAAGTGATAGTTATGCTAATAATCTTGGATTTAATTGGAAATTAGATAACGGGATAAATCAATTAATGGATTCCATTCTTTCCAATATACCTACAACGATTGCGGGTTCAGTCTCACATTCTGTAACAGAAACTAGTGTTCCCGGTTATCATTATGTTGGTTGGACTACAGGATCTGATTGCAGTACGTTATCTGGGACAGAATATCCGGTTCCTACTAATATTGCTAAAGATACTCAAACCTCAATTACACTTTGTAATGCTCGCGATGCTGGCACTGTTACTGTTGTTAAAAATACTATTGGGGGAGATGGCACATTCGAGTTCCGTAGCGATGGTTTACCTTCTGGGCTTTCCTTTAACATCTCTACTTCTTCAAATACAGGTAACAAAGTTTTTAATCCTGTAACAACTGGAACCTATCATTTATACGAAGTTGTTCCGGCTGGTTGGCAATTTACCAATTTGATATGTAATGATAATGATGGAAGTGTAGTTTCTTTCAACGCAACTATTAATTTGCAAAAGAATGAGAATGTAACATGTACATATACCAATACTAAACTCGGTAGCATCACAATAATAAAAGACTCAGTTCCAAATGATTCTCAAGATTTTCGTTTTACTGCTTCAGGACCAACGATCCCAGCAGGAACATCTCAAATATTAGATGACGATCCGAGCAATAGTATTCAAGTAAATACTTGGGCTTATTCACCATTACCTGTTGGCCTATATACTTTTGGGGAAGACCCTGTCTCAGGTTGGGATCTTACTAACATTTCATGTATTGGTGGTAGTGATATTCAAAGTGATTCTGTCAAAAGAATCACTCTTATCAATTTAAAAGCCGGCGAAAATGTTGTTTGTACTTTTATTAACGAAAGACGTCCATTGTTGAGATTAAATAAGACTATTGTTAACGATAACAACGGTAATGCTACACTTGCAAGTTTTACGCCTCGTATAGATGGAAATAATGTTACTTGGAATACCCCAATAGTTTTAGATCCAGGTTTACATACAGCCAGTGAATTAATGGGGGTAACTGGTTATACACCTTCTGCTTGGGGTGGTGATTGTGCAACAAATGGAACAATTACTCTTTCCTATGGGGATTCTAAAATCTGTACTATCACTAACGACGATATTCAGCCAAAACTAACTGTTACTAAGGTGGTTATTGGAGATTCTCGACAGGTAACCGATTTCACTCTCAAGGTTAATACCACCACTGTTACCAGTGGGGTCCAGTATGGTTTTAACACTGGTAACTATACTGTCTCAGAACAAAGTCTTTATCTTCCCGACTACAACACAGTAATTAGTGGTGATTGTGCAACAAATGGAACAATTACTCTCAACTCAGGGGATGTCAAAGCTTGTACTGTTACCAATACTCGCAAGACTGGCACCCTCCGCGTCTTAAAGAACGTGGATCTTAACGGCGATGGCGATTATCTAGATCTTGGAGAAACGGGGGCGACCAATTGGGAATGGCAAACTCGTTGGGTAGGAGATTTGCCAGAATACGCTCACAAAGGTTATACCGGCGATCCCGCCATAACTGTTGTAACAGGTAATCACTATCTTATTGAAACCGTTCAACCAAACTTTCATCAAGTATCAGTATCTTGTACCGGAGCTTCATACACAAATCAAACTCCAAGCGGATTTGTGGTTGGAGTGGGAGCCGGCCAAAACATTATTTGCACATTTGTAAATGCTCGTGATACCGGTACAATTCGTATCTATAAAGACGCTTATCCTGCTAACGACTCCAAGTCGTTTGATTTTACCGGCACAACCCCTATTGGAGCATTTACTCTTGATGATAATACTAATCCTACATACAGCCATGTTCAAAGTTTTACTGTTCCTATTGGTTCATATACTATAACCGAAGATGCTTATCCTGATTGGGGAACCCTTACTGATCTGGTATGTACAGGAGACAATAATGGTAGTGTTGACTTGGCCTCTCGTACGGCAACTGTCAATCTTGATAAAGATGAAATAGTAAGTTGTACTTTTACCAACAAAAAACATGCTACTCTAACTCTCAACAAAACTATTTCTGGTGGCTCAGCTACTTTGTCTGATTTCACACCAAAGATTGATGGTAATGACGTAACTTGGGGAACCCCTACAATTGTTGGTTATGCCACACACACCGCCAGTGAAGCTATGGGGATTGTCGGTTATACTGCTTCCAATTGGGGTGGAGATTGTAGTGTTTCTGGTAGAGTTGCCCTTAACCCTGGGGAAAACAAAATCTGTACTGTTACCAATATCCGCGATACAGGTAATCTTCAGATCACCAAACTCATCGATGCCGATGGTGACGTTACTACTACCGATGATCGTACATCATACCAAGGTTGGGTAGTAGATATTGATCCAGATGATAGTGATACAGACGATCCTTCAATTCCAGCTACCGACAGTTCCGGTCATTCTCTGGCTGAAGATATCAAAACCGGAAATTATTGGGTGAGTGAGGATGAAAACGGGCCTACCGATAATTATCATTTTCTTGACTCTTATTGCATAGTTGATGATGTGGCAACTGGTAATAGCGGTACCAGTAGTTTTGGAGGAGTTGAAGTCAAAAAAGACAAAACCACTTACTGTACCTTTGTTAACGTACGCGATACAGGTACTATTACAATCGATAAGATAACTGATCCTTCAGCTGATCAAACAGTTTTTACGATAAATCTTAATCAAGGCCTTGCTGGAGATCCTACTCTAATACACAGCTCATTGTTAATGGATCAGTCTACTCCTGACACATTTAGTGTACCAACAGGTGAATATTGGCTTGAGGAATTATTACCAACAACAGATTGGGTACTCACGAATGCTAGTTGTACAAATGGCAGATCATCTTTTGATCCTCGTGCGGACGGTTTTACTTTAAATAGCAATGATCATATAACTTGTACTTTTACTAATACGAAATTAAGTTCCATTCAAGGCAAGAAATTTGAAGATATGAATGGAGATGGTGATAGAGATCCAAGCGATACTTTTCTTAATGGTTGGACAATTAATCTTTATAAACAAGGTGAAGGATGGGAATTTGTTGAATCTAAGACAACTGGACATACCGGAACTTTAGGACAATACAGGTTTGAAGATTTAATGCCGGATAGATACCTTGTTTGTGAGGTACTTAAAGACGATTGGATGCAAACAGCTCCAGTAAGCGGAATTGGATATAACGAGAGTATTTGTTTTGAAATCGATTTATCTGCCGGCCAAAATCTTCAAGGCTATCAGTTTGGAAATTTTAAGCTGGGTAAAGTTCAAGGTATGAAATATGAAGATTCCGATGGAGATGGATTGGCACATGAAACTGGTGAGTCATATTTGAATAAACGGAATATAAGATTGTATAAAAGTTGGGAAGAACCTGTAACAGTTACAACTTCTAATACTGGTGAGACGGGACAATATAGATATGAAAATTTATTGCCAGGAACTTACTATGCCTGTGAAGTTAAACAGCCAGATTGGGCACAAACTTGGCCAAATGTTGGAGATTATCCAGTTACTGATAGTGGTGTAACACATTCCGAATATGGTGTTGCTGTTAACAATTTGTCAGGCGCAGAAGATGAATATCCAGTTTGTTGGCAAACAATAATTGACAGTTCTCACGACTTTAATCAACTATTAAGATTTGGGAATGCGAGACTTTCTTCAATTCATGGTTATAAATGGAATGATATTAATGGAGATGGAGAAAGATGTACAAGTAACTTATTTACTCGAGGTCTAATAGATACAGAATTTGGGTGTGAAGAAAAACTTCCTGGGTGGACAATAGAACTTTATAAAATCACTGAAGGCGACGGTCAGGATATTCGTCAACTAATTGATTCAATGCAAACAGACAGTGGAGAAAAGCACTTTGGTTGGTATTGGTTTGAAAATTTATTGCCAGGAATCTATGAAGTTTGTGAAGTAAATAAACCGGGATGGGAACAAACATATCCAGGATCTTGCCACAGAGTGATTCTACCAGACGAAAATTCAGGTCATATGGTAGTTAGTTTAAATGCAGTATTAGGACCTGAATATAATTTTGGAAACTTTTTGAAAGATCCAAAGGTAGAAATTACTAAATCAAATAACAAAAATAATGCTCAAAGAGGAGATACTGTGACTTATACATTAACCTTAACAAATTCAGGCAACATGAATCTTAATAATGTAAAGGTAATTGATGCACTTCCAGGAGGATTTAGTTATATTGCTGGTACATCCATGCTTGATGGTCTTTCAATTTCCGACCCAACAATTTCAGGAAATACGCTTGAATGGAACATTGGTTCAATTGAAAAAGACGGAGTTAGAGTTATTTCATATGATGCAAAAATT
>Ga0172379_10005810_pt1 | contig 16996 bp, 18 predicted proteins | sample GrowelOW334metaG_FD_119756 | JGI IMG/M metagenome (GOLD analysis project Ga0172379, IMG submission 119756) | Groundwater microbial communities from an aquifer near a municipal landfill in Southern Ontario, Canada - Groundwater well OW334 metaG | ecosystem: Environmental > Aquatic > Deep... | reverse complement strand
TATGCTGTCTAAATTTTCTTCAAACCAAAGAAACCCCTTTTCCAAAAAGTAGGGGGTGATGCTGACTATTAAAATCTGATTTAAATTTTTTTCTTCCATCTATTGGCTCATAATATAATAATTGAAGACAACGGTCAAATTATTGACATTATTATAATAATATGCTATTATAAGAAATAGTACATAGTAGGTTTTTCTCTTGACCTAGCTTGTCGCGAAGCAGGGAAAAATCAAATCATAAGGGGAGTTAAGATGAAGCTTTCAGTAGTGTCGGGAGACATCACCCAAATTTCCGTTGACGGACTTATCACCGCAATCAATTCTGGCGGAATGTGGGCCGGCGGGATTGACGGTGTCATTGGTCGTGTGGCGGGGGGCCAATTCCACGTGCAGGCCCGAGAATTGATGCCGCTCAGAGATGGGCAAACAATCGTCGCTACCGGCGGAACTCTAAACAGGGGCCGATTCCGCAATGTTGTTTTCGTTGTGGACGACCTGCTACAAAAGCTTTCAGAAATCATCTACAAGGGTTTATGCGCCGCTTCCGACGCCGGCTTCAAAAGTGTTTCTCTGCCGACAATTAGGATGGGCGTGATGCTCGGCGTTGTCGAAAAGACCACCAATGAAGCGGTAGGCGAGATGGCGCTTGGCGTGTTCCGGTTTATTCAAGATAGGCCGAATACGTCCATTGAGATCATCACGTTTGTCGTTTACAACGATGCATCGACCAAGTCAGCTCTCGAAAGGATTCTTTTTACTGCCTGTAAGTAATCGCACATCGATTATTGAAACAGTGACAACAAAGCCCCGTTTCGCATTTCGCGAAACGGGGCTGATTTTTTACAAAAAATTACTTGTTAAATTCATTCATTGTTTTTTCCAGGCCTTCCTTGATAAACAAATCAAGAGCCTCCGTTGTTTTATTGATTGCTTTGTTCAACAATTCTTGCTCTTCCTTTGAGAATTTTTTCAAAGCAACTTTCATTGCTTCTACGTCTTTTTGTCCGCCTATGCCGATTCTAAATCTTATCACGCCTTCGTTGCCAATGTTCTGAATTATTGATTCAACTCCTTTGTGTCCGGCTGAACCGCGGTCTTTTACAATTTTTATCTTTCCAACAGGCAAATCTATGTCATCATGGATTACTATCAAGTTTTCAGCATTTTTTTTAGACAATATTTTTTTGACAGCAACTCCGGATTCGTTCATAAAGGTTTGAGGCTTTGCCAGCAGGGTGCTTTCATTTTCTGAAATCAGGGACTCATATTTTTTTTGCATTTCAAATCCGGGAAAATCATTTTTTCTTGCAAACTCGTCAACCGCCATAAATCCGACGTTATGGCGGGTATTTTTAAATTTTTCTCCGGGATTTCCCAGGCCAATAATTATTGTCATTGTTAAAATAATCTTTAATTTAATGTTTTTTTAGTATAAATCATTGACTTGTTTTTTAAAAGGGCTATAATTTTTTAATCAGCTCTTTCCATCCAATGGCCCAAAGAAGGAACACGAGCGCATGTGCAAGACAATCTCTTCTCCTCGGCGGTTGAATCGGGCTCAAAGGGAGTTCATTGACGGGTTTCGTAACGGGCATCATGTTTGTTGCAAAATCGTCCGGCGTGTTGTCAGAGAATTCAACGCAAAATTTGTTGGTGTAAAGGTTTCAGAGAAGACGGTTGAACAGCGTTTGCTTCAAAAACGCGGGCACAGGAAAACCGCCAAACGGCCGGATTCGCGCTCATTTATCTGTGCCAGATAAAATCAAACATTCTTTAATAATGGCTGCAATTCTTTATGTTGCGGCTTTTTTTTGCGGCGGCAATTTGTATGTTAGAACAGGCTTGCGTTTCGTCAAAAAGTATGATACAATGACTAAAAATTGACTTTAAAACATGGAAGAAACAAATAAAAAAGAAACAATAATAGATGCTGCAAAAAAGTATTTACCGTCTATATGGGAAGTTCTTAAAATAGTCATAATTGCCTCGGCGATAGTTTTGCCGATTCGCTACTTTTTATTCCAGCCTTTTATTGTTAAGGGTGAATCAATGGTGCCAAATTTTGAAAATGGAGATTATTTAATAGTAGATGAAATTTCTTACAGGTTTGCAACACCGGAAAGGGGCGAAGTGATTGTTTTTAAATATCCAAAAGATGAGTCCCAGCGCTTTATCAAAAGAATTATCGGCTTGCCCGGCGAAACAGTAATAGTAAGAGAGGGTGTGGTGACTATTAAAAAAGGGGAAACAAGTTTTGTTTTGGAAGAAGGCTACTTGCCGGTTTATTTAAAAACTATTGGAGACGTTGAAACAACCCTTGGCGTCGATGAATATTTTGTTTTGGGGGACAACAGGGACCGCTCTTATGATTCAAGAAGCTGGGGAGTTGTGCCTAAAGAAGAAATTATCGGAAAAGTCCTTTTAAGAATTCTTCCGGTGGCCGGGCTGTCAAAAATTGCGACTCCGAGCTATTAATTTTCAAATTAAAAAGCCAATATATATGACAAATAAAGTGAAACTACAAACTTTAACAGGAATGCACGATGTTCTGCCCGAAGAGCAGAAGTATTTCTTTAGAATAAGGAAGGCAGTTGAAAGCATTGCCGGTTATTACAGTTTTTCTCCTATAGAAACGCCGATTTTAGAGCAGGTGGATGTCTTTTCAAAAAGCGTGGGAGCTACCACAGACATAGTTGAAAAGGAAATGTATACCTTCAGAACAAAGGGCGGAGATTTGGTTTGTTTAAGGCCCGAAGGCACAGCCCCTGTAATGAGAAGCTATTTAGAACACGGAATGCACAATTTGCCGCAGCCTGTTAAGCTTTGGTATATGGGTCCGTTTTTCAGGCACGAAAGGCCACAAGCCGGAAGGTTCAGGCAGTTTCATCAGTTTGGATTTGAAATTTTGGGAGAGAAAAGCGCATCGGTAGACGGACAAATTATACAAATGAGTTATGATGTTCTGAAAGATTTGTCTTTCAAAAATTTAACAATAGAGGTAAACTCAATAGGAGATTCAGAATGCAGGCCGTATTTCAAAAAGATTTTAACAAGCTATTTTAAATCAAGAAAATCATCTCTTTGCTCTGATTGCCAGAGAAGGCTGAAAGAAAATCCATTAAGAATTTTAGACTGCAAAGACGAAAAGTGCCAAAGAGTAAAAGCCGGAGCGCCACAAATTATTGACCACCTTTGCGAAAATTGCCACACTCACTTCAAGCAAGTTTTAGAATTTTTAGACGAATTGGAATTGCCCTACACATTGAACCCCTATTTAGTAAGAGGATTGGACTACTACACAAAAACTGTTTTTGAAATAGTAGATAAATCAGAAGACGGTTTGGCTCAGGGGTCTTTAATAGGAGGAGGAAGATATGACAGCTTGTCCAAAATAATGGGTAACAGAGACGTTCCAGCATGCGGAGCGGCAGCGGGCATAGAAAGAATTGCAAGCCTGATGCAGGCAAGAGAGGTAAAAACCGGAAAAGTGGAAGACCCAAAAATATTTTTAGCCCAGTTGGGCCAATTGGCAAAAAGAAAAAGTTTAAAATTATTTGAAGAATTCAGAGACGCAAAAATTCCTGTTGCAGAATCATTTTCAAAAGATTCTTTGAAAGCCCAGCTAAGATCTGCAGATAAAATGGGAATAAGATATGTTTTAATTTTCGGACAAAAAGAGGCATTAGAAGATTTTATTACTTTAAGGGACATGGAAGACGGCACCCAAAAAGAAATAAAACTTGACAAGGTCGTAGAAGAAATGAAAAATAAAATAAAAATTAAGAAGTAAAACAAATGGCATTAGAAGTAAAAAGAAAAGAAAAAGAAAGCCCGCAAAATTTGGTTCATCGCTTTACAAAAGTGGTCCGCCAGAGCGGAATTTTGCTTGAAAAAAGAAGCAAGCAATTTAGGAAGAGGCCAAAATCAGCTTTGGCCAAAAAATTGTCAGCTTTGAGAAGAGTCAAAGTAAGGGCAGAAAAAAGGCAAGCCGATAAAATGGCAAAACCAAAGTAAATTTTATGTTGAAAGAGCAAATCAAGTCAGATACTACGCAGGCGCAAAAATCGGGCAATGAACTGATTGTTGGAACTTTGCGTATGGTTTTGGCTGCGATATTGGCTAAAGAAAAAGAAAAAAGATATAAAATTTCAAAGCAAAAGCCTGATGCAACCGAAGAAATTTTGCAGAAAGAATCAGAATTCACAGATGAAGAAGTAGTTGAAGCTTTAACTTCTGAAATTAAAAAAAGGAAAGACGCCATTGCTTTATATGAGCAGGGCAAGAGGCCGGAATTGGCAGAAAAAGAGAGGCAGGAAATTGAGATTATAAAAAAATATATGCCAGAGCAATTGTCCGGCGAAGAATTGAAAAAACTGATTGAAGAATCAATAAGTAAAACAGGAGCAAAAGAAATGAAAGATATGGGCAAGGTAATGGCAGATTTGTCGCCAAAAATAAAGGGCAGGGCGGATTCAGGAGAGGTTTCCAAAACAATAAAAGAAATATTGTCTAAATAAAAAAATATAAAAAAGGCCGGCGAAAGCCGGTTTTTTGTTGCAATTGACAAAAATAATATATCTAATAGTATAAAAATGACGTTCTTTATGGGTTTGTTCTTTAACACTAAGGGTATAGGTATTATGGACCATACACAAGAAAAAGAAATTTTCCCTGACGATGATGGTATAAAACGTCAGGTAAAATATGTGAAGAGTTTGAAACAGAGGCTTGTTTTAGCAGAGAAAGCGTTGCAAGATTCATTGATAGAATATAGAGCCAAGTGCGATCATAGGTTTTTGCCAGTGATGAAATACGACCCCAGTTATTGCGGCAGGGTTGACGGTCAAGGGATGGGCCAGGATATTTATGTTGGTAAAGAGTGCCAAAAATGCGGATTGTTTGAGCCGCGACCAGCTGGTTTTCCATGGCAAGTTTGCCATAAATGCGGCGGAAGAATGAAACATGACCATCAAGAGAATGTTGATTTGGTCAGGGTGCATATTAATAAGTGCCAAAACTGCGGGCATGAACACGATACGACTTGATAAAAAGATATAAAGACCCAATGGGTCTTTTTTGTTTTTACTTTGAAAATAGGTTAAAATACATAATCTTATACTATTATGATAGAGATAAACAATCAGACCTCTTTTAGGCTGGATAAGAAAAAATTATCCACAGTTGCAAAAAAAGTCATAAAAGGCGAAAATAAAGAAATAGAAAACTTGTCTATTGCTTTTGTCGGTTCTGCCGATATAAAAAAGCTTAATAAAAAATATCGGCATAAGAACAAACCGACAGATGTTCTTTCATTTGAAGGGGATAAGAAAATTGATTATAGTTTGGGAGAGGTGATAATATGCCCCGAAATTGTGAAGGAAAACGCCGAGAAGTTTAAGACAAGATTTGAAAACGAGTTGGTCAAAATTTTAATACATGGAATTTTGCATTTGTGCGGGTATGACCACGAAAAGTCAGAGAAAGAGGCGGTAGAAATGGAAAAAAAAGAAGAACAATATATATTAAAAGTATCTAAATAGGTTAATCAAAATAAAAATGGCCAAAGGTCATATTGTAGCCGGATTAGATATAGGAACAAGCTCTATTAAAGCTTTGGTTGCCCAAAAAAGAGGAAAAGATTGGGAAGTTTTGTCGTACGCCGAAATTCCTTCTTTTGGATTGAGAAAGGGCGCCGTGGTTAATCCTGAGGAGGTTGCAAAGAATATTCAGTCATTAATTTCCGGAATTGAGGGAGATTGCGGACAAAAAATAAACTCGGTGTTTGTTAACATCGGCGGAAGTCACTTATATATAACTCCGTCAGACGGAATAATTTCTGTTTCAAGAGCAGACCAAAGAATTTCCCAAGAGGACATAGACAGAGTTTTGCAGGCTACAAAAGCAATAAACATCCCGCACAACGAAGAAGTGCTGGATGTTTTTCCAAAAGAATTTGTTATAGACGACCAAAAGGGAATAAGACAGCCTTTGGGTTTGACCGGCGTGAGGCTGGAAGCAAAAGTTTTATTGCTTTGCTATTTCCAGCAATATTTTATAAATCTTACTCAAGCAGTTTTAAATTCTAAATTGCAGATTGATGACATAATTCCTTCTCCACTGGCCGCAGCTGATGCGGTTTTAACTCCGCAACAGAAAGAACTTGGTGTTGCTTTGATTGATTTTGGAGCCAACACAACAAGCCTGGCTGTTTTTGAAGAAGGCGATTTGCTGCACTTTGCCGTTTTTCCCATTGGATCTGCCAACATAACAAATGATATTGCCATAGGATTAAGAACAGAAGTTTCTGTTGCAGAAGATATAAAAAAGAGATATGGCACCTGCCTTATTACAAAGTCTATCCAGAATAAAAATGACCAGTCAAAAAAGAAAATAGAAGTGCAGGAAAAAACATCTTCGCTTTCTTTTACAAAAAGAAATTTGGTGGACATTATTGAGCCGAGAGTTTCAGAAATTCTTGATTTGATACAAAAAGAGCTCAAAAAAGTAAACCGCCAGGAATTATTGCCGGCCGGCATAGTTTTAACCGGAGGAGGGGCCAAGCTTCCAAGAATAAAGGAGCTTACAAAACAGCAATTAAAACTTCCTTGCGAAATAGGAGTTCCAAAAGGCATTTTAGGTTTGCAAGAAGACCCGGCTTTGGCAACAGTGGCGGGATTGGCTTTAGGGGGGGTTGATTCTGGCGAAGAAGAAGGTATACTGGAATTTGCAAAGGGATGGGGCTCAAAATTAAGAAGAATGTTCAGAACATTTATCCCTTAAATTTAATTGGCTTATTGGCTTAATCGGCTGGTTGGCTGATTAAGCCTTTTAATTTAGAAATTAAAATAACAACCATGAATCCGCAAATCAAAGTTATTGGAGTGGGAGGCTCGGGGTCAAACACTGTTTCCAGAATGGCGAAATTTGATATTAAAGGCGCAGAGCTGATTGCTGTTAACACCGATGCGCAGGCTCTTCATTTTTGCAGAGTGGAGAAGAAAATTTTGATAGGAAAAGAAATCACAAAAGGTTTGGGAACGGGAATGGATATGGTGCTGGGACAGAAAGCGGCGGAAGAAAATAAAGATGAAATCAGAGAAACTTTAAAAGGCGCAGATATGGTTTTCGTAACTTGCGGATGCGGGGGCGGAACAGGAAGCGGAGCTTCTCCGGTGATTGCGGAAATTTCAAAAAGCCTGGGGATATTGACCGTAGCCGTTGTGACAACTCCTTTTTCTTTTGAGGGCCAGCAAAGAAGAAAGGTTGCTCTTGAAGCGATAGAAAATCTTAAAACAAAAGTAGACTCTTTGCTGGTTATTTCAAATGACAAGCTTTTAAAAATAATAGATGAAAAGACAACTGTTTCAAACGCTTTTGAAATCTGCGATGAAATTTTAAGGGAAGCGGTGCAGGGCATTACAGATTTGATTTTGGCCCCTGGAATTATAACAATTGATTTTGCATCTGTGTTATCAATTATGAAAAATTCAGGGAGAGCGCTTTTTGGAGTTGGCAAAGCAATTGGTGAAAACCGCGCCATAGAAGCCGCCAACAAAGCAATCAATTCTCCTTTGCTGGATTTTTCAATTCAGGGAGCAAAAGGAGTTTTGTTTAATGCTTCGGGCCAGGATGTAACTTTGAATGAAATTCAGGAGGCCGCAAAAGTGATAACAAAAACTGTTGATAAGAGAGCGCAGATAATTTTTGGAGCGGTGAAAGATAACACTCTTAAAAAAGGAGAAATCAAAATTACAGTTATTGCAACCAACTTTTAATTTTTTAAAAAACATTAAAAAGATGTCCAGAAAATGGACATTTTTTTGTTTTTTCATTCTATTCCTTATTAAAAGGCGATAGTGGAACCAAAATAAAAGTTTTCCACAGTTTTTAAGTTGAAAGTGGGATTTGACATGGTTTTTTGTTGCGGTAAAATGGAGTAATTGATTATTAAAAAGTAATATTAAATACATTGGACGGGCATTTTAGTAAACTTGGTGTTTAGAAATTATCCGCCGGCCGGCGGATCCCAGAATTTTTAAACACCGAGCTTAGTAAAGGCGATGCCTTTTTTTGTCCCGTAAAAAATATGACATCAGAAAAAGAAGAAGCAAAAAACACGCCAGCCGGCGGAGCAAATCATATTGAAAAAGTCCAAAAGAGAGATGGAAGAGTTGTTGTTTTTGAGCAAGACAAAATAGAACAGGCCATACACAAGGCTATTGTCGCAGCTAATCAGGGAGATGGAAAAGAATCAAAAAAGGTTGCCGGGAAAGTCGTTCAGCTGCTGAACAGAAGATTCAAAAAAGGCGAAGTTCCAAACATTGAACAAATTCAGGATATTGTTGAAGAAGCTTTAATTTTGGAAGATTTGGTTGAAACAGCCAAGTCATATATTCTTTATAGAGAACAAAGAAGAAGCGTAAGAGAAGCCGCGAAAGTCAGCGACGAATCTTCAGAAAAGATTGACAGTTACTTGAAAGAAATTGACTGGCAGGTAAAAGAAAACGCCAATATGACATTTTCTTTGCAGGGATTAAACCAGTATGTAGGATCTTTTATTTCAAAAAAATATTGGCTTAATAAAATTTATCCAAAAGAAATAAGAGATGCAGCCGCCAACGAAGATTTTCACATTCATAATTTGGAATTGCTTGCTCCGTATTGCGCCGGCTGGGATTTGTATGACTTTTTAATAAAAGGATTTGGCGGAGTTTCAGGAAAATTGGAAGCTAAACCTCCAAAGCATTTCAGGACAGCATTGGGCCAGCTGGTTAATGTTTTGTTTACCTTGCAGGGAGAAACAGCAGGAGCAAATGCTGTTTCAAACTTTGATACGCTTTTAGCGCCATTTATCAGATATGACGGATTGAATTACAAACATGTGAAACAGGCGATGCAGGAATTTTTATATAACTGCATGGTGCCGACAAGAGTGGGATTTCAAACACCATTTTTGAATGTTTCTTTGGATATCAAACCGCCTTCGCATTTGGCGAAACAGCCGGTAATTATAGGAGGAGAGCCTCAAAACGAGACTTATGGAGAGTTTCAGGAAGAAATGAATATGTTTATCAGAGCTTTTTATGAAGGCTTGATGGAAGGAGATGCCTCGGGCAGGCCGTTTACTTTCCCCATTCCAACTGTTTCCGTGGGCAAGGATTTTGATTGGGATAACCAGAATTTGGTTCCAATGTGGGAAGCAACGGCAAAATATGGAATCAATTATTTTTCAAACTTTGTTAACTCTGACATGAGCCCCGACGATGCAAGATCTATGTGTTGCAGGCTAAGATTAGATAACAGAGAGCTCTATAAAAGGGGAGGCGGATTGTTTGGTTCATCTCCAAAAACAGGGTCTATTGGAGTGGTAACAATTGATTTGCCGAGAATTGGATACAATTCAAAAACCAAAAAAGAATTTTTGGACCGTTTGAGCTATTTGATGAACTTGGCAAAAGAAAGCCTGGAAATAAAGAGAAAAGCGCTGGATGATTTTATGGAAAAAGGATTATATCCATATTCAAGGCATTATTTGCAGGATGTCAAAAAATTAAGAAATTCATACTTTGGAAACCACTTTGCAACTATTGGAATTTGCGGAATGAATGAGGCCTTGCTTAATTTCTTAGACGAAGACATAACAACTCCAAAAGGCAAAAAATTCGCAATTGAAGTTCTTGATTTTATGAGGGACACAATGATTAAATTCCAGGAAGAAACAGGAAACTTGTATAACTTGGAAGCCACTCCGGCTGAAGGCACAAGCTACAGGCAGGCAAGAACCGATAAAGAAAAATATCCGGACATTATAACAGCCGGAACAAAAGAAGTTCCATTTTATACAAATTCAAGCCAATTGCCGGTGGGATTTACAGATGATATTTTTGAAGCCTTGAGTTTGCAAAATGATATCCAGACAAAATATACCGGAGGAACGGTTCTGCACATATTTTTAGGAGAAAAAATTTCAGATCCTAATGCTGCAAAGAACTTGGTTAAAAAGATTTTTGAAAAATACAGCTTGCCGTATATCACTTTGACTCCTACATTTTCAATCTGCCCCACGCACGGATATTTGTCGGGAGAGCATTTTGAATGCCCACAGTGCGCCATTAAACAGCCATGCGAGGTTTATTCAAGGGTGGTAGGATATATAAGGCCGGTTAACCAGTGGCACAAAGGAAAACAAGAAGAATATAAAGAAAGAAAGGAATTTATCTGCCCAACGGGCACAGTGGAAAAAGTATTGGCTAAAGCAGAGGCAGAAGAAAAAACAGCAGTTTAAAGAACAAAAAAGGCTAGGTTCAACCTAGCCTTTTAAGACATTATGATTATTTGCGGATTGCAAAAAACAACTTTGATTGACTATCCGGGCAAAATAGCCTGCGTTGTTTTTTTGGCTGTCTGCAATTTCAGATGCCCTTGGTGCTATTCATCAGAGCTTGTGTTGCCGGAAAAAATTATGAGACAGCCAAGAATTGAGGAGAAAGATTTTTTTGATTTTTTAAGGGAAAGAAAAGGCTTGCTGGACGGCGTTGTAATTTGCGGAGGAGAGCCCACAGTAAACAAAGATTTACCTCAGTTTATAGGAAAAATAAAAAATCTGGGGTTCCCTGTTAAGCTGGACACAAACGGCTCAAATCCAGAAATGCTTAAGGACTTGATTGACACGGGGTTGATTGACTATGTTGCAATGGATATTAAGGCTTCTCCAATTAACCCAATTTATAAAGAAATATTAGGCGAAGGAGTAAAATTTGAGGATATTGAAAAAAGCGTAAAAATTTTGAAAAATGAGTCCGCCAGCCGGCGGATTGATTTTGAATTTAGAACAACAGCGGTGCCTGAAGTCCACACAAGCCTGGATTTTTTAGAAATTGCAAAATGGATTGGCGGGCCAAATGTAAAATATTATTTGCAAAGCTTCAGGCCGGAAAAAACAATTGATCCTGAATTTGAAAAAATAAAGCCTTTTGAAGATAAGTTTCTAAAAGAAATCGCCGAACAAATTTCTCCAAGTTTCAAACTATGCCAGCTTCGCTAAGTGCGTCAAAAATATTATTTTATTTTTGTTTGTCGTTTATTGCCGGAGTATTTTTAGAGTCTGTTATATCCGCCCAAGGCGGACCCGCCTCGGGCGGGAAAGTCCCTCAAATTTTTTTGTGGGCTTTTTTGTTTGCAGATTTTTTGGCAGTTATTATTTTTTTGTTTATTAAAAAAGGTGGCTTAACAGTTTTTTCATTCTGTTTTCTATTTTTGCTTATAGGCGTTTTGCGCCTTCAAATTTCTGAATTTAATATTGGTTCTAATGAACTAAGAAAATTAAATGATGGAGAAAAAGTTGTTTTAACCGGCGTAATTTCAAACGAGCCGGATATAAGGGACACTTATCAAAAGTTAGAGGTAGAAATTTGCGCCTTGGGCAAAGGCACAAGCACGGTTTTGGTTACAACAAATCGCTATCCGGAATATAAATATCTAGACAAAATAAAAATTACCGGAAAACTAGAAACCCCAAAAGTACTTGAAGACTTCAGCTATAAAAATTATTTAATGAAAGACGGGATTTATTCTGTAATGTATTTTCCCAAAGTTGAATTATTACCGGAAAAAAGCAAATATACATTTTTTACTTACTTCTATGAGAAAGTTTTATTTTTAAAACAAAAATTAAGAGAAAGTATACGCAATAGTTATTCTCCTCCGCAAAGTTTGATTTTGGAGGGCACTGTGGTGGGCGACAATGGGGTAATGTCTGAAGATTTGAAAAACAAGCTTAACATAACCGGGCTTAGGCACGTTATAGCGGTTTCAGGCACCCACATTATTATTTTAAGCGCAATTTTAATGTCTTTTTTGCTGATGATAGGACTTTGGCGGGGCCAGGCATTTTATTTTTCAATTATTTTGATTTGGCTTTATATAATTTTAACAGGCCTGGCGGCCTCCGGGATAAGAGCCGGAATTATGGGGAGTCTTTTTCTTCTGGCCCAAAAATTCGGCAGGCAAAGCTTGGGGTCTAGAACTATAACAATGGCAGGAGCCTTGATGCTTTTGCAAAACCCTTTGCTTTTGTTTTATGACGTAGGATTTCAGCTTTCTTTTCTGGCTGCCTTGGGAATTATTTTTCTGACGCCGATTTTTAAAGCATTGTTTGATTTTTTTAAAAAGAGACTTTTGCCCAAAAACAAAGAAAATTTCCAAAATTTATCAAGCATTTTATCTTCAACATTTTCAGCCCAGATTTTTACTTTGCCTGTAATGCTTTATAATTTTGGGAATATTTCCTTGATGGCTCCAATAACAAATCTTTTAATTTTGCCCATAGTTCCTTTGATGATGATCTTTGGTTTTATTTCCAGTATTTTTGGAATGTTCTCCCAGGTTTTGGGGCAGGTATTGGCGGTTCCTTGCTGGATTCTGCTTACATATTTTTTGAAAGTTATTGATATCTTTTCTCAGCCCTGGGCGATAAAGACATTTAAAAACGTGCATTGGATTTGGCTGGTTATTTTGTATCTGATAATTATTTTATCAATAAAATATTTAAACAAAAAATATAGTAAAAATTTTGTATAAAAAAGTCTCCTTTTCAGGGGAGACATGCGAACAGCCTTTCGGCTTTGGCTTTTGGAGACGCTAAACTGCGCTAACTGTTTGCGGGGTAATTACTTTGATTTTTTGGAAATCAAAATCGTGTACGATTAAGTTTGCGTACCAGAGCTGAATTTGTGTAAGCTGGGGCAAGTTTTGGCTCAAAACGTCGGCAATTACCAACAGGTCCTCGATTCCGTTGTGCGCGAACTGGGGAATGTGCGTTTTGCGGTAGGTGCAATCAGCATGTTCCAGAATTATTGCCGAGGTAATTGTCGGTTTGTGCTCAATGATACGAGTTTGTTTGAGCACCGATTGAAAATCATCGGGTAATTCTTTTTCGTGAGCGAGCGGGGAAAGCCCGCCGGCCAGTCTTAGGGGGAAATAGAATCCTTCGGGAAGCCGAAGTTCTTCTTCTAAGAACCCCAATATTGGGAGTCTGTCATCACTGCACGCAACGAACAACACCTTAGGCGGAGTCAAGAGAGCACGTAGACGCATTTTTTCTCCTTGTCAAAGGTCCATCTTTTGCGCGCTCCATTTCTCGGCGCAAACAAGAATTATCATAACAGATATTTCAGTTATTTTCAAGAGTAAAAAAAAGACCCGGAAGGGTCTTATCTCTTGGGGTTATTGAGGCAATTTATTTTTCTTGAGAAAACTTTTTCTGGAAGGCTTATATGGATTGATTGTTAGCCGGCGGATTAGAAAAAATAGCGCCACTGCCAAGATTGTCGTGTAAAGCGCCAGTTTGGCCAGCAACGGCGTAAGGATGATATTTGGAGAAGTTATTGTTAATATTAAAACAAAGACAATAGCAATAATTAAAAAATCAAGTTGTGATTTTTTGTTTCTCATTTGGAGCCCCTATTGTGAAAGAGCTTAGAGCCTGGGGGAAGAGCGATATTTCATATTAAACCCGTAAAAATAAAAAATCAACTCAAAAAATGCATTAACTTTTTTTAAAAATAAGGTATAATAAAGTAAATTAAATGTTAAAATTTCATGAAAAAAAATGAGGCATGGGTAATAGCCGCAAATATGGGCTATGGCCATCAAAGAACAGCATATCCGTTGAAAGATATAGCTTTTTGCAGCCAAATTATAAACGCCAACAGTTACGACGGCATTCCAAAATCCGACAAAGATTTTTGGCGTAGATCAAGGTCTTTATATGAATTTATTTCCAGGTTTAAAAGAATTCCTTTTTTAGGAAATTGGGTTTTTAGCATTATGGACAGATTCCAAAAAATTCTTAGCTATTACCCAAAGAGAGATTTGTCCCGCCCTGTTCTTATGTTAAAAACAAACTTCGCTTCCATTAGGCGAGGCTGGGGAAGGGATTTGATTGAAAGATTCAAAAAAAATCCTTTGCCAATTATATCCACTTTTTTCACGCCAGCTTTTATGGCGGAAGAATTCGGCTATCCAAATGATGTTTATTGCGTAATTTGCGATGCAGACATAAACAGGTCTTGGGTGAGCTTAAATCCAAAAAAAAGCAGGATAAAATATTTTGCTCCGTGCACTTGGGCCAGAGACAGGTTGAAGCTTTATGGAATGCATGATGAAGATATAATTTTAACGGGGTATCCTTTGCCAAAAGAGAATATTGGCACGGAAAAGATGGAAATCCTTAAAAATGATTTGAAATACAGGCTGTTGAACCTTGACCCCAAGGGCGAATACAGAAAAGTGTATGGCCCATTGATTTCCGGAACTTTGGGCAAACTGCCTGAAAAGCCGGACCATCCTTTGACTATTTTGTTTTCCATAGGCGGAGCCGGAGCCCAGAAAGAAATATGCGTAAAGGCCATACACAGCTTGAAAGATCACATCAAAAAGAATAAGCTAAGATTTATCATTTCCGTAGGCACGCACACAGAGCTTGGAAAATATTTTTCAAAGAATATCAAAGATTTGAAACTGGACGGATGGGTTCATATACTTTTCGGCAACACAATGCATGAATATTTTAAAACATTTAATGAAGCCTTGAGAGAAACGGATGTTTTGTGGACAAAGCCTTCAGAGCTTTCTTTTTATGCAGGGTTGGGAATTCCCATAATTATCGCCCCCACAATAGGCTCGCAGGAAGATTTTAACAAGAAATGGCTTTTGCATATTGGAGCCGGAGTTCCGCAAGAAAATCCGGCATACGCAGACCAGTGGTTTTATGACCTATTAAATGGCGGAGATTTGGCGGAAGCTGCAATGCAGGGTTTTATGGAAATAGAAAAATTAGGGACATATAATATTGAGCGCATTTTGAACAAATGAAAAAGAAAATCATTATAGCCACAGACGCATGGCAGCCGCAGGTTAACGGAGTGGTAAAATGCGTGGAAGAAGTAAAAAAACAGCTGGAGAAAAGTGATTTTGAGGTTGTTTTGATATACCCGGGCCTTTTTTATTCCGTGCCCTTGTTTTTTTATCCTGAAATACGGCTTTCTATTTTTCCAAAGAATAAAATTAAAAAAATAATTAAAAAAGAGAATCCGGATTACATACACATTGTTACAGAGGGTCCCATTGGATTGGCTGCCAGAGCAATCTGTTTGAAAAACAATTTTAAATTTACTACGGCTAATCACACAAATTTTCAAGTATATATCCAAAACTATCTGGCAGATTTAAATATTTTTTCTGATTTGATATATGCGTATTTAAAATGGTTTCACAACGCCAGCAACGCAACAATGGTGATTACAGAGAATATAAAAAAGGGGCTGGAAAGCCGCGGGCTTACAGATGTTGTCTTGTGGCCCCTTGGAGTAGACACAGAATTATTTAAAAGAAATGAAAATTCACCGGTAAAAGAAAAATTCAATTTTAAATCGCCGGTTTTTGTTTATTTCGGCAGGATAGCCAAAGAAAAAAATGTTGAAGAATTTCTAAAGTTGAAACTGCCGGGAACAAAGCTTGTTATTGGCGGAGGGCCGTTAAAAGACAGTCTTGAAAAAAAATACGGAAAAACCGCTGTATTTTTAGGTTATAGAAAAGGCCAGGAGCTTGTAGATTTTCTTTCAATTTGTGATGTTTTTGTTTTTCCTTCGCTTACAGATACATTTCCCCTTGCAATAATTGAAGCCTTTGCCTGCGGGCTTCCGGTGGCGGCACACGATGTTATGGATTTAAAAGACCTTGTTAATGAAGATGTGGGCATTTTAGATGAAAACTTAGAAATAGCGGCGACAAATTGTTTGTATCTTTCCAGAGAAAAATGCCGGGAATATGCCTTAAAGTTTTCTTGGGAGGAGTCGGGAAAATATTTTATTAAAAATCTTGTAGAAATATGAATAAAATAGTCAAAATATTAGTCGCGCTTTTTATTTTTATAATAATATTGGCATTATGCGTTTTTTGTTATTTTTTTGCGGGCTCCTCGCCAATTCAGAAGAATATAACTTGGGGGGTGGATTTTTCCCAGATGCAGGCGCAAAGTTTGAAAACAAATTGGAAAGAATCTTATTTGGCTATTCTTGACGACATGGGAGTTAAAAATATAAAACTGCACACTCAATGGGACTTTGTGGAAGGCGAAAAAGACAGTTTTTATTTTGACGACATTGATTGGCAATTGCAGCAGGCAAAAGAAAGAAACGCGAAAATTATTTATGTTGTGGGAATCAAAACAGGCCGCTGGCCTGAATGCCATACGCCTGTTTGGATGGCAGAACTTTCAGAAAGCCAACAGCAGGAAGAAGCCTTGGCATATATTAAAAAAGTTGTAGAAAGATATAAAAATAATGAAGCTATTATTTATTGGCAGGTTGAAAATGAGCCGCTGCTTAATTTTGGAGAATGCCCCGAATGGTATTACAAAAACGATGAATTTTTAAAGAAAGAAGTTACGCTGGTGAAATCTCTTGATTCTTCAAGAAAAGTAATCATATCTGATTCCGGGGAATTAAATTGGTGGTTTAACGCAGCAAAAATTGGAGATATTGTGGGCACCACAATGTATAGAAAAGCCTGGGTTCAAACAAAAAGTTTTGGACTTCCGGTAAGCCCGGGTTTTTACGGAGAATATCTTTTCCCCCCGGTTTTTTACTGGCGCAAAGCAAAGCTGGTTGAAACATTTTTCAATAAAGAAGTGATATGTATTGAGCTTCAAGCAGAGCCGTGGGCGTCAAAACAAATTTACGACATTTCTTTGGATGAGCAGAAAAAAACAATGGATTTAGCTCAATTTAAAAGCAATATTGAATATGCCAAGAAAACAGGTCTGGACACATTTTATTTCTGGGGAGTAGAATGGTGGTACTGGATGAAAACAGTCCAAAACCAGCCAGAAATCTGGAACGAGGCGCAAAAATTATTTATTAATTAAAATATGAAATATTTAGTTACAGGCGGAGCCGGATTTGTGGGCTCAAATCTTGTTGATAAACTAATAAGC
>Ga0172379_10005809_pt1 | contig 16996 bp, 11 predicted proteins | sample GrowelOW334metaG_FD_119756 | JGI IMG/M metagenome (GOLD analysis project Ga0172379, IMG submission 119756) | Groundwater microbial communities from an aquifer near a municipal landfill in Southern Ontario, Canada - Groundwater well OW334 metaG | ecosystem: Environmental > Aquatic > Deep... | reverse complement strand
GCCATATTCTCGGTCGGCTTGTCGGCGTAGATATCAACGCTCACTTCCCCGCCCGCCGGCACGTTCACGGCTTCCTTGATCCGGAAAAGCTTGCCGTCCGGCGTCAGGAGGCGCGTCGTCGCCACCAAGGACTGGTTCTTGTTATAGCTGTTGATGAGGCGGACGCGGCCGACGATCTCTTCGCCGACATAAGTCTCGCCGCTCGCCTGATAGGCCTTGGAGACGGAAGCGGCGACCTCCTTGATGGTACCGGTCACGTCGGCGCGGGGGTCGTTCTGCAGGATGGCGGCGGTCGAGGTCGCTAAGGGCGCGGAAACGGCGGAATCGGAAACACGGAATAAGAGCGTGTCGCTGACAGTCTCGCCTTTCAGAGTCACGGCGACGGTCAATTTAGAGAAAGAAAAATAAGCGACCGCGGCGGCCAGAATGACGACCAGAGCGACAAACTTCCAGGCCAGACGGCGATAGAGGCCCAGGCTCCGCTTGCCGGAATCCTTGTCATTCTGGCGCCCCTTGGCTTTGACTTCCGAAACGAGGTTAGAAAAAAACTCTTCCTGGCGATCCAGTTCCGAGTTGCCGGCATGATCGGCGGCGTGATGAACATGATGACTGCGCTCATCCGCGTTCTCCGGTCCGGACTCCAAGAACTTTTCCGACGGCAAGGCCTCGTCTTCGATGACGTCAACCAGGACGGATTTAGTTTTTTTCCGGGGACGCAGGGTCTTGGTCAGGGGCTCTTTCGCGGCGCGCTCGCGCTTCGGCGCCGCCACGGCTTTGGCTCTGGGCATAAGCAGAAAAAAAATAAGCTAATTTATCAGCTTCCTCCATTATAACAGAATTTGAAAAACGGGACAATAAAAACGGGATTAAAAAAGGCTTCATGAAAATGAAGCCTCTGTTGCATGAAAATTCTGCTTACTAAGCGACTTGGTGATCGGCGGCTGGTCGGCTCCTCTCCGATTCTACCGAATCATTTTCCCGATAGACCTGCGGCGAGCTGTTGCCCGCGGCGCGCTGCCGCTGTTCCCGATCATAGCGATTCTCATCTACCCAGAGGTAGATGGCGACTCCGGCGACCACGCCGTAGAGGGCGTTCCACAAAAAGATGTGTACCCAGTCATACTGACCGGAGACGACATCCAGTCCGAACTGTCCGGAGAGAGTGGCGTAAAGAGCCAGCAGAGAGGCGACCGCATAGAGGAAACCTGACCAGCGGATGCCGGATCCGACCGTGGCAGTCCAGGTCATGACTATCCACAAGATCAGAAATACGGGATCGATGTTGGCGGGAAACGTCAGGATGCCCATATTCCGCGCCAAGGATAAAGCCAGACAAAAAATAAGGAGTAATTGGTACATTGTATACCTCTTGGTTAGTGATGAAATTAGTGAATGTCAGGCATGCGCCCGCGCTGCGAGAGCCGCTTGCCGTTTCCTCTCTCTTCGCTGGTAGCGTTCTGTCTCCATCCAGTCCCAGACGGAAAAGAAAGTAACGAGGAGATAAAAGACATGCCAGCCAAATATATAACCCCACTTGTATTGGCCGTCTTGATCAAGACCAATGCTCTTGCCGTCGATATTTCCGATCAGAAACATGAGCGTAACAACGACGAACATGAAGGAACGAAGCGCCTCATCTGCCTTGTCGCAGCTGACCCATATTAGGATCATCCAGACGATAAAAGCGACGACTTCCAGGTTGGCGGGCATAATCAGCCAGCCGGCATTGTGAGCAAAAGAACTGATCAGGCAGATGAACAGAATGAAGCTATGCAGATATTTCATGATGTACCCCTCTGATTAGTGGATGGATTAGTGAGTGAAAGCTATGTTAAAGGACCGCTCTTAATAACTGCTTAATTTTCATTATCTTGATGATATACACTGCCCGGCGCTCCGTCAAGTCCGCTTCATTCTGAGATTTTCAGGCGGCCGGAAAAGGCGGCCGAGAGTTCGGCGCGCAGGGGCGCGCTATTATTTACCCGGAAAGGCGTCTTGACGACCCGAGCCTTCCCTTCCTCCATGATCCGGAAGCGCACTTCGTCGGAACCGGGATGCCGGGAACAGATGCGGCGGAGTTCCGTCAGTTCATCCGGAGCGGGTTCATTCAAGAAAGTCAGGCGCAGAGGATCGGACGGCTTGTCGGAAACGGAAGCCGGGGCCGGCTTCGTCTCGACAGTTTTAGCGCCATAAGCGCTACGCTGTCCGTTACGATAGCCGTTACCATAACCGCTATTCCCGTTACGCGGCGCGCCGCCTTCCAGCATGATCTTCTTGAAAGCATCGATAGATTCCTGCGGCCGGAGCGGATCCAGGGGGCGGACGCGATTCACCAGGACTTTGGTCTCCTGGTCCTTCTCGGAAACCTTGCCGTCCATGATGACGGCCCGGCCGCTCACCCAGACTTCGGGGTTCTCCTGCAAGAGGCGCGGAAAGACCAGAAGCTCCACGGTGCTGGTGGCGTCTTCGAGCTTCACGAAAAGCATGGACTCGCCCTTGCGCGTGATGATTTTTTTCAAAGTAGAGATGACGCCGGCGACTACCAGGCGGTCGTCGCCTTTGTGCTGTCCGAGTTCGGCGATAGGAACGGCGTAGCCGCTCAGATAGGGACGGAAATTATTATAAGGATGCTCGCTGACATAAAGGCCGAGCAGCTCTTTCTCCCAGACCAGCTTCTCGTTCCCGTCCGCCGGCGCGGCGGGGGCCAGCTCGGGACGGCCGAGGCCGGCGCTGGGCAGATCAGAAAATAGGCTGTTCTGCTTGCTGTCGCGGCTCTTCGCTTTCTCCTTGTTGAAGTTCAAAAAACGCTCCATGTTGGCGAGCAGACGCCCGCGTTCGCCGCAGCTGTCCAGGGCGCCGCTCTTGATGAGGCTCTCCAGGGATTTCTTGTTAAGATCCTTGTCGGTCGTACGCTCGAGCAGGTCGAAGATGCCGGCATAGGGGCCGTTCTCCTTGCGCTCGCGGATGATCTCTTCCACGATATGCTCGCCCACGTTCTTGATGGCCTTGAGGCCGAAGCGGATGGTGTTGACCGGCGCCTGCCGTTCCGCGTCGGTCATGGCGCGGTTCTCTTTCGTGCCGGCGGTGACAACCGTGAAGCTCTCAAAAGATTCGTTGATATCAGGCGCCATGATCTTGATGCCCATGTTGCGGCACTCTTCGATTTCCACGGCGGCTCGGTCGGTGTCGCCCTGGTCGGAAGTGAGCAAGGCCGCCATGAACTCGGCCGGCCACTGCGCTTTGAGGTAGGCGGTCTGATAGCCGATGAGCGCGTAGCAGGCGGCGTGGCTGCGGTTGAAGCCGTAGCCGGCGAAAGGCTCGATGAAAGAAAAGACTTTTTCGCCGAGCTCCTTATAGACGCCGTTCTTGACACAGCCCTCGATGAACTTTTCTTTCTGCTCGGCTAAGAGCGAAGCGATCTTCTTGCCCATGGCCTTGCGCAAGACATCGGCCTGACCCATGGTGAAGCCGGCCAGATCACGGGCGATCTGCATCACCTGTTCCTGATAAATGGCGACGCCGTAGGTCTTGGCGAGAATCGGCTCCAGTTTGGGATGGAGGTAGGAAGCCTTCTTCTTCCGGTGCTTGCCGGCGATATAGTCGGGGATCCACTCCATCGGACCCGGGCGATAGAGCGCCACCATGGCGATGATATCCTCGAACTCGGTCGGCTTGAGCTCGCGCAGATAGCGCTTCATGCCCGACGATTCGAACTGGAAGATGCCGGTCGTCTCGGCCGCCTGGAAGAGCTTATAAGTCTTGGGGTCGTCCATCGGGATCTTGTCGATGTCGATGTCTAAGCCGCGCGTGTTCTTGATGATCTTCAGCGCGGATTCGATGATGGTCAAGTTCTTGAGGCCCAGGAAGTCCATCTTCAAGAGGCCGAGGTCCTCGATCGGATGCAAGGAATACTGCGAGATGATGCTGCGGTCGGAAGAGGAAGCGAACTGGATGGGCACGTATTCGGTGAGAGGATCCTTGGTGATGAGGACGCCGCAGGCGTGCGTGGAGGCGTGGCGCGCCACGCCTTCCAGGCGGCGGGCGTAGTCCAGGATGCGCCGGGCTTCCGGCTCATTGGCATACATCTCCCGGATCTCCGGCACGGTCTTGAGCGCCTCGTCCAGTTTCATGAACATCGGGATGCTCTTGGAAATCTTGTCGCAGAAGTCATAGGGCGCGTCCAGAACGCGACCGACGTCGCGCACGGCGGCGCGGGCGGCCATGGTACCGAAGGTGATGATCTGGGCAACGTGGTCATGGCCATACTTGCCTTCCACATACTGAAGCACTTCGCCGCGGCGGGTATCGGCGAAATCCATATCAATATCGGGCATGGAGATGCGCTCCGGATTCAGGAAGCGCTCGAAGACGAGATCATATTGGAGCGGATCAAGGTTCGTGATGCCGGTCAGATAGCAGACGAGCGAACCGGCGGCCGAGCCGCGGCCCGGACCGACCACGATCTTGTTGTCCTTGGCCCAGTTGATGAAATCGGCGACGATCAGGAAGTAAGAAGGCCAGCCCATCTTGGCGATGACGCTGAGCTCATAGTCCAGGCGATCGCCGATAGTCTTCCGCTGTGCCGCGTCAGCACCGAGAAAACGCTTCGGAATTCCCTTCTCGCAGAGCTCGCGCAGATAGGAATTGCCGTCGTAGCCGGACGGCACTTCGAAATGCGGCATCTGGATCTTATCCAGCTCGATTTCCAGATTGCACATGTCCGCGATCTTCAAGGTGTTGGCGACCGCCTCGGGCGTCTCCGCGAAGGCGGCAATCATATCGGCGTTAGAGCGCAAGGAATAGTTGCCGCGCCCGATCATGGTCATGCGGTCGGTATCGGTCAGCTTCTTCTTGTTCTGAAGGCAGAGCAGAATGTCCTGCGCTTCGGCGTCTTCTTTCTTCAGATAATGGACATCATTGGTGGCGACGAGCGGAATCTTTAATTCGCGGGAGAACTTGATGAGCTGTTCGTTATGGCGGATCTGCTCCGGCATTTCGGGATGATCCTGTAACTCAAGGTAAAAATTATCCGGACCGAAGAGCGCGCTGTATTCCAAGATGCGCTTCTTCGCTTCGTCCAGACGCTCGCCCGCGATCAGGCGGGCGATCTCGCCGGCCAGGCAGGCCGTCGTGGCGATGAGGCCGTCGTGATACTTCTCTAACAGCTCCCAGTCGATGCGGGGCTTGTAGTAAAAACCCTCCAGATGGGCGAAAGAGACCAGCTTAATGAGATTCTTATAGCCTGTCAGATTCTTAGCCAGGAGCAGGAGGTGGTAGCCCTTGTCAGACTTGCTGTTCTTATCAAAACGCGAAGCGGGCGCCAGATAGGTTTCTACGCCGATGATGGGTTTGATGCCGGCTTTCTTCGCCTTCTGGTAGAATTCAATGACGCCATACATCGTGCCGTGGTCGGTGAGCGCGATGGCGGGCGAACCCTGCTCTTTGGCGTAATTAACCATCTCGTCCAGCTTGGTCAGGCCGTCCAGGAGCGAGTAATGGCTGTGATTGTGGAGGTGGACGAAAGACATGAAGAGAGTTTAGATTTACTTTATCATTTTAGTATAAGGAACTGAGGATGGCAATCTTGACTTTTCAGGGCTTTATGATAAAAATAGGGCAAGCGAAAGACGTTTTGAAGAAATGGCTGGCCAGGAAAAGGGGGACCAGACTGTGAAGCTTAGGCTCGAGAATCTCAAAAATTCAGGACTAAGTGGAGTCGCCACTGAGAAAACCCTCACCGGGTACAGCCAAGAGGCGCCCTACATAAAACGCTGGGCACTCCCTTCTTACTCAATCCGTCTGACGCCAGGGGCTATGGCAAATCCATGCCCCCCCTTTTTTTATAAAAAACAGTCCGCGCGAAGCGGGCTGTTTCAAATTAGTGACGTATCGGCGCGTTAAGATGAGGCCTTGCCCGGCGGCGCTTCATTTGATCTTCTTCACGATATCGCCCAGCTCTTCCTCACTGTAGAAATCAATGATGATCTTGCCGCCCTTCCCTTGCCTCTTGATCTCCACCTTCGTGGCCAGGAAAGCGCCCAGCTCGTCCTCTTTCGCCTTATCAAAATAATCTTTCGGCTTGGCCGCCTTGGTGCCGCCCAAGCGCTTGATCTCCCGGTCAGTCTCGGCGACCGTCAGGTTCTGGCGCATGATCTTCTTTAACATGGCCAGCTGCTTATCCTCGCCTTCCAAGCCGAGCAGATACTTGGCGTGCGCCTCGCTGATCTTCCCGTCCGCGAGCGCATCTTGAATCTTTGCCGGCAGAGACAGCAAGCGCAGAGCGTTGGCAATGCTGGAGCGCGCCTTGCCCAGTTTCTGGGCGGCTTCCTCCTGGGTGATATTAAACTCATCGATCAGACGCTGATAAGCGCGCGCGCTTTCAAGCGGATTCAGATTCTCGCGCTGGAGATTCTCGATCAGGGCGAGCTCCAATTTCTTCTGCTCTTCCTCCGCCCGGACGATGACCGGCACTTCCTTGAGCCCGAGCAGCTTGGCGCTGCGCAGGCGGCGTTCGCCGGCGATGAGCTCGAAGCCGCCGCCCTTCTTGGTGACGACGAGCGGCTGGATGATGCCGTGCTGCTTGATGGAAGCGGCCAGATCGTTGAGAGCCGCCTCGTTAAAATGCGTGCGCGGCTGCTGGGGGTTGAGGGAAATCCTATCTGGATTAATTTTCAGCACCCGGTCGCCGTCGTTTAAGACGACGGTCTCTTCCGCGGACGCGCCGACCGCGGCAGACGCGAAGGGATTCTGTCCGTAGGTGACGGTTTTCTTGGGGATGAGCGAGCCGAGCCCGCGGCCTAAGCCTGATGGCATATTTTTATTTGATTAAAGGGAATTTTTTCCTTCTTTTTAGATGATAGCGGAGCCAAGCGGGGTCAGTCTTTTCATCGGCGACGATGTGATTGATGTAGAAACGGCGACGAAAGGAACCGTTCTGCGCCCGCTTCTTATCGCGCACCGCTTTTAGTTCGGCCGGCTCGATGCGCGCGGCGCGGCGCAGGTTGTCTAAGACCTCTTCCAGATCGGCCAGCTCGGACAATATCTCGTGCTGACCCGCAGCCTCCACGAGTTCCGCACTCTCTTCCGTCAATTTTTTCTTCAGTTCCCTGATATAATCGGCGGTGCCCAGCACTTTCTTGCTGACGACGGCGCCGTCCCGCTTGATGATGGCCGGAATCTTATCGCGCACCAGCTTGGCGTATTTGAACTTATAAATCTTCTTCATAAGGTCGGTCGCTGATCTCTTTTATTTCTCCAAACTCATGACTTCCCGCGCCAAGCCTTCGTAAGCGCGGCCGCCCTTGGACTTCGGATCGTAGTGCAGGATGGAGCGGCCGTAGCTGGGCGCTTCGGCCAGCTTCACGCTGCGCGGAATGACGGAACGGAAGATGCGGTTCGGGAAATACTGATAGAGCTCGCCCATGACCGATTCCGAGAGCTTGTTGCGGCGGTCAAACATGGTGATGACCGCGCCCATGATGCCGAGGCTCGGCTTCAGATTGTTCTGGACCAGGCTGATAGTTTCCAAAAGCTGGCTCAAGCCTTCCAGAGCATAGTACTCGCTCTGGATCGGAATCAGGACTTCATCGGCGGCGACCAGGCTGTTGACGGTCAGGAGGCCGAGCGAGGGCGGGCCGTCGATGATCAGGTAGTCAAAATCCTTCTTGGCTTCTTCCAGGACCTGGGCCAGGCGGAACTCACGGTTATCCAGAGAGACCATTTCCACGCCGGCGCCGGCGAGCGCCAGGGTGGCGGGCGCGATCTGCAGGCCGGACTGGACCGTACGCTTGATGATTTCAAACAGCGGCTTGTTGCCAACCAGAGATTCGTAGATGCCGGCCTCCAGAGCGCGGTGATCCAGGCCGAGGCCGGAAGTGGCGTTCGCCTGCGGATCGGTATCAATCAGAAGCACCTGCCGGCCGAGATGAGCCAGGTAGGCGGCGAGATTGACGGCGGTGGTCGTCTTGCCGACGCCGCCTTTCTGGTTGACGATAGCGATTATCTTGCCCATAGGAAAAACTCTATAATTCATTATATCTTAAAGCAATTCCTTTGACAATTGAAAAATTATTGATTATATTGATTATACTGACCAGCGAGACGAAGAGCCGAAAAACAGGCCGCGATGTCGGAATTGGTAGACGAACACGACTCAAAATCGTGCGGGGGAAACCCCATGAGGGTTCGATTCCCTCTCGCGGCACACTAGAAGACTTATGTTTAACCGCAGATCAGCCGAAAACCTGAACGCTCCGAAGGACGATAATAAGATGGATCCTTCCCGCCGCGACTTCCTCGGCAAGGCCGGAAAATTGGCGGCCGGAGTTTTGCTTTCCCAATCTCTGGGTTCGCTAGAAGGCTTCGCTCAAGAAAAGACGAAATCGGATAAAGTATTGGATTTCGCCGATAACGACTTCCTTAAAGAAAGGCCCTGGATCGAGACGGAGCTGAACGAATTCCTGAAACAGCAGGAAGCATCTGAGATCTTGGGCTTTGATCTCTCCGATCAGAAGCATAAAATAAAGATAGCCATGGCGGAAAGCAGCGTCGGTCTTGGTCTGGGGACGACTTTCCCGAACGGCGACATACTCATCAACGGCTTCCTCTTCAGCGACGGCGACCCGCGCGCTTATCTGCTCAAAGATGGCTTCTCCGAACAGGACTTGAAACAAAAGATATTTGCTCAAAATCTGGAGCTGATAGAGCATTTACGTGCCAAGCCCGCGCTGCTCAAGCTATACCGAGATTTGACCGTCGCTCACGAGATTTCCCATGCCGGCCATAAATTGGGGTATGCCAAAGAAGAGACCGGCCACGGCGTGACGGATCGGACTGAAATCCGGCTCGCAACGGCTCTGCTCAAATCAGGGAAAATCACTCCGGAAGCTTGGGAGGAACTATTCTCGCTATTTTCAGAAAGGATAAACTCCGCCGGCGAGACTCCGGATGAAATAGAAAAATATAAGAAGTCAGTCTTGAACAAATAAAAAATGCCGATCCGATCGGCATTTTTTTATTTTAACCATGAAGCCGGACCGAGCCGACGACAAATCAGATATCTATTATAATCGTCGTCGGGCCGTCATTAATCAGATCAACCGCCATCATGGCGCCAAATTTCCCGCTCGCGATTTTCTTGACGCCGAGCCGCTTCAATTCTTCGATGAAACGGAGATAAAAGGGTTCCGCCTTCTCCGGCCGGGCCGATTCGATGAAGCCGGGGCGGTTGCCGCCAGAGCTGTCGCCGTAGAGCGTAAACTGGGAAACGACGAGAATCTCGCCGCCGGTGTCCAGGATAGACAGGTTCATCTTGCCGGCTTCGTCTTCGCAGATGCGAAGCTTGGCAATCTTGTCGGCGAGCTTGGCGATCTTAAGCTCTTCGTCGTCGCGATGGACGGCGAGTAATATCAAGAAGCCGACATCAATCGCACCGACCGTTTCCGTGCCGACGCTGACGCTCGCGCTCTTCACTCTCTGGATCACTGCCCGCATACTTTCTGAAATAATCTTATATATTCTCCGGCCGCCTTGTCCCAAGAGAAGGGCTTAGCCCGCTCATGGCCTTTCGCGATCAGGTGAGCGCGCAAGCCATCGTCCGCGATAGCCAGCGCCAGGGCGGCGGCAATCTCTTCCGGACGGAAAGGATTGATCATGAGAGCCGCGTCGCCGACCACTTCCGGCAAGCTGGAGACGTTAGAGCAGACGACCGGCAGACCATAAGTCATGGCCTCCAGCGGCGGAAAGCCAAAACCCTCATAGAAAGAGGGGTAAGCCAAGACAGCAGCGCTGGCATATAAGATTTCTTTTTCGGCCTGGCTGACATAACCCAGGAACTTCATGTCGTCCCGATAGGGCGAACGACGCCAGGCGCGACGGATCTTACCATTCTTCCAGCCGTCGGCGCCGGCCAAGACCAAGCGGACTTCATTCTCCCGATTGGCGTCAGGCGGATTGGCGGAACGAAGAATATTGAAAGCCTCAATCAGTCCTTGCAGATTCTTGCGCGGCTCGATATTGCCGACGAAGAGTATGAAAGGAAGAGCCGTGCCGTCGGAGCGGACCAGCCCGTGCTTCTGCAGGAACAGGCGACGCTCTTCGACACCGATGTCACGGCGGCTGATGCTGTTGCCCGGATAGATGACGCTGATCTTCTCCGGCGCGATGCCGACGAGTTCCGTCAGGTCGCGCTTGGTATGTTCGGAAATCGCCACGAGAGCATCGGCTTGGCGCCAAACCTTCTTGATGCCGATGGAATCATGCCAGAAGCGTTTACGTAAATTAAAAAATTCCGGATAACGCAGGAAGGCCAGGTCATAAACAGTGGCGACCTTCTTCAGTCCGGAAGAAGAGTCGCTTAAGCTGGTCAGGTTAAAATGCGGCAACCAAAATAAATCAACGCCGCCGAGAATTTTATCAATCTTGGGATAACGCGGAAGCCTCTGTAAAAGGTAGTTAAAAATTTTATTCGGAATATGAGTGCCGACAATCTGCGAGTTCTGCCCTTGCCAAGCGTCCAGGCGCCCGCCCAGATCACGCCAGGAATTATAAAAAAGCTTATAATTATTCAGCTTATCTTGGCGCAAAATAGCGCTTAAAAGCTGGCCGGTATATTCCGATACGCCGCTATATTGTTTGTCCATCAGGACTCTGATATCCGCGCCTATCTTCATACTCTTGACATTCTATTTAAGGAGAGTAATATATTCAACAACAAGCCAAGCAGGAGCTAAAGTCGGGACTTGGGAATAAACCCAAGCAACACCGCTGCTATCAGCAAGTGAGGCCGGTAGAGGCGAAAGCATCCCAAAAGTTCTTGGTCATAACGATTCTCTGTACTGAAGCATGGTACTGTAAGGTGACCACTCAACAAAGTAGGGACTTGCTCAGCGGCAATAAGCGTAAACATGCGCGCATGAAGTCCCAGGACTTTACCTCGCGACAACGGCTTACGGTGTGAACATAATGACTAAATCATTGATAACCTCAATGACAAAGTCCTATGTTCGCACCGGTTTTTTTATTTCCCCGCCTGATAGTGCTTGTCTATAAACTCACTGACCTGCTTCTTGAAGTTAGCCACCGAGAACTGTTCGGCGTGACGGCGGATTTCCGCCGGCTGAAAATCATCGGCGCGGAAAGCTTTAACTGCCGCCGCCAGCGAGGCCGCCGTCGGCTCGTCAAAGAACAGGCCAGTCTCCCCTTCTATAACAGTTTCGGTCGCGCCGCCCTTACGGTAAGCGATAACTGGCCGGCCGGCCGCCATGGATTCCACGACGGTGATGCCGAAATCTTCTTCCTGGGGATTGATGAAGGCTTGGGCGCTGGCGAAGAGACGCGCCTTCTCTTCTTCCGTAACGCGACCCAAGAACTCAATATTAGCGGCGTCCGCCGCCAAACCGAGCAAGCGAGGCATATCCACGCCGTCGCCGAAGATTTTTAATTTATAATCTGGTCCTAATTCCTTGAAAGCCCCGATCACCAGATCGATCCGCTTATAGGGCGCCAAGCGGCAACCGGCGAGGAAGTAGCGCTGGGCCGGCGTCTGGCCGCTGATATCTACGACTGCGAACTTTTCCGTTTCCACCGGCGGATAAATGACGGCCGAGTCGCGGCGGTAATATTTTTCAATCCGCTTCTGTACCGTCAGAGAATTCGCGATGAAGAGGTCCACCCGATCGGCGGCGGCGCGGTCCCAGAGCCGGATGCCGTTGAGGACGAGAGAGATCAGCTTCTTGAACCACTTGTTATATTTCAGTTCGTTGATGTACTGATGCGTGTCGCTCCAGAGGTAGCGAGTGGGGGTATGACAATAGCAGATATGAAGCGTGTCGGGCGCGGTGATGACGCCCTTGGCGAAAGAGCTGGTATCGGAGATGACCAGGTCGTAGCCGCGCAGGTCGAAAAACTCCACGGCCATCGGCATGAAGAGCAGATACCACTGGTAATGCTTCACGCCGCCGGGCAGCTTCTGAATTATCGAGGTTTCAATCTGACGGCCCAGAAAATACTTGCTGACATTCTTCTCGTCGGACAGCAAGGTGTAGATAGGCGCGTCGGGAAACAGGCCGGCCAGAACCTGCAGCACCTTCTCGGCGCCGCCGTCCTGGGCGAGATGATCGTGGATGAGAGCGACTTTCATATTATTCGGCCGCGCGATGCTTCAAGACGGCAAACGGCGTCCGCAGCAGGATCGCGATGTCCAGCATCAGGGACCAATTCTCAATATAATAAATATCCAATTTCGCCTCTTCTTCGAACAAGAGGTCGCTGCGGCCGGAAACCTGAGCCAAACCGGTAATGCCGGGCTTGATGGTCAGGGTCTTCTTATGATAATTCTCATACTTAGCGACCTCTTCCGGCAGGTGCGGACGCGGTCCGACCAGGCTCATGCGGCCGGCGAAGACCAGGAAAAGCTCGGGCAACTCGTCCAGAGACCAGCGGCGGATGAAGCGGCCGACGCGGGTGACGCGCGGGTCGTCCTTGATCTTCACCATCGGACCGTCGGCGCGCAGATTGCGGTCGGCGAGCTCCTTATAGCGCATGCTGTCGGAATTGGGGATCATGGAACGGAATTTGAAATAACGGAAGGGGCGGCCGCCCACGCCGATGCGGGTGACGGCCGAACCGTCATCGCGTCGAGAGAAGAAAATCGGACCGCGCGAATCCAGGAGGATGGCCAGGACGGTCAGGATGATGACAGGCGAGAGGACGGCGATGAGCAGTCCGGACACGACGACATCGAAGATGCGCTTGAAGATGCGGCCCCAGCCGTCGAGCGTCGTCCGCTTCACTTCCACGACCGGAATGCCGATGATTTCGGCTACTTCCGTGCGCAGGACCTTCACTTCCAGGAGGTCGGCGACATATTTGAAGGTCAGATGATGTTCGTTGGCGAAATCATAGAGGCGCAGCATCTCCGGCTTGCTCAGGTTCGGGTCGCTCTGGATGATCTCATCCACTTCCCGGCCGGAGACGAATTCCAAAAGCTCTTGCGCAGTCTCTAGGGAAAAATCACGAACGCGCTTGGCGACCTGGAAACCGGATTTCTGATTGCGGGAAAATTCTTCCATCAGATTCTCGGTCGTCTGGGAATTGCCGACCAAAATGACCTGATGGACGCCGATGCCGTAATTGAAGAGGAAGCGCTGGAACCAGCGGATGAGAGCGTGTGCCAAGCTCAAGTAGAGGATGGCGAAGAGCCAACCGGCCAGAACGATAAAACGCGAATCGAATAATTCGCGCTGAAAGAAGATGACGATGGCGATGAGAGCGAAACCGGTGGAACAGGCAAGGAAGATCTTCTGCAACTCGGTCGCCAGCTGGCGGGCGGTCTTGATCTGATACAGGCCGGCCAGGGCGAAGATGACGATCCAAAGGAAGGCGACCAGCGCGAGCGAACGGAAGTATTCCGGCAAAGGCAGGTTGAAGATGACCGGACGGATGCTGGCCGAACAAGAGGAGAAACGGAGATAGTAGGCGGAGAGTCCGGCGGCAAGCAGGACCAGGAAATCAACCGGCACGAAGAGAACGGAAAAAAATGACTCTATTTTCTTCATAGGGCGATATAAAAACGCGCTTGGGAAAATATTGTTATCAGGACAGCTATAAGCCGGATTCTGTTCTAGCGATCATTTATCTAGGCCTGGCCTTGCGGCGAGGCTCGAGCGAGCCACTTGTCTTGGCACAGCCTTGCGGCCGCGCCAGTTTGCTCTTGCTTCCGATAGGGTTTACCACGGTCTCTCCGTCACCGGAGGCCGAAGCCGGTAGCCCCAAAGGACACCCGGCCACTTTTCACCTTTAATCCTGTCAAAATTCCAGAATTAGTATTGTCTCTGTGGCACTTTCCCTAACCTTACGATAAAAATCGTATGGCCGGTGGGCGTTACCCACTATCGTTTTTTGCGAAGTCCGGACTTTCCTCCCCGCTTTAAAAAAGCGGAGCGATCGCCCGCTTACCCTAATAACACCTTTACAATACAACAAAAGGCGGGAAAAAGCAAGATATCCGACAAAAACCTTATTTACTAGCATTATATATTTCCCTGATCTGCGCCGCGCTCAGAGTCCCTTCCCAAAATCCGAGGTCATCTATCTCTGAGCTGAAGTTATCAGAGCTGACGCTGAGATGATTGATCTCTGTTCCGTCCTTGATCCAAATGAAGGGCCGCCAAGCCTTTTCGATCCCGTCCACATAAAATGTCAGGCGATAACGATAAGAATCATAAGTCATGGCCAGGTGATGCCAGGCGTCATCATTAGTGACGGGCGGATCGTTCTCATCGAAGAAGACACTATAATTGTCGTTGAACCAGAAAGAGCTTCTCGAATAATCATTGCTCAAGACGAAGATCTTTTTCTCCTTATCGGCTCCGCCCAGAAGAGCAACAATTATCCGCCCCGGATTGGGGTAGGCGCTGTTGCGCCACCAGAAAGCGATCGACAGGTCGCGCGCCGACGGCGTGAAAGAAAAATCCAAAGGAGCCAAGAAATTCTGAGGATAGCTGGCGCGCAGAGCGTAATTGCCATGGCTGCGCCCGGTCCAAGCATCCGCGCTAACCGCGAGTTGAGCTGCTCCTATGCTATCTTGAGCGATAGAGCCGGCGTCCTCTTCAAACTTCCAAAAATTCTTCAATTGGGCCGCCCGTTGCGGCGGGCGTGACGCCAAGGGGCGGAAGGGCGCCGCAGACAAGAAATCAGAACGTAATTCGGCGGCGCCCAAAGGCCGATTCCAGACGGCAATCTCGTCAATCAGAGTGGGGCCGTTAGTGCCGCGAACTTCCAGGTCTGTCAATTGCGGCAACCGGGCTAAGAAACTTTCTCTTATAACTTCTAGGCCATCAATAAAGACAGCCCAATAGTCAGAAGCTTGATCAACGACAATCGCCGCCTGGTGCCAGGCATCATCAAACGTAATGTTCAGATAATAACGCCAATCCGAAGCGGGCAAACCCTCTATCGTCGCGAGGCCGGGCTCCAGAATGAAATCCATCTTATCGCCAGCGGCATTGCTGAAAAGCAGAGACAAACTAGAGAATTCGGAATACTTCTTGTACTGGAAGCTCAGAGAAAAGCTATTTAGATCGGCGGCACTAGCCAGCTTATAAGACAGCTTATCCGTCCGATATCCGATTTCCCTAGCGCAATCCCAGCGACCGACCGCCCAGCTGCCCGTGCCATAACATTCATCAAAATGAAGGATGTCGCTCAGTCCGACGGACTCAATCGGCGGCGTGACAAAAAATCCGTCCGCTACCTCTTCTTCGGAACTGGTAGCCAGTCCGGGGTCATCGGAAGCGATCAAGTTGAAGTCGGCATAATTATCGCCGCTCTGGCTGAGGCGGTTGAGGATGAAGCCGTCCGATATCTCCGACGCCGAGCGAGTGCCGGTAAAATAGGTGGCGCCCGAGCCAAAGCCAACGGCATCTAAAATATCGGGATCAGTGCTGGAACTGATAGCATCCCGGCCCAAGTAGACAGTATAATCCTCGCCGGTCCAGCCGAATTCGTCGCGGCTCACTATGGCATCGGCCTGATTCAGGTAGTAGGCGCTAGCGTCGTCACGGACAATCAAATACTTACCATGCGCTTTGATGACGGTGCCTCCGGGATAAGCAGCGTCCTCCAGATCGCCCAGGCGAACCGCCAAGGCGGGGTCTTGTGCCGTCTTCGTCTTCTCCAGGCGATAAGCGCCAGCTGCCAAATCAAAATCATGATCGCCGAAATTGAACAGTTCCAGCCAATCATTATTTTCGGTCGCGTAGATCTTATTGATCAGTATCAAGGGAGCGGCCGGAGTAGAGCTGGCCGTGTCTTCTTCCTCAGTCGGATCATCGCCGCTGTTATCTTCTTCGCTGTCGCCGGCCGGCTCCCAAACTATACTCGGATCGTCGGAGGCGACCAGATTAAAATCCGTCCGGTTGTCCGTGACGGCGGCTACGCGGTTCAAGATAAAATTATCAGTAATAGCGAGAGCTGGTCCGCTGCCCTGGAAGTAGGTGGCGTCCGGCCCGAAACCGACCGCTTCCATGATGTCGGGATCGGCGCTGGAACTGATAGCATCCAGGCCTAGATAAATAGTATAGCCGGAACCGTTCCAATTAAAATCCGTCCGCGTCGCAATAGCGTCGGCTTTATTCTTATAATACGCCCCGGCGTCCGCGCGAACGATCAGATAACGGCCATGTGCCTTGATGACCGTACCATGCGGATAAGTGCCGTCGACAGCGTTGCCAATACGCATGACTAAGGAGGGGTCCTCGGCCGTCTTAGCTTTTTCTAAGCGATAACCGGCCTCAGCCAAATCAAAATCATAGGCGGTCGGATTATAGAGCTCAATCCAATCGTCGGACCCGGTGGCATAGATGCGATTGATCCGCGCTAATTTAGGAATATCATCGACGGAAGCGCGGTCCGGATTACTGGTCGGATTGTGATTAATATTGACTACAGCCGCTGGTTGGGAGATGGCGGGAGTGGTAACGGGCGACGGGGCGGACACTGGGCGCGTCGATACGGCCGGCAGGTTATAAACAGCGGCCGCGACATCTTCGTTCGTATCGCCGCTCGGCTTGGTATTTATCTTCGTATTTATCTTCAAAGCTTGTTCCCGATCATGATCTTCGGTCGAGACGGCACGATCCGACGCGGAAGATGCTGATTGATCTGCTTCAGAAACCGCAGCAGGAGCTTTAACCGCCTCCGTATTCTTATGAACGACAACCGGGTTCAGGGGTCGGGTCGCAGAATTGCTTTCAGATTGACCCTGTTCTGAAGCCGCCGCGGCTGCTTCATCATCCAAAACTAATCCGGTGCCGCTATCCGTGCCGAAGATCCCGTGCCAGATGCTCAAGACCGCTTCTTTGGTTTTTACGGCAATGGCTTTAACGGAAGACAAGGGATTATTAATCAAGCTCCAGCGCAAAGCTAAAGACTTGGCGCTGAGCGGACCGCGCACGGACTCGTCGGAGAACGAAGAGGAAAGATCGATATCAGCTTT